>Ga0207071_1071_pt1 | contig 17750 bp, 17 predicted proteins | sample Alteio_BWMinHeat_67_FD_153531 | JGI IMG/M metagenome (GOLD analysis project Ga0207071, IMG submission 153531) | Enriched cells from forest soil in Barre Woods Harvard Forest LTER site, Petersham, Massachusetts, United States -... | ecosystem: Environmental > Terrestrial > Soil > Temperate forest >...
CGATCGATGTTATAAAATCTTATATTGATGAGTGGTTTATTGCACCACTACCTGTTGTGCGCGGCGCCAGTTTAGATAGTTTAAAAAAATGTTTTTCTTTTTCAGTGAATTCTTGTTCATCCATACAAGAAGCATTTGCTAATGCTATCGCGATTTCACAATTAGGCGATCGCGTGATTATATTCGGATCATTTTATGTGGTGTCTGCAATTAAAAGTTGCATTGAAGAATTAAAGCATGCTTAAATTCCTCATTATTTATTGAATGAGGAGAAATTATCATGCCTTCTTTAGGACAAAGCATAATATCAAATCCCGATGAGTTTGAGATAGCCTGGAAGAAAGAACCAGATTATCTCTCAGCAGAAGTGGCGGATAAATTAGATGAAGCAGATCCTCTCAATGATACTCCAAATCTATTTGAAAGACGTAAAACAAAAGCAATGGCAGCACATTCATTTAGCTATCCGCTGAAAGAAACTCTGGAAAACATCAAAAAAATGCATATGTTGCAAGCAAATCTTCTTCATGATGTGCATTTTGATAAACATCCAGATTTTAAAGATAGCGGACATTGTTTTGATCGTGATCGCTATAAACCCGCTTTATTATCGGCACAAGAATTGCTGGGATTTGAAGATGAGTGTGAATTTAATTTTACACAAAATGGTATGACGGATAATTTAGGTAAATTGATGTCCACTTTTTTAAAAGTTTCAAAAAGAGAGTGGGAAAACGATAAACGAAAGATTGTCATGTTGGGAACAGAATTTAATGCGGATCAAACGATGGCTCATTCTACTATGGGTGGCGTCATTGCAGATGGACAAAGATCGGAGACTAAAGAAGCCTCTTCTAGAAAATCTGAAGATGAAATTCTCAAAATTCCTCATGGAGAGAATGGGGTATATGACACGCAGACCATTATTGATTTTATTAAAAGCAATGCAGATAAAACTAAAATGATTTGTTTGCCTGACGTTGTTTTCAATACGTTACAACGATTAGAGTTGAATAAAATCTTCGATGCCACTCGCGATGTCATTGAAAAAAATAAAATCATTGTTTTATTGGATCTCGCACATGGGTTCGCCAATAGGAAAATTGATTTAAAATCCATGCCTGTGCATGGCGCAGTGATGTGTGGTTATAAACATCTTCCGGGGGGATATGATGGCACACCGGTAGGTTTTGTTGTTAAACGCAGTCTGGATTTAAAAAATGAATTTCATCCACAACAAGGATGGAAAGCGAATGATTCAAAAAAAGTTTGGGACCACATTAGTGGTTTTAATCGAGATATTGCATTTACAGAAGGCGCAGTTGCTTTTAGAACCAGCAATCCCATGACGCTTGCTCTTCTTCCTGCGCAAACATCGCTAACTACATTTGGCAAAATTGGTTGGACAAAGCTTTTTAACAAGTCAGAATGCTTAACTCGTTATCTGCTTGCACAATTGCAAGAACATTTAGTCAAAACCAATCAAATAGAAATTATTACACCATTAGATCCTAAACAACGCGGCGCGGGCATTGCATTGAAAATGAAAAATGGCTTGGATGTAAGAGCTATTGAGCATAAATTAAAAGAAAGAGGTTTTGAAGTAGATACCCGACCGCCGGTAATGCGTGTGACCGCACATTATGCTCACACTACATTTGCTGATGTTCATCAATTTGTTCAGACATTCAAATTAGTTGTTGATAAAATGTTGAAACCTAAAGTATATGAATCCTATAAAAATTGGGGCATGTTCGCTTTAGGCGCTACTTTAGTCGCAGGACTTTGTGCTGTAGCGCTTGGTAGTTCCAAATCGACAAGTAATACAAACACTACGCCTTTCAAACACCCGTAATTATTTTTTGCTACGATAATATGAGATTGTGTTGGCTAGGGCGCCACCTACATAGCCGAACACAGCTCCTGCGGCTGTATGACGGGTATCCTTAAAAAAAAGTAATCCTATCGCAGCACCCAATAACGCAGTGGTTTTTGGATTAATAATAGTAGATCGGGCTTTTGCTAATTCATAACGTAAATATTGTGTTTTAGGAATGTGTTTAGTTTTGCAATCCAATAAAAACTGTTGGAAATTTTCTAAAAATTCTTTTGAGGGAATGATATTGTAATATTTAATATAATTAATTAGAGCATCGGTCCAACTTAGGTATTTTCCATTGCTTAATTTTATACGAAATTCCGATCCGGAATTATCTATCCTCTTTTGTTCGGGATTTAATGATGGTAAGCGTGGCATAGCAAATCCTGTTCTACTGTGTTGAATGATATGAAATTCTAACAAATCAAGTGTATTTGCTTTATGGGATGGAATTATGATGGATATTCTATTACGAATTTGCGTCTCCTGAGCTTGTCCATGCACCAAACTTCTCTTTTCTAATTCGGCTAAGCATTCAATCAGCGCTTCTTGTCCCTGCCAAGGTTTAGTTTCTGGCACTGGTAATCTATATGAGTCATTTATTTTTTCTTCTAAAGTCATTTTTTGCAAGGTTTCAAGTAGTTGTTTTTTATCTTCAGTTGTATTTAATTGGGCTCTTTTAGAAAACGCGAGATTATATGCTGCTTTGTTACGATATTCATCTTTCCAATAACCTTCACATTTGGGTTGTGATTGATAACGTGATTGTGATATTGCTTCCTTTAAATCGATATTCAAGTGTTTTTCAAAAACATTGGTTGTTGTGCAGTATTTCTCTTCTATCAAATCATTCGCTGTGTCTTTTAAGAAAGGAGGATTGAATTTAATGATGGCAGGTAAAGATATACTTGCCCATAAAAAATGTTTTGATGATATTTTTAATAAATCTTGATAGGAAGCATTTGAAAAAAAATTTTGTAGTAATCTATTTTGTTCATAATGAAATTGTTTATCTATTGCTTCGAAGTATAATCTAATGAGTTCTTTCGCCACATTCAAATGTGTTTTTGATAATTCACAGAGATCATGAAAATAAACACCGTTTAAACCATCATTTATTAAATAGGTAACAAGAATCTCATTGGAATTACGGGTCAATCGTAATATTGGCAATAAGCCATATGGGCTATAATTTACTGCCCCATCATCAATGTTTTGAATTTTACCTGCACGAATTAAAATTAATAATTCAGATATAGTCACTATAGGTTTTGAAGCGCTCTCGTTTATTTTTGATTCTATTATCGCTTCTGCAGTTTGTGTAAGTGCTTGTCTTGGATTCATAGTGATGGTTTCTATCATTGCATCAATTCAGGGCAGTATACCATTAATAGATAATTTCAAAAGGCATCCATCTGCTCATTCTCCCCAGAATTCTCTCCTCCGGCGTTTGAGTCGATACATTGATTTCTGTTGGTGTACTGAGATCAGTGTGAGTGTCTAGCGTATTAGCGTTTAGAACACAGACCGACTTACCATCATGGGTCATCAATCCACCAATATACACACCACAATTACCGCAAAAAAGGCGATCGCTAGTTTTGTGACCCATTTGATAAAGGAAAGTATTTTCTTTATTTGCTATTTTTATTGTTAAAAATCCTTCTGGGTCCGCCACATTAATATTACCTTGTTTATGACAAAACGAACATGAACATTTTCTCAGCCAAAGCGTTTGTGGTGAATTAGGCGTGTTGAGTTCCAGTTTGATATTACCACAATGACAAGCGCCCTTTAATGTATACATTGTTAATCTCTCTCTTTCTATCGTTACATGGTCAATCATAATTTCGAATTTCCATTAAATACATTTTATTTAAAAAGCCGAGATTTTTCAATATATTATCCAAGATAACCTATTTTGGGCGAGAGTTGCTCGTATATGGATGGACATGAATATGGGTTCTGATGTTTACTAGCACCCCCACCTATTTTTCGCTACAATGTTGAGACTTTCAGTCCAGCCTAAAGGGCTATATAATCCGAGGGAACTCCAATTATGCAGTGTGAGACCATGACTTCAAAAAATACAAAGACTTACCTGAATTTATCAGCTAACGAATTAATAGAGTTAGCGTTAACGAGAAAAGAAGGCGTGTTAGCAGCGAATAAGGCGTTGAACGTGTCTACAGGACCTCGTACTGGACGCTCGCCTAAAGATAGATTTATTGTTAAAGATACACTCACTGAAAAAACCGTCGATTGGGGACAAGTGAATCAACCGCTTGCGCCTGAAAAATTCGCGGCGTTATGGAGTAAAGCAGAAGAAGCTTTACAACAAAAAGAAGCACAGTTTGTTTCTTATTTTAAAGTATCTGCCGAGGACAAATATGCACTGACAGTCAAAGTCATGACTGAGCTTGCATGGCACACTTTGTTTACACAAAACTTATTTATTTCTGATCCAACACTCAACAAAGACCAAGTTAATCAATGGACATTATTATGTGTTCCCAGTTTTAAATCGGATCCTGCACGTGACGGTGTTAATAGCGATGCTGCCATTATTTTAAATTTTACAGATAAAAAAATTCTGATTGTTGGCACGTATTATGCGGGTGAAATGAAAAAATCGATGTTTTCTGTATTAAATTTTTTGTTACCTGATCGAGAAGTACTACCTATGCATTGTGCCGCAAACGTAGGAAAAGATGGCAAAACAGCGCTATTTTTCGGATTGTCTGGAACGGGTAAAACAACTTTATCGGCAGACCCGGATCGTTTTTTAATTGGTGACGATGAACATGGTTGGAGTAAAGAAGGCGTTTTTAATTTTGAAGGCGGTTGTTATGCTAAATGTATTGATCTTTCCAAAGAACGTGAACCTGTGATCTGGGATGCAATACGACACGGTGCGTTAATGGAAAATGTAGTATTAAACTCCACAACACACGAACCTGATTATACAGATGCAAGTCTTACCCAAAACACACGCGCTGCTTATCCGCTATCCCATATTCCATTACGTGTACCGGCTAATAAATCAGGACATCCTAATGCCGTATTGTTTTTAACATGTGATTTGTTTGGTGTATTACCACCTGTTGCACGCTTAACTAAAGAGCAAGCTGCTTATTATTTTTTAAGTGGTTACACGGCATTAGTCGGTAGTACGGAAGTGGGGCAAGGTTCTGGTATTAAACAAACTTTTAGTACTTGCTTTGGCGCGCCTTTTTTCTCAAGGCCTGCGCAAGTGTATGCTGATTTATTAATGAAGCGTTTAGACGAAACTGGTGCGCAAGTGTTTTTAGTTAATACCGGTTGGACGGGTGGAGCGCATGGTCAAGGCGGCAGTCGTTTTTCTATTCCAACAACACGTGCGATTGTGACTGCGATTGTGAACGGTGAATTGCATAATGCAGAATATGAAGAATTAGCGGGTTTCCACTTGGCCATTCCAAAATCAATGACAGGTGTCGATAGTAAAGTATTAAATCCACGTAAAGCATGGAAAGACTTACATGCTTATGAAGATTATAACAAACAATTAATGCAAAAATTTGCAGAAAATTTCAAAAAATTCAATGTGACCGACAAGATTCGTAACGCAGGCCCGCGTGAATGATCATGTTCAACAAAATTTAAAAATAATCCAAGCCCGTATTCATGAATATGAAATAAAATATCAACGTGTGCCGGGCTCGGTTGCATTACTCGCTGTTAGTAAAAATCAATCGCTAGAAAAAATTCAGCAAGCCATCATCGCAGGTCAAAAAAGTTTTGGTGAAAATTATCTGCAAGAAGCGATTCCCAAGATACAATTTTTTGCAAAAGAAAATTTGCAATGGCATTTTATCGGATTAATACAACGCAATAAAACCCGCAAAATCGCCGAGTATTTTTCCTGGGCGCACACCGTCACAGAAAAAATTATCGCGCAACGCTTAAATGATCAACGGCCGCAAAATTTACCCGCTTTAAATATTTGCATTCAAGTCAATATCAGTCAGGATCCAGCCAAGGGTGGTATTAAATTAAACGAAGTGCTGCCGTTAGTAGAATTTTGTGTATCACTGCCTCGAGTAAGACTACGTGGTTTGATGGTACTTCCAACACAAAATTCTTTGTCAAATGAACAAGCTACGGTGTTTTCAGCACTTAAAATACTGTATGAAGATTTGAACAGAAAAGGCTTTTTTCTCGATACTTTATCCATGGGCATGTCAGATGATTTGGAAACAGCTATTGCAGAAGGGTCAACCTTGGTAAGAATTGGTACTGGAATTTTTGGATCTCGCTAACCAGTATATCACAAATCATTTTGCTTGTGTTGCGCTACACTAAAAGTACCAAATAATTATTTTTAGTGAGGGTAGCCGATATGCGTAAACGATTTACAAGTATGGCGCTACTAGTAGGCCTACTGATTTTCTTGGTTTCTTCTGTCAATGCGTTAACTAAGGGTATTTATATTACCCAATCCACTCTAGAGAATACTAAGCTGATTACATATTTAATAGAGAATGCGAAGAAAGTGGGAATCACCACTTTTGTCGTAGACATGGATAAACCCAGTAAACGCTACCAGCAAAATATTGCTTTGCTTAAACAAAACAATATTATCTACGTGGCGCGAGTGGTGGTTTTTCCTGGTGGTGCGACTCCTGATCTGATGCATTCTATGAGCTATCGTGAGAAAAAATATGCATTAGTGCAAACAGCCGTGAATTACGGTGCCAATCAGATTCAATTAGATTACATCCGTTATAATACCAAACAACCACCTTCTTCACATAATGCCGAAGATGTGTTGGCAGTAATTCAATGGTTTAAAGATAAACTTGCAGCGCAAAATATTCCTTTGCAAATCGATGTATTTGGTATCGCCAGTTTCGGTGAGTCACGCTATATCGGCCACAATATTCCATTGTTTGCCAAAACAGTAGATGTCTTGTGTCCTATGGTATATCCATCGCATTACGAACCTTTTCGTGAACATGCGGTGACACCTTATGAAACTGTGTTGACTTCATTGAAACACGTGCGAAAACAATTTAATAACAATACACCGTTTAAACTTAATCCTTATATTGAGCTTTCAAATTATCGTTATCCGTTATCGCACGAGAAAAAAATGAAATATATTTATGCGCAAATTCAAGCAGTACAAGATTCAGGAGCAGATGGTTGGTATGCATGGAGCCCACATAATTACTATGATCTGTTATTCAAAGTGATGGCTGCCTATCCTGTCAAGTAAAGAGTGGTGGAGCTATTCCTAATAATTCTAACATAGGAATAGCTCTTTTTTTTATTCCATGTCAATCGTTCGGCCTTTGCGTTGTATTTTTTTAGGATGTTGACGTCGAAAAAACTTTTCGCGCAGCCAGGCAATGCCAAATAGCACCAAACCAAGTAATGCCCCGAAAATAAAAAGATAAGACAGAAAAATAATACCAATGACGAAAACGACTAAGAGTATCCCTAACGAAATAAAAGGAACAATTTTTTTGAGAAAATTCTGCATCAGAATTTTTCCCATAATGTGGAGTCGGTAGGTTTCTCATCGGTTACTTGATCGCGCAATTTATAAACACGTTGGTATTTTTCTTTTTCTTTGCATTGGGAGGTTGACAGGCGAGGATGTGTTTTGTCAAAGGCTTGCAAAAATTGGTCAAGTTCGCTGACGAAATTCTTTTGTACAGAATATGGTTTCATGGGTTCCTCCAATCGCCAAGATAGGATATTATACTCGCTGATGATTCGCTACGAGTATTTTCGTGAGAGCAAGAATGGCTTTATTGAAGAAATGTTTATTGGGAATTGTGTTTGTAGGCATGGCTGCTAGCATAAGTACACAGGTATTAGCCAAGCACCATCACCATCATACCCACCATAGTACCCATCATTACTCCCCACCGGTAGAAGATGTGGCACCTTTGCCTTCTGCCGTCAATGGCAAATCGAACCTGTCAGATGCGATTAACACTATCATTGCAGGGGCCGATCCTGAGGCCAGTATCGGCATCGTAGTAAAATCCATGAAAAGCGGCGACATCTTGTACGAACATAATGCGAAACAATTATTTGTGCCCGCAAGCACTATGAAAATTTTGACAGCTGAGGCAGCGCTTCTTTATCTGGGCCCACAATATAAATTTCCTACCAGTATTTTTACCGATGCACGATCCATTAACAAAGGTGTGATTGACGGCAATATTTATATTGTACATAGCGGCGATCCTTCTCTCACGGTGTATGATATTCATGATTTGATGGCAAGTCTTAAAGCGATGCAAATTCAGCGGATTACCGGCAATGTTTATATTGATACTTCTGCGTATGATCAACAAAATTTTGGGCCGGGTTGGATAGGTAGTGATAAACGTTATTGTTATGGTGCGCCGATTAGTGCGAGCATCATTAATCATAATTGTTTGGCTTCATCCCGAGGTTTGTTACATACCTCTAAAGCAAAATTAAAAAGTGTGGGCAGCGCAGTGATTAATGATGTCATCAAGTTTAATCAAATCCTTATGCAAGAATCGTTTAAACGTTTAGGTATTTCTGTGCATGGCAATATTAAAATAGGTTCTACGCCGCCTTATGCTTCACGTTTAGCAACACACGAATCAAAACAATTACATTCATTAGTGAGTACGATGCTAAAAAAATCCGACAATATTATTGCTGGTTCTTTATTTAAAAAAATTGGCGCATTGTACACACGCCAACCGGGTAGTTGGTCTAACGGTAGTGCGGCGGTAAAAGATATTTTATCAAAACAAGCAGGCGTTGATGCATCGGGTGCAATGATTTTAGATGGATCAGGATTATCGCCTGAGAACACCATTTCACCTTCACAATTAATGCAAGTGCTGACTTTTGCTTACCATCACTCGTCTAGTAGTTATGATTTTATTTCGGCACTCCCTATTTCAGGCGTAGACGGCACGCTAAAACATCGCTTAACCAATATCTCTTGGAAAGTCCGCGCCAAAACCGGCACTATGGCTGGCGTACGTTCACTCGCAGGCTATGCAATGACCCGCGACAATGAACCCTTAGCTTTCGTCATCATGGTCAACGGCCGCAATAGCGCAGGCTATAGTTACAAAGAAGTCGAAGACAGAATCGTGACGGTGTTAACCAAATATTCGCAATAAACAGTCATCTTATTCATTATATTATATATTTAAATTAGCGATTCTTATCTTTTCCCTCTTGAAACAAGCAGTTGCAGCTGTTATACTACAATTGTAGTAAATTATTACTTTTGTAGGTATTTCTCCATGAGCGTAGCCATACGAGTGACTGAAGCGATTTATAAAGAGGCCAAAAAAACGGCGCTTGCCGAATATCGGTCTATTCCGAATCAGATTGAGTTTTGGGCAATGATTGGGAAGTGCGCATTAGATAATCCTGAGTTGCCCACGGAGTTTATAAAAGATCTTTTGCTATCCAAGCGCCAAGCTAAATCTTTGGCAGAACCTTTTAAATTTGAAGGTGACAGTGGCTGAAATAATTATAAAACAAATGCCTGCTTTTAAAAAAGCTTATAAAAAACTGCATGCAAATGAGAAAAAAGCAGTTGATGAAGCGATTAGAGAAATTGTTAAAAACCCAGAATGTGGCGACGAAAAAAAAGGTGATTTAGCTGGGGTGTTTGTATATAAATTTAAATTTAGTACCAAAGAATTTTTAGTGGGATATGAATGGGACCCAAAATTAAGATTGTTATTAGCACTTGGCGTTCATGAAAACTTCTATCGCGACCTGAAAAGAAAACTTTATTAATTAGAGAGACACATAATTAACTGCAAATCAAATTGATTTAGTTATTATTGCAGGCGTTTCGACCAATATGGCAGTTGAAACACTAGCTCGTGAATTGCATGATAGAGATTACAAAGTGATTATCCTCGAAGATGCTTGTGGTGCTGCAACAAAAGAAATTCATGAAGCTTCAATACTTACTTTGAAGCGCATAGCAGATGTCTGCAAGACAGATCAGTTAAAAGCAAGATAAAAAACGAACTTGTGCCAAAGTGGCACAAGTTCAAACTGTGGGTAGTAATTATGGAATTAAATGGCGTTGCGTAAATAGTTGAACGCCGAATTAAATATCTAAATTACTGACTTCCAACGCATTTGCTTCGATGAATGCACGTCGTGGTTCCACTTGGTCACCCATGAGGGTTGTGAACATTTTGTCGGCGGAGACGGCGTCTTCGATGGTGACTTGGAGTAGGCGACGGACTTCGGGGTTCATGGTGGTGTCCCAGAGTTGGTCGGGATTCATTTCACCTAAGCCTTTGTAGCGTTGTATGGTTTGGCCTTTTTTCGCTTCTGTTAGTAACCATTCTACGACTTCGGCGAATGCAGTCACTGCTTGTTTTTTATCACCACGTGTGACGAAAGCTCCCTCATGAAGTAGATCCTGTATTTGTACACCTAAGGTAATCAAGGTCTGATAATCGTTTGATGAAATAAAATCTTTATTTATCAAATAGTTACTTTCAGTGCTATGATGTGTCACCACAATATGTGGTAGAAAGCGCTGTTTTTCACTGTCTTCATGTACGGTGAGTTTGTAATGAATGGTGACATCGTATTTTTCGTTTAAGAGTTTTTCCCATTGTTGACAGAAATCTTCCACTTGTTTGCGATCATTTAATTGGGTTTCCGTCAATTTAGGTAAATAAATGAGGGATTCTAAAATACCGTGTGGGTAACGTCTGGATAAACGTTTAATCATGCTCATTACTGATACATAAGAGTGCATTAATTTTTCGAGTTGTGCGCCTGTGATTGGGGGGGCTTTAGCGCTGACATGCAATGCTGCTTCTTCTAAGGCAGATTGTACGACGGCATGTTCCAATACGTCTTGGTCTTTCATGTATTGTTCTTGCTTGCCTTTTTTGACTTTGAATAGAGGTGGCTGAGCGATATAAATATAACCGCGTTCTATCAATTCAGGCATTTGTCGGTAGAAAAAAGTGAGTAGCAAAGTACGAATATGCGAGCCGTCAACGTCGGCATCGGTCATGATAATAATACTGTGATAGCGTAACTTGTCAGGGTTATATTCTTCCCGACCTATACCGCAACCTAAAGCAGTAATCAGGGTGGCAACTTCTGCGGAAGATAACATTTTGTCAAAACGGGCTTTTTCTACGTTTAAAATTTTGCCTTTTAATGGCAAAATGGCTTGAGTTCGTCTGTCTCTCGCTTGTTTTGCTGAACCACCAGCGGATTCACCCTCAACTAAGTATAATTCTGAGCGGCTAGGGTCTTCTTCTTGGCAATCAGCAAGCTTTCCTGGTAATCCCGCTAGGTCTAATGCTCCTTTGCGACGCGTCATTTCACGCGCTTTACGTGCGGCTTCGCGTGCTCTGGCAGCATCGATTACTTTGGAAACAATGGCTTTTGCATCTTGCGGAAATTCCATTAAAAATTCTTGGAATTTTTCGCCCATTAATGATTCCACAATGGCTTTGATTTCGGATGAAACCAATTTATCTTTTGTTTGTGATGAAAATTTGGGATCTGGCATTTTTACGGATAACACGGCAGTGAGGCCTTCGCGGAAATCATCGCCTGTGGTTTCTACTTTTGCTTTTTTCGAATAGCCTTCTTTTTCGATATAATTATTTAAAACACGTGTTAAGGCGCTGCGAAAGCCTGCTAAATGGGTTCCACCGTCTTTTTGCGGAATATTATTGGTAAAACAAAAGAATTTTTCGTTAAAAGTATCGTTCCATTGCAATGCAACTTCAACAGTAACACGATCTTTTTCTGCGATAAAATGTAAAACTTTGTTGTGGATAGGCGTTTTATTTAGATTTAAGTCTTCAACAAAGGCACGAATACCGCCATGGTATTCAAAAGCATCATGTTTGCCGCTGCGTTCATCGTTTAAATGAATATGAATGCCCGAATTTAAGAAAGAAAGCTCGCGCAAACGTCTAGCTAATATATCGTAGCTGAATTGGATATGGGTAAATGTTTCTGAGCTAGGTTTAAAGCGGACTTCTGTGCCACGTTCAGTGGTGGTGCCAGTTTCTTTTAATGGAGCCAGTGGATCTCCGTGTTTGTATTGTTGCTCATAGACTTTTCCATTCAAGCGTATTGTCAAATAAAGGTCTTCAGAAAGCGCGTTGACCACGGAAACACCTACGCCGTGCAATCCTCCCGAAACTTTATAGGAATCATTATCAAATTTTCCACCCGAGTGCAGTACGGTGAGGATGACCTCTGCCGCAGAAACGCCTTCTTCGGGGTGTAGATCTACGGGGATACCACGGCCATTATCTTTAACACTCACGGATTCATCGCTGTGAATCGTGACCCAAATCCTATCACAATGACCTGCAAGTGCTTCATCGATCGAATTATCGACTAACTCAAAGACCATATGATGCAATCCCGTGCCATCATCGGTGTCACCGATGTACATGCCGGGGCGTTTTCGTACAGCATCCAGTCCTTTTAGAACTTTAATTTTCGATGAATCGTAATTTGAAGTGCTCACGCTGTTATTACTCCACAATTGGTTTCAGTAAGGTTCCCATGTTCCACGTGGAACATTTTGTGGGGGACCTGGGTCAATAAAGGATTCAATATGTCCTCTTCTATCGCCGTTATAAATACTTGGGCCTCTTGTGATAGCAGGAGCTGCATTAAATTCGAGCGACTTGTTAAATCTAGCTCTGCTGGCAAGTCATCCACAAGGTAAATGGGCCGCAATGTTGTGTGCTTTTCTAATAGTGTTCCTTGGGCGAATATCATACCACAAACAAAGAGTTTTTGCTGTCCTCGTGACAAAATATCTTTCGCAGGAATATGATTAATTGTGACTTTTAAATCCGCGCGGTGAGGGCCAAATTGAGTGTGGCCTAAATACATATCTTTACCAAAAGAATCTTCCAAAATAGCTGCATAATTTGTTGTTTCATCCCATCCAGGAAAATAACGTAGTTCTAGTGTTTCTCTGGGCAGCATTGTCTGCATGTTTTGTTTTAGCAAGGGCAAAAGATGTTCTACATAATCCCGTCGTAAGCTATCTAGTGTAGCTGCATGGGTAATCAGTTTTTGTGTCCAGCTGTCTAACTCTTTTCGCGGCAGTTTGTCGCGTAAAGCCGCATTTCTTTGTTTTAATGTGCGCTCGTAATTGCGCCAAGCGGGTAAAAATTGTGTAGAGAAATAAAAACCACCCCAATCTAAGTAATGACGGCGAAAAATAGGGCCAGCATCTAGCAGATTATAGCAATTTGAGTTAATTATTTGCACGGGTAGCAAACTAGCAAGTTCTGCGACATGTCGATTCTCTTGTCCTGCGATACGCATCTGTAGCGCGCCAGATAATTGCCGTTCTATGCCAATTGATGTTATTTGGCCGCAAGATGTTGCAAGTTCGGCGAAGATAGTAAATGATTCGGCAGCGTGGTTAATTACGCGCCCTGCTGTGCTACTGCGGAATGAGCGGGCTCGGCTAAGATAATAGATTGCCTCCAAAACACTTGTTTTGCCGCTGCCGTTATTGCCATAAATAAGGTTCACGCCTTTTTGAAGAGGTGTGAATGTAACATCAATTAAGTTTCTAAAATGAGTAATGATGAATTTATTTAACATCTTAATCTCAATTTTTTTGAGGTATTGTTGCATAACGATAGCCCACCGGCTGGCATGGAACTTAAATCGTTATGCAATAATGCTTATTTGTAGTTAGATTACAGGCGCATAGGCATAACGACGTAGCGTCTACCGTCTTTTTCTTTAGGTTCAATAAGCACGCCTGCGTAAGGGTCGCTAAAAGACCAACAAATATGTTCAGAGTCCAGCGCAGAAATCACATCTAATAAATAAGTGACATTGAAAGCAATTTCCATCGTATTACCTTGATAGCTCAAGTGGACTAATTCTTCGGCTTCTTCTTGTTCAGGATTGTTTGCCACAATACGCATTAAATCATGCTCTAGTTGCAGACGAATGCCACGAAATTTTTCGTTAGAAAGAATAGAGGCGCGGGAAAAAGCTTCTTTTAATGCGCTACGATCTGCCATGATAGTGCTATCAATCTTTTTTGGAATTAGTTTTTGATAATCCGGGTAAGGGGCATTGATGAGTCTAGAAGTAAAAATAAATTCCGGTGTGCTGAGACGGAAATGATTCTCACCTATGCAAATTTTAATTTCTTTTTCGGTATTGGAATCGAGTAAACGTATTAATTCCATGACGCTTTTACGCGGAAGAATAACTTTATGCGCAAGATCATCTGCCATCGTAATATTATCTATCGTGCTGAAAGCCATACGATGGCCATCAGTTGCAACACAATGGATAGAGCCGTTTTCTATGTTAAATAAAGCACCGTTAAGATAATGACGTACGTCTTGTTGTCCCATAGCGAAATGAACATGGCTAAAAAGTTTTTTTAGTTTATGCTGATGCGCTGAAAATTCAGTTGTAAAAACAGGATGCTCTATATTAGGAAAATCGCTGACTGGTAAAGTCACTAATTGAAAACGGCTTTTACCTGAGCGTAATAATAAATGATTTTCTTCCAAAGAAAATTGTAATACTGCGTCATCAGGCAGCGCACGGCAAATATCGAATAGCTTGCGAGCGGATACCGTGAATGTACCCGATTGTGCTGGGTGTTCTAGCGGTATTGTGCAAATTAATTCAATTTCACTGTCTGTTGCCGTCATGGTGAGACTGTGTTCTGTAACAGAAATTAAAACATTAGCCAAAATTGGCATGGTTTGTTTTTTTTCGACAACACCTACAATATTTTGTAGAGAATTCATTAAGGCAGCGCGTGTAATAGTCATTTTCATAAGGAAAGCCCTTAAGTAGTTAAAATTCTTAATAGGTTAGTGTAATCTTCTTCTATACTTTGATTAGCTTGTTTTAATTCTGCAATTTTTCGGCAGGCGTGTAAAACAGTAGTGTGGTCCTTGCCGCCAAATGCGTCACCTATTTCAGGCAAGCTATGATTTGTTAATTCTTTAGCAAGTGCCATAGCCATTTGTCGTGGTCGTGCGATTGAGCGGTTGCGGCGCTTTGATAGTAAATCAGCTATTTTTACCTTGTAATATTCTGCAACGGTACGTTGAATATTTTCAATGGTGATTAATTTATCTTGTAGTGCAAGAAGATCGCGCAAGGCTTCTTTTACAAAATCTAGAGTGATAGCTTTCCCAGTAAAGTGTGCGTTTGCAATAATGCGTTTCAATGCACCTTCTAGTTCACGTACGTTGGAGCGAATTCTTTTTGCAACGAAAAATGCGACTTCGTAAGGTAAATCAATTTTCGTATGTTCAGCTTTACTCATTAAAATAGCAACACGCGTTTCTAATTCAGGTGGTTCTACAGCAATAGTCAGTCCCCAGCCGAAGCGTGATTTTAAGCGTTCTTCTACGCCATTGATTTCTTTAGGATAACGGTCACAGGTTAAAATGACTTGTTGTTGTCCTTCGAGTAAGGTATTGAAGGTGTGGAAAAATTCTTCTTGAGAACGATCTTTTCCCGCAAAAAATTGAATGTCATCAATTAATAATGCGTCAACTGTGCGATAAAAACGTTTAAATTCATTCATCGCATTGGTTTGCAATGCTTTTACCATGTCGGCAACAAAACGTTCAGAATGTAAATACAACACTTTTGCTTTTGGATTATTCCGAATAATTTGGTTCCCGATCGCATGCAATAAATGGGTTTTGCCTAAACCTACGCCACCGTATAAAAATAGAGGGTTGTAAGCAATGGCAGGATTTTCCGCAACTTGCTGTGAAGCAGCGCGTGCTAGTTGATTGGATTTGCCTTCTACAAAATTTTCAAAGGTGAAAGTAGGATTTAGATTGCTTTGATAATGTTGGGTTTCGGCGATTATTTTTTTATCTCTGGTGATAGGAAGAATGGTTTCTGATTTCAGAGGTTCAGTACTTTTGCTGCCAATTTCTACGAGAATCATTGGCGGTTCGTGATCATTGCAAAATTGTATGACTAATTCTTTAATGCGTCCTAAAAAACGTTCTACTATCCAATCCTTAACAAAACGATTAGGCGCAAGTAGTACCAGTTGGCCATTGCTATGTTCAACTTGTAGTGGTCTTATCCAAGTGTTTAATTGATTATCAGGGAATTCTTGTTCAAGGCAGTTAAGACATTTCCCCCACAGTGTGGTGCTCACGCATCTACTCTCCTTTAACGGGTAGACAGTGTACATGCTTAAAAATAAAAATTATAGGGAAAAAAAACCGCCTGTTCTTTTCGAAAGACTAGGGCGGAAATTAAACTGCGTTATTCTGTTTTTTTATTGAAATAATAACCATAATATAAGCCAACAATACCAACAATAAGGTGGAAGAAATTATCCGCACTATTTGGATGGATCATATAAAGGTCAGCGCCTTTCCAAAAACCTAGAATAGCAATAACCGCAAAAATCACCCCAAATACTCTGTAGAATAATTTAGCATAATCCTCTCTTGTGCAAGCATATACGCCAATAGCGCCTACGACCAAGTGAATGATATTATGCATGGTATCTACAGCGAAAAAGCCAAATACCATACCATCTTTTGCAAGTAGCGGGACATAAGCCCCAATTCCAAGCACGAGAAACACAATGCCTAGTAATAGTGTAACAGATCTTAAAGTGCCCATAAAAACCTCCTAAAACACTTCTACTCCCTTATATTATAGCTTGTTTTTTGCTCAAAATAGAGGGGAAAATGGCCAATATTGGCTAAATAGGTTGTTCTAGATGGAGAGGATGCGCTTGGGGCTACGATTGGCGTTGCATAAATAAATTATTTAACTGTGCGATATTCTCAGGCCGCAGGCCTGGTAGCTCTCCTAGCCTAGGGCAAGTGCACGCTCTTTGTGCACGCCGCCCTAGGTAAGGATGCCCCTAAACAATGTTCGCGCTGTAAGCGCATTTCTTAGATAATGCGATAAAATTGATTGGTAATCCTTGCGCTTACAGCGCAAGCAGTTATGTAAAGCTATTATTTACCTAGGGTGGCGCGTGAAAAGCACGCTTGCCCTAGGCTAGGGGAGCTGCCAGGCCTATGGCCTGAGAATATCGTAATTAATTAAAAGAATATCGCAACTATATGAATAATTTATTTATTCAATAACACCCTTGTTTTGGGGGTGTGAGTAGGCAAGAATACTGACTTGTTTTTAAGCCTTATTGGATATGACTCATGAGTAAACATCCAGACAAACCTTTAGTTTTAGTCGATGGGTCTTCTTATCTTTACCGCGCTTTTCACGCTATGCCGTCACTGACTAATTCAGTCGGGTTTCCGACAGGCGCTATTTATGGCGTGACGAATATGCTGCGGCGCCTACTCAAAGACTATGATCCTGATTATATTGCTGTTATTTTTGATGCCAAAGGCAAGACGTTTCGCGAAGATCTTTATGAAAAATACAAAGCCAATCGCTCTGCCATGCCACCGGAATTAATCGAACAGATTGAGCCTATTCATGAAATTATTAAGGCCATGGGTTTGCCTTTGCTGGTTGTAGATGGCGTAGAGGCCGATGATGTCATAGGGACTTTGGCAAAATCGGCAGAAAAAAAAGGTATTACCACGCTGATTTCGACTGGCGATAAAGATATGACGCAGTTGGTAGGTGAACATATTACCCTAGTCAATACCATGACTGATACCTACTATACCTCAGAAAAAGTGCAAGAAAAATTCGGTGTATCACCTGAGCAAATGATTGATTATCTGACTCTAGTGGGGGACACCAGCGATAATATTCCAGGCGTGCCATCTGTAGGCCCCAAAACAGCGGTTAAATGGTTACAAGAATATAAAACGCTAGATAACATTATTAACAATGC
>Ga0207071_1074_pt1 | contig 17741 bp, 12 predicted proteins | sample Alteio_BWMinHeat_67_FD_153531 | JGI IMG/M metagenome (GOLD analysis project Ga0207071, IMG submission 153531) | Enriched cells from forest soil in Barre Woods Harvard Forest LTER site, Petersham, Massachusetts, United States -... | ecosystem: Environmental > Terrestrial > Soil > Temperate forest >...
GTGTCGTGTTATCACCCACTGCGTTATTGCAAGAAATGGGTGAATTAGAGACACGTGGTATTCCGGTAAAAGATCGTTTACGTATCAGTGAATCCTGTACTTTGATTTTGCCTTATCATGTTGCACTGGATCAGGCGCGTGAAAAAGCACGTGCAAAAGCGGCGATAGGTACTACCGGTCGTGGTATCGGTCCTGCGTATGAAGATAAAGTGGCGCGTCGTGCGTTGCGTTTTGGTGATTTATTTAATGAAACGCGTTTTCGTACGAAATTGGAAGAAGTATTAGATTATCATAATTTTATTTTGCAACATTATCATAAACATGAGCCTGTTGATTTTCATCAAGTCTTGGAAAATACGTTAGCGTTAGCGCCGCAATTAATTTCTATGCGTGCTAATGTTTCTACATTATTAGCAGAACATCGTGCGGCTGGTCGTAATATTATTTTTGAAGGCGCGCAGGGGACATTGTTAGATGTAGATCATGGCACTTATCCTTATGTAACTTCTTCAAATACGGTTGCAGGTGGTGCAAGTATTGGCACAGGTTTTGGGCCGCTTTATTTAGATTATGTATTAGGCATTATGAAAGCATATACCACACGTGTGGGAGCTGGGCCTTTTCCTACAGAATTATTAGATGACGTTGGTGCGCAATTAGCGAAACGTGGCAATGAATTTGGTTCAGTGACTGGGCGGCCACGACGTTGTGGTTGGTTGGATATGGTTATTTTAAAAAGATCTATGCAATTGAATAGTTTTTCGGGTTTGTGTATTACGAAATTGGATGTGTTGGATGGTTTAGAAACTTTGAAAATCTGCACAGGATATCGATTAAATGGTAAAGCCATTGACTATTTTCCTGTGGATGCTGCCGAGCTTACGCAGTGTGAACCTGTTTATGAAACTTTGCCGGGTTGGAAAGAATCGACGGCGGGTGTTAAATCGTTTGATCAATTGCCGAAAAATGCGAAAAATTATTTGTTAACAATAGAAAAATTAGCTGGCATTCCCATTGATATTGTTTCAACAGGCCCAGACAGGGAAGAAACTATCATTCTGCGTCATCCCTTAGAGTCATGCCGAGGAGAGGACTCGAACCTCCACAGGGTTGCCCCCACAAGTACCTGAAACTTGCGTGTCTACCAGTTTCACCACCTCGGCGAGAGCGGCCAATGTAATGGCTAATATCTATGTTGTCAATTGATTAAAAATCCCTCTTTTTCAAAAGAGATTATTGCATAATTCATTTGACTCCGTCGTCCCGCGGCTTGTCCGCGGGATCCAGTGCGTACTGTGTCATCCCGAGCGTAGCGAGGGATCTCCTGCTTAAGTAGGAGATCCTTCACCACAAAAAACGCGGTTCAGGATGACATAGTATTTTCCCCCTTTGAAAAAGGGGGATTTTTAAACCTTTCTTCTAAAAAACTGTAACGCAAAAGCACAACATTTCTTGCAAGTCTTAAGCTTCCCTTAAGATTTCCCCTGTATCATAAATATTATCCATCACATGCTTTAGTAAATATCCTGATTAGAAATTAATTGCACAATGTAGAAATACTTTCTGCACAGGATTTTTATTTCAGTTGTAATTTTAAACAAATTATTCACGGAGGATAAGTCTATGCAAACTGATTTTCCAGGTAGTAACAGCACATTTGATCAGCTCGAAACAGCAATCAATCAGCTTGAACACCTGGCGACAGAATTGCGGGAACTTTCCTCTGAAAGTGTTATAAAAACAAAAAATGTATCATCTCAGGCTATTCTAAAAAAAGCGTCACCCCTCACGTTAATTAAATCCGGTCCGATACGATCAACCATCGCCATCATCCGGTCTTTTTCGTCTGTCCGAACGACAGACGAAATTGCACCACCTATGCCGCCCATGTTTTTAGGCTTCCGTACGCTGACTTCGCGATATTTTGAGCAAGTCGTTCGTAAGATTCCTGCACTTTCTCAGCGTGGGTTCTAAGGGTTTTATTGCATAATTTTTAGAACGTCGTCCTGCGGCTTGTCCGCAGGATCCAGGGCTCATTGTAGCTGGATCCAGCGACAAGCCGCGGGACGACGTGAATCAAATGAATTATACAGCACCATTCAACAAACGTTGTCTTTAGATTTACTGCCGTCTTGAAAATTACGCTTGATCATGTCAATGTTCTAGCCTAATGATATGTTCTCAGGTCGTAGACCTGATAGCTTTTTTAGCCTAGGGCAAGCGCACGTTTTATGTGCGCGCCGCCCTAGGTAAAATGCCCCCCAAAAATTGCTTGCGCTGTAAGCGCTCTATAATAAAAAGATTACAGAGAATTTCTCATGCCACCATCAGAAGATTTAAGCCTACTCCCCTGCCACCACCTCACTGGCGTAGGCCAAAAAATCGCAGACCGACTCGCACGTCTAGGTATTCATCACGTGCAAGATCTGCTATTCCATTTACCTATGCGTTATCAAGATCGCACTCGCATCCATCCACTACGAAATTTAACACCAGGCGAACACGTAGTCATCGAAGGTGAAATTACAAGTGCCACTATCCCACAAGCCGGCCGCACACGTTTGCTCTGTCGTGTACAAGATGCACTGGGCCATATTCAATTACGTTTTTTTTATGTGAATCACATACAACGTCACGCTTTACATCCAGGCAAAAAACTTCGTTGTTACGGTGAAATCCGTCTAGGCCCACAAGGTGTGGAAATGATTCATCCTGAATATATTATTTTAACAGAAAGCACAGTCATTCCTGTCGAAACAAATCTAACACCGATTTATCCTGCCACAGAAGGTGTGAGTCAATTAACCTTGCGCAAGCTGACTCAACAAGCATTGGAGTTGATGGGTAAAGACGGCATGCTACAAGATATTTTGCCAGAACATTTTTTACAAAAATTAAAATTTCCTACATTGAAAGAAGCGCTGCACTTCGTTCATCGCCCACCCGTGCAAGCGCCATTAGAATTATTAGCCGAAGGCAAACATATTTCGCAAAAACGTTTAGTATTCGAAGAATTGCTTGCGCATCGTTTGGGTTTATTACATCTTAAAAATAATTTTCAACAACAAGCCGCTTGTGCGTTATTACCAAAGAAAATGTATACCGAAAAATTTTTCCAACAATTACCTTTTGCATTAGCAAACGCACAAAAAAAAGTAACAGAAGAAATTTATCATGATTTAGCAAAATCACAACCTATGTTACGTCTAGTGCAAGGCGATGTGGGTTCCGGTAAAACCGTGGTTGCAGCGTTAGCGATGCTAAGAGCCGTAGAAAATGGTTATCAAGCAGCCGTACTCGCGCCTACCGAAATTTTAGCAGAACAACATTATCGTACTTTTCAACAATGGCTACAGCCATTAGGTATTCAAGTGGTGATGTTAGTCAGTCAATTAAAAGCCGCAGATCGTCGTCATATTTTAGCCGATATTGCAGAAAATAAAGCGCAAGTCATCATTGGCACGCATGCGATTTTTCAAAAAGATGTAGCGTTTGCGAAACTCGCGCTCATTGTTGTCGATGAACAACATCGTTTCGGTGTAGAACAACGTGCTTTATTGCGTGAAAAAGGCATTGCGGGTGATTATTATCCGCATCAATTAATCATGACAGCAACACCGATTCCGCGAACACTCGCGATGAGTGTGTATGCTGATTTAGATTATTCAGTGATTGATGAATTACCGCCAGGTAGAACAGCGGTTACCACCACCGTGATTGATAATAATAGACGCGAAGCAGTATTGGCGCGTATCAAATCCGCATGTGCAGAGGGCCGGCAAGCATACTGGGTTTGCACATTGATTGAAGAATCCGAATTATTACAATGCCAAGCAGCAGAAAAAACAGCAGAAACATTGAAAGTGTTATTATCGCCATTAAAAGTTGGATTAATTCATGGTCGTTTAAAATCGCATGAAAAAGATGAATTGATGAATGCTTTTAAAAAAGGTGAAATTCAATTATTAGTAGCAACGACAGTCATAGAAGTGGGGGTTGATGTACCTAATGCGAGTTTAATGGTGATCGAAAATGCAGAACGTTTGGGTCTTGCACAATTACATCAATTACGTGGTCGTGTAGGTCGTGGTGTAATAGAAAGTCACTGTGTATTGATGTATCAATCACCGTTATCCCATTTTGCCAAACAACGTTTAGCCGTCATGCGCGAAACCACGGATGGTTTCAAAATAGCCCAACGCGATTTAGAAATCCGCGGGCCAGGGGAAGTCTTAGGCACGCGACAAACAGGAGAAATTGGTTTACGCATTGCTAATTTAATGCGTGACAGTGATTTATTACCAGATGTGCAAAACGCTGCAACAGTGTTACAAGAAAATCATCCTGAATTAATTGATTTGCTGATCAAGCGTTGGTTGGGAAAGAAAGAACAGTACGGACATGTGTGATTTCATGTTATTGAACAATTCAATCCGAAGGCTTGATTTTTTAGTCCAGAGTTAGGCGCACTTACAGCACTCCAAACAATTTAGTATATTCTCAAGTTTCTAGGTGTTTTCAGGCCGAAGGCCTGATAGCTCTACTTAGTATATTCTCAAGTTTCCTAGGTGTTTTCAGGCCGAAGGCCTGATAGCTCTACTTAGTATATTCTCAAGTTTCCTAGGTGTTTTCAGGCCGAAGGCCTGATAGCTCCACTTAGTATATTCTCAAGTTTCCTAGGTGTTTTCAGGCCGAAGGCCTGATAGCTCCACTAGCCCAGGGTAAGCGCACGCTTTTTGTGCGCGCCACCCTGGGTTGGATTGCAATTATCTTAGCAAGCGCTGTAAGCGCGCCAGAAACATTCAGCGCGCTTACAGCGCTTAGGATTCATTACATATTTTCAGTAACGCTCCCGCGAGGCGTATCTCGTCATCCCCGCATGTTTTTAGCGGGGATCTCCTGCTTAGAGGGAGATCCCTCGCTACGCTCGGGATGACATAGCATTTTCCTTCTTTGCTAAAGGAGAAAGATTAGCTGAACGCCGGTTTAGTAATAGAGCTCACACTCGTCGTCACTGTCACTGCCGCCGTGCCTGAAGGCCCTGCGCCGGATTTTGTGTTTATTAAAACTCGTGATAAAGGCAGCCATCTTAATCCGAAAATAATTATGCGCAAAGGTTCCAAAATTTCTTCGCCAGCACTAGCTAGTTTTAATTGCGTATATTCAGTGATTAAAGATTTAATGATAATATCTTTTTGCCTGCTACTATTTTCTTGTAGCGTCTTATTTTTAACACATTTTAACCATTCAGTAATTCTCTTGATGGCAGCTGCATGAGGTTTGGGAAAGAAAGAAAACAATGATTTTGCTTGCGCTTCTAAAGCATCAAGCGTATTCATATGAACAAAATCAGCTAAATATTTTTTATCATTGGGTTTTTGTTTTTGCAAGTTTTGCAATTGTTGTGATATCTTCGGATCAGTGTTGCACAATCTCCATGCTATGCGCAGAAGCTCCTCGGCAAACAAAAGATCTTGCACTACTCCATCGCCTTTTTGATATCGTTCTGACAACATAATATATATCCCAGAAGGGTGTGGTTCTTCGGCGATTAAACGAAAAAACTTAAGAAAATCATCAGGTTGTATTTTTTTATGTTTTAACAATATAAAATAAAGATGTTTTTTGATAGCTGAAGGTAATGGTGTAGAAGGCCTGTCAAGTTTGTCCAACATTTTTTCTAGTTGTGCATAAGAAATAGAGAAAAATTTATCTTTTACTAGAATTTCAATAGCAATTCTTGAAGCCATTCCATTTGATTTATTCCAAGGTACACTGTGTTGTAGTGTAAAAATGCATGCATATAATAAATCGTGCAAAAGATTTAAGTCCAGCGATTGGTAAGAGTGATTTGCTGCTAACAAAATAGCAATAGTAGAGATAGATTGCGGGCTATTGCCTGAGTTTCTTACATGGAGATCAATGGTTGTTATGAGTGCATTATTTTCTTTGCTATCTCTCTGTAAAAGTTTTTTTTCATCGTTAAATAAACGCAATGCTTCGTAAGAGCCGCGGGCAGCAGCCCGTAGCAGCGGCGTATTGTTGTAAGAATCTCTACTAGATAATAAAATCGTATTGGTTTGAATACTTTCCCTGGCGAATGCAATATATTTTTGATAAGTATCCCAGCAATAGTTATGTCTAAATTTATTTTCACTGGCCAATAATTTGTGAAGAAATGTGTCGTCATTTTGGGTGTTGATTTTATGCATAGGGATTTTTGTGAGTAAGAAACGACAAGTATCAAATTGTCCGCATACTATAGCGTTATGGAGGGAGATATCTGGCCGCCTATCGAAATATTCTTGGCAAAATTTAGGGTATAAGTTAAAAAATGCTTCCACCGTTTCTTTGTTGCAACATACAGCCTTTTTTAAACATTCCTCACCATGGTATGTCAATAGGCCACTAAAATATTGTCTATCCATTCCATGCTGTAAAAATACAGAGATGACTTCGGCGCTATTTCTCCCCATCGTTGTTGTGTCAGGAATTAACATGGGGAAAACTGGTTGGACATTGTGAATCTGATCAACAACAACGGTTGCGCCATGACGCAATAAGATGCGTAATGTATTTGCGAGCGGGGTATTTTGGGTTAAATTATGTGAATAACCGTCGTCACCGGGTGTAATCACAATAGCATAAGCAATGGGTAGCATACCAAAATTTCGAGGACAAGAAAATTCTAACTTAGAAACATCCCCTATATTGTCAGCAATAATTTCAGCAAATATTACCGCTTTATTATCTCTATCATAATAAGTTCTCGAAGCAGCTACTCCAGCCAGAAAATACTCTGTTGCACTCATGGGATGATCCTTAGGGAGAAGAACCGCATCTTTCTTCGCAAGCATCATTTGTGCGCTTTCATTAGAAAATAATTTACTCCAAAATAATGGCGTCATATGAAAATCATCAATAATATTCGTTGCGGTAGCATGAGTATTCAAATAACTTAATACCATGGCATCATTGCCATCTATGATGTAGCCTAAAAATTCGTAATGATGGTCTGGGACTGATGAGGTGACGCAGGGGGATTTGACATCTGCGACGGGTTCTTTGGAATCGGGTGATGATATTTTGGGCTTTGGTTTTTTATTTTTGAGGGTCGCTAAACATTTTAATCTAAATTCTAATAGAACAGTGCAAGTGGCAGGCTTTTTATAATAAGCTTTCGCAAAAAGTTGTTCAGCGCGTTCTGGTAATTTTGCTTTCTCTAAGTCGTGGGATCGCTCGAAAAGACCGCGTTGGATGTTAGCTTTAAATGTAGGGATTTTCCAGCTGCGTTCAACTAAGCTTGTTTTCAGCAAGTCTTGTTTAGGTAAGTAACATAAAATTTTTTGTATGACGTCACGGCCTCTGGTTTTAAAATAGTTTTGTGTGCAATTAAACGGTTGTAACCAATCGAAAGGGGCCCAGTATGTTACAACAGGAAGTGCACTATTATTTTTGATCAATATATCATTACGAGAACTAACTGTAGATAGGGTGGTGGTAGATGTAGTGATTGCATTGTCTTTAATCAGAATAGATCGATAAATGCCTACAGGATGTTGACTGAGAAAATAAAAGGAGTCATCGATCAGATCAAGTATAAGTTCTTTTGTATGTTCATTGGAGAAAACGACAGGATTCATTTGTTTTGTAAATAAAATAATGCGTTTTTTTAATAACAAACTGATGCTATGCATTATATATTCATCATTCGGTTGGACTCTATCATCTCTTTGTTGTTTTTGGGCATGGCGAATGACTTTGGGTCGCCATACTTCTTGAATCAGATGAAAAATGATGCCATTGTTAATGTTTAATATTTCTTTATATCCATGGGCCGCAAAAAAATGAAGTTCATGGAAATATATTTCATATTCTTTGCCAAATAAGTTTAAGCACACTGACTCAAATTCGTCATTCATGCAATCTACAGTTGAGGAAGTGATTATATTGGTAGGATTAGCCGCAGCTGTCAGTACTGCCATTGCTGTAGCGGCATAGATATTACTTTCTTTGATGGCATAATGATCTTGTTCTACATATTCTAGATACGAACGAAATCGCAGCGCTGCAATATCTGCAGTTGCTTGGGTGCTAGTAGTAATAATGATATTGTCTTTGCTATCTTTACTGTCTTTGTCTGGCTTATAATGAAATGATACCGTTGATGCACTCATTGCTGGCCTCGTTTGTGTCTATTTTCAAAGAATTATGCGGCAGTATACCATATGTTTGAAATTTACACAATAATACGTCGTCCTATTCGCAGAAGAAGCCGCGGGACGACGTATATTAGAGGAATTATACAAGAACGCCTTTACAAAGGGAGCTCGTGTCATCCTGAACCGCGCTTTTTGCGGTGAAGGATCTCCTGCTTAAGCAGGAGATCCCTCGCTATGCTCGGGATGACATGACGGATGAGAGTTTCTGGATAAATCGTTGCACTATCAAATATGTCCCCACCACAATGCCAATAAAGAACCCTAAATTAACCCCCACCGCATTTAAGTGAAAAATAAATGCAAACAAATAAGAACATGGAACACCAACCACCCACAAAGCAATTAAACTATGATACATAGGAATTTTAGCGTCACTCATGCCGCGCAGTGCGCCTATAGTAGTGTTGCGGATATTATCGAAAATATGCGTGAAAGCGGTTAAATATAGCAATACACTGGCAAGATGAATAAATTCTGTAGATACGTTGTTTTTAACGAACAAATGAATAATAAATTGCGGTGCTGTCCAGCAAAAACAAGCGAGTATTAAAATGCATAAAGTGCCAAGCAAATTTGCATAGAGCGTATATTGCTTGATGAGCTTATAATTTTTCTGTGCAAACGCAGCGCCTGTTAATATGCCACAAGCTTGTAAGAAACCCATAGGCACCATCAAAAAGAGGGTGGAAATTTGCAAAACAATTTGCTGTGCCGCCAATGCTTCATGTCCTATGACGCCCATGAATAAGGTGAGTACGGTTAACACCAATAATTCAGCAACGCGTTGAATGCAAAGCGGTATGCTGATTGCCATAAATCGTTTAATAAAAATTAATTTCCAAGAAAATTTAAAAAATTGATAATGTTTTATGCCCGGATGTAATATTAAATAACTTATTTGCACGATGAATGCCATGATATAACTAATGGTAAATGCAAGACCCGCGCCTCGAATGCCTAGTGCAGGAAAACCCCAATGTCCTTGTACAAGTAAATAAGTAAACAATACGTTTAAGCTGCAACCAAACAGGGAAAAAATAAGTCCCATATGTGCTTTGTGCAAGCCCATGCATAATTGATTAACACCCATGCATGCTAGCATGGGGATAAAACCATAAGAAATCGCGTCATAATATACGCCGGCTAACACAGCAGCCTCTTTAGGTTGTCTGAAATAAGTAAAAATGAATTCTGCATTACGCATCAGTAATAAAGGTAAGAGAGAAAAAAGAATAGTTAAAACTACACCCTCATAAAAAATTTGCTTCACTTTTTCAGGTTGTGCAGCCCCCATAGCTTGTCCTATCAAAATAGAAACAGGTACCATGAAGGAAAATGCAACCATCATTAACATGGCAAAGCTACTATAAATTAATGCGGAAGCAGAGAGCGCGGCAGCCCCAAGTGCCATCGTTAAGATTAACGTATTAATAAATCCCGTAATATTATTAGCGGCATTGGCTAACATCACGGGAATTGTAAGATTTAGAATTTTCTTGCTAATGTCAATATTCATTTCTAACCTATAAAACAGCAACACTAAAAAAAATCATATGCGCAATCATTAATGGCATTAAATTGGGTATTTGTAAATACAAGATACTGCCTACTGTTCCCATCACCAAAGCACCAATCAGGGGGAAAACACCGCTAACACGGTTAGGCATTTGGAATAATTGCATATACATGAATAACGCAGTGGAGAGTAGGATAGCAGTTGCTTGTCCATATGGTAAAAAATAAGGCGTTAAAATACCACGAAATACAATTTCTTCGCAACACACTTGTCCAAATGCAATCAATAAAGCAATGGGTAGCGGTAATGCTTGCAATACATGTAAATAATGTCTAATCCAGCCACTGCGTACCATGATTAACCAGTGTTTGATATCCGTAGGAAATTGCCTAGGAAATAAAGTACGCATGATTTCAATATAAAAACGTCCAAGTAATGACGCTGTGCCCATCACACCTAAGCCAAGTAAGACACCATAGAGTAATAAATAAGGCGCACGTAAACTCATTGTTCCTAGTTTTGGGAAAGAGATATCACAGGTTTTTGCTAATATCACACAAAATAATAAATGCGTTAATACAATTAATGGTAATTCAATTACACCTTTGGCGATTTCATAGGGATAGTGGCGGCTTAGTGCAGCGTTTTCTGCCGCCTTGCCTGCAAAATAAATTATTTTATTTTTAATAAAGCGATAATACCCTATGATAAAAAGTAAAACTAAAATAAATTTAACTATAAATAATGCATCATAAGGCATATGAATACTCTCTTTTGTGTGTATATTGAGTGTTGGCTTTTATCATTTCCTGATAGGCGCATATATTAAAAATAACATGGGTAATGATGGCGGGAAGAATAGAGTGTGCGAATAATACTGAAGCAAGGCAACAAGTACCTAAAATAGTTTTTGCCAAAAATTGCCCCTTACCCATGGAAATATGCGATGCGCCAAATAGAATGACTGAAAATATTAGTACAGTATAGTTTAGCCATAACGATGGCATCAGTAATGAAAACTGCCATAAAAATCCGCGAAAAATAATTTCTTCACCAATTGCTACTAAAATAATATCTCTCAAATTGAATCCCGTAAGAGAGGCATCTTGTTTGGCATGGTGTTCGTGAATATTTTTTAAATTCGTTTTTCCGGCAAAATGGGAAGACGTCATGCCGAATTTTTTAGATGCAGTCGCTTGGTGATAAATATAGCGCGAGTTCATTGTTGCTTGTGGGGCATATTTTTTTCTTCTGAGTAAAATACGTTTAATGTAAAATTCGAATTTTAACGCAAAAATACCCAGTAAAACTGCGATTGGTAATGCAACAAGTTGTTTCCATAAAGGTGATAAAAATAATTCCTGAATAGGAAAAATAGTTATTCCAAAAAGAATAATAAAAAACTTCACTATCCATTGCAGCAATATACTATTCGTCCGCTTATGCGCAAACCAACGGCTATGAATATGACTGGCAATGTTAGAGCAGCCAAGGCTTAACATCAGCAAAATAGCGATGCCGTAAGTTTTTGCATCAGGGATAAGGGTGAGGATGGTCATGCTGTATCCCTTGATAGTTTGTAAAACGGCTATGATTCATAAAAGGTGTGCTAGGAAAGCATAATGATAATAAGTCGGGAGACCAAACACGCGGAACTACAAAATTTAAATCTTCCGCCTCTACACCAGTTAAATCATAAAAATATAATTCTTTGTTAGTGTCTCTGAAGGCGCGTACCAGTATCTTTAATGTTTCTTCACCTTCGCTATGCAAATCAGGCGGCAGTTGACTGGCGATGATTTCAGTAGTTTCTGGAAATTTATTTTCAATAAAATCGTAGCCATTTCCTGCTGCATAATAAGCCACGTTGCTGTCTAAATCGAAAAAATTTTCTGTGGTAGCGTGTGAAATATTTTCATTCGATAATTTCTTATCTAAAATTAACATGCGCGATAAGCCAATAATGCCGATCGCTTCTAAATAAGCTTTATACATAGCATCATTTAACTCAATGCTGGCGCCTAATCCTATAGTCACTCTAGGAATAGTATTTTCTGCACCTCGATAAAAGCAAGCGATGGAAAAACCAGGCATATCTGCATTTTTCAGCCAGTGAAATGAAAATTGATGTTGTTTTTCCGGGTTGTATTTATTGAGTAACGATTCTATGCTTTTAGTGCGTTCATCAAAAATGATTTTAGGAGCGATTTGTAAAGAGTACCAATGCCCCATAGCAGAATCGATTTGAATTAATTCCATGATAGCATTGATCAAGGCTTGATTTTTATCAGTGTGCGCAGCAGTACCTGTAGTCACAGCGGAGGCGATCCATGGTTCGCCTTGTAGCCGTTTTATTTTGTAACCTACTAGAACAAGTTGTGCTGGTACCCACAAATATTTTTTGTGTAACAGTGAGGATAATTTTACCCAAGTTAAAAGTTTGTCGGGAGTGATAGGGTCAAAAGGAAATGCTTTTTTGTCGTATTGATTTTTTTTGAAGTAGCTTATTTTGTCTAGATTGATGACATGTTCCCGTCTTTCTCGCATTTCGGCATAAGAAGCAAATTGGTACTCAGAAATTCCAGCTATCTCAGATAGCAATTGCGAGTAGCGTTCCACAGTTTCACCTAATGTGCGAATCACTGCTTCATTGAGTTTAATACCGCATCCATCTAAGTGATATGCGCCTTTACCAGGGTGTGGTACTTTCAATAGATGATGCACGCCTGTGAGTTCTGCGCCGGTGACAATGACTTTGGGATCTTGACTAGAACGTAGCATGAACCCAATTTCATTATCAATTCCACACAGTTGCCCTTGCATGCGTGCCAGTAATTGCCGCGTAAAAATACTCATGCGTTCAGGTTTAGTAAAAAGATGAGATGTCATATTATTTATTCCTCAAGTAAGGACTGATAATCAAAATACAATTGACTATTGTCACGGTGTTCCGTTGATCCGCAGACATGACATCCAGATACGCGTAAAATATCGTTAAAAATAATTTCCATAGTAGGTAGGTAAATGGAAAGCACTTTGCCTCTAGTGAATCCAGTGCCTGTGGCGAGATAATTTAAGATTTCCAGAGAAAGATGTGAGGCAAGCAGGTGCACCAAGGGCGATATAATCGGCGAATCATCGTGATAAATATTTTTGCTGATTAAAGCTTGTTTGTATTTCAAGTAACTCGTGTGTTCGCGTAAATTCATACTTATGCGTGTTTCAAAACAATTATAGCAAGGCCCTTGCGCAGCGGAAAACAAAGGGCCTATCAATAAAAATGGTCCATCGATTGCGCCATGTATCCACGGTAATTTTAATTCCTTAGCGATTAAATTAAATCGTGCGCTGATGATAGGGTTAACGTGTTGTTGCGCAAGTATTACGAAACAATTCTCGAGCGCAGTAAATTCAACTAATTTTTTTTCGAGAGCAAGTGCGTCATAAATCCAATCTTCTTTGGGGTCAAGTAATTCTTGAAAGATAGGATGATGATTACTCATGTGAATAATATTTTCGGCAGGGAAGTGTAGTTTTATCATGCGATCGATAGCATCTATAATACTATTTTCGCCTAAGAAAACTATTTTCCGTTGCGTCAAGTTTTCTGTGTTATAATTTCTCTGCATGACTGCAGGGCATGCTTCTTCTAAATAGTAATCTAATAAAGTTGTAGGTGAAGTTTCAATAGCACCCAACTCTCGCAGTTTATCTATAATGCTTTCAATTTCTGAGCTGGGGATATTATTTTTTTCTGAAATTTCTGCAATTGTTTTTTGTCCGTTTAAATCACATAAAATTGAGAATAAATTGTTTTTTTCGGATTCATCATAGAGAGTGAATGTAATAGGGTTCCAAGCGCCGCGCCGTAGTTCCACTACGTGCGATGAATGCGGTATTAGTGAATAACTGGGTTTAAGACGTAATTTTTCTGTAGTATTTCTCATAAATGCCTCATAAAGCTAACCGGCTATGCCGGCGATAATAGTGTGTAGAATCGATTGATTGATGCCATCAAAATGCAAAGCATCATTGAATTCATTTTCGTAAAATCCGCCGCAATCAATACTGCCAAGTCCGAGTCCAATATTAGAAAGATGCACGTTTTGCGAGATGCTACCAATTTCTTGTAATATAAAACGTAATCCCTTGTTGCCATACTTGCGCATAGACTTCCATGGATGACCTACCATTAACAAAATATAATTTGCGCGTGAAAATGAAATTTGTTCATCTGTTATTGCCATGCCTGACAATAATGGTCTGATATGTTTTTCATCTTGAAATAAATACAATGCATCATCTGTAGGCAGATATTCATAGATGCCGCGTGTCAATCCTTTGATGTTTAATACGATTACAAAAAGTGAGACGGGATAAAGTCCGCCGCCACTGCTAATTGTTCTGAGTTTTACACAAATTTTACCGCCACTATTGGATCGCACGATTGCTTGCGAGCTCACACCATTGGCTGCGCGTAACACAGTTGCTAAATGTGGCAGACCAATACTATCGCCTGTATAGGTTGCAATAGAACGTCTGTTAAATATCGCTTCAGCTAGACTAATATTTAGAGGAATGCTATCAGGCAGTGAAATTTTGTGACTGTTACGCTCTCTTTTGTCCATTTTAGAAAGCATTGTTAATTCGCTGTCGGAAGTATAAATTTCCAAGCTGCCATGATTTTCAATGTCGCCTCGTAGTGTGTAGGAATTTATTAAAAACTCTTCTCCTAGATTGAGATGATTAAATCGATTCGCGTACTTCAGTGCATTCGGTCTAAAACCAATAGAGGGCGTCCATGCAATTAACGGGTTGTATCCGTTGGCATAGCAAGCCGCATTCATGATCGCAGATTGTCTGTTTTTATTCATAATAATCCCGTAAATTTTTTGAGAAAATAAAGTGGGCCAATATTGCAGCCCACTTTTTTATCTGACTACTGACGAGTCGTTGCGCCGCATGAAGTGCAGCAGCAACCAATGCTACAACCTGCGCCAGGTAGAACCATGATTTCACGTATCAAGGTTTCTTGTGGTAGATATGCTAATGTAGCGCTGCGGTGGTCGATGTTATGCTCAACTTTAATTTGCATAAAAAAATACTCCTTAAGTAAAAAGGTTAATAAAGACTCGTTTTGTTGTGTGCATGAGGATGGGATTCTTTAGAGTAAAGAATTGAGTAAGGGTGGGTAGGTATAGTCATTATTATAAAGAGTAGAAAATGCATGCATAGCGAGAGGTTTCTCGTTGCGCTAGTGATGACATAATGCATGACGTTGCTGCGCATTAGAGATGACACTATTGCAAGTAAGATCTACTCAGTATTGCTAGTTGGTGAGGTGTAACTAGAAGAGGACTTAACAATAACTTAGAAAAAAATCTTTGTAAAGTGTTTTTAAAATTATTTTTAAAAAAAATATTTCATTTTCTAGTATATGTCATCCCGCGGATTAATCGCGGGATTCAGTGTCATCCCGAGGCGTGCTTTTTACGCCGAGGGATCTCCTGCTTACAGGGAGATCCCTCGCTGCGCTCGGGATGACACAAGTACGCACTGGATTCCGCGATTAATCCGCGGGACGACATATACTGGAAAATGATAAAACAATAAAATTTCAAACATTCAAGAGTTATTGATAAATCCCACCCAAAATCGCCGCTGTCTTTGCGCCAGTTACTTCTGGGATATTGCCAGATTTTTTTTTCAATGTTTGTTTTGCGAGCCAAGCAAATGCCATTGCTTCCACCCAATCAGGATCAATACCTAATTGTGTAGTAGTTTGTACGCTAAATGTAGGTAGCGAATGCTGTAAGCGTGACATAAGAAAATTATTATGCGCACCGCCGCCGCAAACAAATATTTCACCCCGTGGTACATAAGATTGAATAGCGGCGGCAATACTTTTTGCCGTGAGTTCTGTTAATGTTGCTTGTACATCTGCAGCTGATATTTTTTCTATGAGAAAATTGTCAAGCCAGGCAGCATTAAAATATTCACGCCCCGTGCTTTTGGGCGCAGGCATTTTAAAGAAAGTATCTGCCAACATTTTTGTTAATAGTTTAGTGTGAACAACGCCTTGTTTGGCCCATGTGCCTTGATCATCATGTGGTTTTTGTAAATGTTTTTCAGTCCATAGATCGAGTAACATATTGCCAGGTCCAGTATCGAATCCTAAGATTTTTCCGTTTGCAAAAAGAGTCACATTGGCAATTCCACCCATATTCAACACGATGCGATTTTTATTTTTTTTTAAAAAAACAGCTTGATGAAAAGCCGGCACCAATGGCGCGCCCTGGCCGCCTAGTGCTAAATCCTTGCGGCGAAAATCAGCAACAGTTGTAATACCTGTTCTTGCTGCAATAACATTAGGGTCGCCGATTTGCAAAGTAAAATGACGCGCAGGATGATGACGAATTGTTTGTCCATGGCTGCCGATGGCGCGAATATGTTTAGCATTAAGATTGTGTTTTTTTAAGAGTGTGTTGACAGCTGTTGCGAATTGTTTTCCCAATAAAACATCCATCTCCCCCATGCGATTGATTTCATCAGGGCCCGGGTGACACAGAGCTTGGATTGCCTGTTTTAAAGAGATTGGTATTTTTTCATAATGTGAGGCAATAAGTTTGGGCGTGGGTTTGCTCAAATCCACCAGCGCAGCATCAATGCCATCTATGCTGGTGCCCGACATAAGACCGATGTAAAGTTCATTCATAATGTGTATACTTCCGAGAATGATTTTTAGATAGAGTATAGAGTATGGTATCTGTTGAAGAAAGTTTGCAAGTCATTCGTCGTGGCAGCGAAGAAATTCTTTTAGAAGAAGATTTGGTAGCGCGCTTAAAAACAGGCAAACCACTGTGCATCAAAACAGGCTTCGATCCTACGGCACCGGATTTACATCTAGGCCATACCGTTTTATTAAACAAAATGCGCCAGTTTCAAGATTTAGGCCATGAGGTGATTTTTTTGATCGGTGATTTTACCGGCATGATAGGTGATCCATCGGGTAAAAATGAAACGCGCCCGCCACTGACACGCGAACAAGTCCAAGAAAATGCGCTCACTTACCAAAAGCAAGTTTTTAAAATATTAGATCCCAATAAGACAAAAATTCTTTTCAATTCTGAATGGCTAAGTAAATTTACCGCGGTCGATATGATTAAGCTAGCTTCCACTTATACCGTCGCGCGCATGTTGGAGCGCGATGATTTTCATAAACGGTATACCGGTGGTTATTCTATTGCAATTCATGAATTTTTATATCCTTTATTGATGGGATACGATTCTGTCGCTATGCGTGCTGACGTAGAATTAGGCGGTACCGATCAAAAATTCAATTTATTAGTTGGACGCGAACTGCAGAAACATTTTGGCCAAAAACCACAAACTGTGATCATGATGCCATTGCTGCCAGGTTTAGACGGCATTAAAAAAATGTCTAAATCATTAGGCAACTACATCGGTATTGATGAGCCACCCAAAGAAATTTTTGGCAAAGTCATGTCATTGTCTGATGAAACCATGTGGCTGTATTTTGACCTGATTAGTTTTAAAACGCTCGCTGAAATTAAAGCGCTAAGAGATGCAGTTGCTAACGGCATGAATCCTCGAGATGTGAAATTTCTTTTGGCAGAAGAAATCGTCGCTCGTTTTCACAGTGCAACGCAAGCTAATCAAGCCAAAGAAGATTTTATTTCTCAATTCCAACAAGGCGTAATTCCAGAAAATTTAGATGAAATTACCGTCAATGTAGGCGCAAAAGGCATGCTAATCGCTAATGTCATGAAAACCGCAGGGCTGGTGAATACCACTTCCGACGGTATAAGATTAGTAGAACAAGGCGGTGTTAAAATCGACGGCGAAAAAATCCTATCAAAAAATCTCCATTTACAACCCGGCAAAACCATTGTTATCCAAGCGGGGAAGCGCCGTTTTGCTAAAATTATTTTAGTTTAAACAAAATCATTGACATCATCTGACAAGCCGGTAGAATTCCGGTT
>Ga0207071_1067_pt1 | contig 17687 bp, 23 predicted proteins | sample Alteio_BWMinHeat_67_FD_153531 | JGI IMG/M metagenome (GOLD analysis project Ga0207071, IMG submission 153531) | Enriched cells from forest soil in Barre Woods Harvard Forest LTER site, Petersham, Massachusetts, United States -... | ecosystem: Environmental > Terrestrial > Soil > Temperate forest >...
ATCCGATCATCCGGCGCAACGGCGCGGATGCTTATTTCGATCCGGGCTATCGACAGGGCATCAGCATCGAAGTGCTCGCTAAAATGTGGCGCCGCTTCGGCATTCATGCCGTGCACGTTGCCGCCTGGCATTTTTACGACAAGTACGCCTATGACTATGCGCGTCTGGTGAAGGTGGCGCATCAGAACGGAATCCTGGTGTATGCCTGGTTTGAATGGCCGGAGGTCAGCGAACGCTTCTGGGACCAGCACCCCAATTGGCGGGAAAAAACCGCGTTCTTGTCCGACGCGCATGTGGACTGGCGATATTTGATGAATCTTCAGGATCCCGCTTGTCTCAAAGCGATCCTCGCCGACCTTCAGACTTTCCTGAAGCAGTATGACTGGGATGGTGTGGATGTGGGGGAACTGACCTTCGAGTCGCTTGAGGGTCCGGAGAACCCGCAGACGTTCACGCCCTTCAATCCCGTGGCTCGCCGGGAGTTTGAAGCCTTGCAGCACTTTGACCCCATCGAACTGTTTCGTTCTTCATCTCCGCATTATTGGAGGACGGATACTGCCGGATTGCAGGCGTTCTATCAGTATCGCCGCGATGTGAATGCGCGGCTCTTGAAGACCTTTCTTGAATTCCTGCAGCAGACCAATAAGAAACAGCGGCGACAATGGGAAATTATTGTGACGCTGCTGGACGTCCTGGGACATCCGGACTTGTCAGACTATCTTGCCATCGATTTCGACCGAACCGTCGCCCTGATTAATCAGACTCATGCCACGCTGCAGGTGGAAGATCCCGCGAGCGAATGGGCCAATGCGCCCGACCGTTATGAAAAATTGGGACGGCGCTATCGTCAGGTCCATCTGGAACAGCCGTATATGATCGATATCAACGTGCTGCCAGTGCATCCGGAAAACCAGCGCGGGTTTGCCACAGCGCAGCCCACCGGTGTCGAGATCACCCAGCTCTGGCATACGGCTTCGGAACAGACGCCGCGCGTCTGTTTTTATGCCGAGTCCACGGTCACGGAACAGGATTGGGAAATCATGCCCTATGCGATGGGCTCGCACGCCAATGTCCATCGCGAAGGCGATAGCTGGATCATTAATACGCCGAACACCATCCGGCTGGAGGTTGGCCGGGACACGCGCAAATACCGTCTGGACGGCCTGCCTTGGTACTGCGCTGAGAAAGGGGACGTTTTGATTCCGCCCGGTCAGCACTCCCTGACGTTCAGCCGAATCCAGCGTTCCTGGTTCGATACGACCCAGCTGGATACCTACCTTTTATCAATATCCGGTGAGCTGCTGGGCAGCCAGCGAATACCGCGCGGTCTCGAGGTGGAATATCTGTCTCCCAATCGGTGCGCGCTGATGTTCAATAAATCCCCTTACCGCATTTATCTGGATGGCGAGGTGCTGCATGGCAGTTCTATTCGCGGTGATGAAGGATTCACAATCCTGGCGCCGCCGGGCCAGCATCGCCTGCGCGTCATTTCGGAAACAGCCGGTCTTTATCTGGTCGAGTTCATTAGCCTGGTGAGCGCTTCGCTGATCGTCCTGTTCGGGCTGGCGTCCAGCGGTCTCCTGGCGATTCTCTTTCTGTTTATTACGCTGCAAAAGCGGACCGCCCGCATCCGCCGGGCTTTGCGGCGGGTATTTTTATGATCTCCGGAATTCCCATCGACATCCTTTTTATCTCCAGCGTTTTACTGATCTGGTTCATGTTGATGTACCAATTTGTCCTGGCTTTTGCCGGCTACCTTTACAGCCGCGAAGCCCAGCGCGAGCGCAAGCGGCTCGACCAGTTGGCGGGGGCGCGGAAGATCGAGTGGCCGGCGGTGTCTATGCTTATTCCCGCACATAACGAAGAGCTGGTGATCGAGCGGACTCTGGAAAGTTTGTTCACCTCCGACTATCCCAAAGACAAACTCGAGATCATTGTCATGAATGATGGATCGACGGATCAGACGGAAGCGATTCTGGATCGTCTGGCTAAAGCGCATAAAGAGCTGCGCATCGTGCACATTCCACGCAGGGAAGGCGGGCGTGGGAAGGCCGCGGTGCTGAACCGGGGCCTGCCCCTGACGCGTCATGAGCTGGTGGCGATTTACGACGCCGACAACCAGCCCGAAGCCGGTGCCCTGCGCTATCTTGCCGCTCAGTTTGTGCTGTATCCGGAGCTGGGCGCGGTGCTCGGGAAATTCCGGACCTTGAACCGTTTTAAGAATGCTCTGACGCGCTTTATCAATATCGAAGGGCTGAGCTTTCAGTGGATCGTCCAGGCCGGCCGCTGGAAGCTGCTCAAAGTCGCGACCCTGCCGGGAACCAATTTCATCGTCCGGAAAAGCGTTTTGAAGGAAGTGGGAGGGTGGGACGAAGAAGCGTTGACCGAAGACGCGGAATTGTCTCTGCGAATTCTCGAGGCCGGGCACCGGATCAAATTTGTGCCTTATGCGGTCACCTGGGAGCAGGAACCGGAAAATATTTCGACCTGGTTCCGCCAGCGCACGCGCTGGGCGCGCGGTAATTTCTATCTCATGCGAAAGTTTATGGCCAGCATCGGGGGGGCTAAAAATAAAGCGCTGGCACTGGAAGTGTTTTATTTCTTGTGTTTGTATTACGTTTTTGTCGTGGCCATTCTGACCTCAGCCTGGCTATTTGTCCTGGGGTTGTTCCGCGTGATCTTTATTCCTGTCCCCGGACCCTATCTGGAAGTCTGGTTGATGGCCTATCTCTTGTTTGTGACAGAGATTGTGCTGATGCTTTCCAGTGAAGCGGGCGAAGATTCGGTCTCCAATATTCTTTATACGATGAGCATGTATTTCACGTACTGCCAGCTCTGGCCGCTGGTCGTGGTCAATGCGTTTTATCGCGAATATATCCGGGGAGAAAAACGGATCTGGTCTAAAACACGCCGGTTCGATGCCTGAGGTCAGAAGCTTGTGCCAGCGCGCTCGTCACCTGGATGGGATGGCCGTGGCCATCGGCCTATTTTGTGGGGCCGTTTATCTCCGACTGAGTCCGCCGCTTTTTGATTTAGACGGGTACATGTACCGCCTCGACGGTCTGACGCCGCTGGAGCAACTCAATCAGGCGCATCTCCTTTGGATCCCTTGCCAAACGATGCTCTGGCAGCTCTCCTTTCTTTTCAACGCAAGCTCCCCGCGGTTTTTTCAAGTCGTTGGCATACTCGTTCTTTCGATCGTATTGGCGTTGAGCTACCGGCTATGGAAGGAGGTCGTCGGGGATCGCTGGCTGGCGGCCGTTTTCACCCTGTACGTGGCGCTCTCTCCTCAGGTCTGGTTTCTGGGAACACAAAACCAACCCTATCCTTTGCTCTTCCTCTTCGTGATTTTATACTTAATGCGCTGGCATACCGCCGCGCCTGGAAATCCGCCTCTCGTGGCGTCGGCGGTATGGCTGGGGCTGGCGACGTTATTTCATCAGGCGGCTGTTTTTCTTTTTGCCGGGGCGGCCGTTTTGATTTTTATCACGCTTTCCGGAACGATCCACCAGCGTTTAAGAACGACCGCTCTCTGGTTATTGATCTCTGGCGCAGTCGTGGGAGGAATATATTTTGGCTTTGGTCGGCTCGAAGGGCTGGAATCGTTGGCTGATTACCGGCAATGGCTCGTCGGCTATGTGGGAGATCAGCATACCCTTCAAGGGCGGCTTTATGAGAATCTCGCCCGAAGTGTCGTAGGAATTTTGAAAACGGTCGTTCAACTCGAAAGCGCCGAATACGCTTTATACGACCGATGGACGAATTTGCAGATTCGCCATCTCATTTTGGCCTGCACGAGTATTCTGGTTTTGGGGGCATGTATTGGTTTGACCCTTCCCCGGATCAGACGCAGCGTTCAGGCCTGGCCGTGGCGGAATCCGTTGTTTCTTTCCTCGCTGGCGATCGGTTCTTCCTGGGCGATATTCGTGGTGATCTGGGAACCGACGCATTATTACTGGGTCCTTGGGCTATTCCCTTTTTTAACGATGCTTTCGCTGGGCGTGCAAAACGCAGGGAGTGCGACCAGGAGGTTGATGGCGGCCGGTTTTCTCCTCCTCACGGGATGGAATCTTTTCGCCAATGGAAAACTCGATCGTTCGAATGCCGCACGTTTTCCTGACCCGCAGCTGGCGGTGATTCGGCGCCGGATCACGCGAGAGGACCTGCTGCTTTTTCTCAAAAAGGGTTGGGAACAGGATGTGGATTACGACCTGCTTCAACAATGCCTGACTCGGGAAGGATACCGCGTTCAGATTTTCCTCAATGATTATGTCGTCAGGCGTCCCGGCGATTGGCAAGCCTACGCGGCGGCGCAGTTCAAACAAACCATTTCACGATCCGGCCGAATTTTCATCTCCGATACGTTTTTTCAAAAAGATCTCTACGCCGACCTCGCCGAGTCGTCCTTTTTATCGCCCTATGTTACTGAAAGCTATATCTCCATCGACGGAAAGACGCTGTTCATGTCGGTGGATCAGTTTTTTCGGAAGGAAGGGATCAAACGGTCCGACCTGTGGATCGGCTCGGACCACTTATGGCAACTTGGAAGGAAGCGCGTCTAACCGAGACTCGGGAAGACAAAAGGAATCTTCGGATTTTCGAAGCGCAGGAGAACTCCGATGTGCGGGCCGCTGCGGTCCATGTGCCGGGACGTAAACCATCGGTAGCCGATGGAAATTCCCGTCCAACGCCATAGCCAATACAATCCCTGATCGGCATCCAGCATGGCATCTCCGGTGAAGGCGCTGATTTCGGTCCGATGATAAAACCGCCATTGCGTTGTGATATTGTGCTCTCCAAAAATACCTAGACACGGTCCCAGCCGGCTGCCGGCGACGACGCCCATCAAATCCAGCTCCCATAAATGACGGTCCCGCTTCAGACCGATATCCGCGCCCCAGTTCCACAAGAGCCCGGCGGTGTCCGGCGCATCCGGATTGCCGATGCGAAGATCCTGATTGAAATGACTGATACCGGTCAGCAAACCGACAAAGGCATTCACGTCCGGATCCAGATATCGCGTGCGAATCCGTACGGTCTGAATGCCATAGCCCCCTCGGTTCGGGCTCTCCACAAAGCTGTCGACGTCCAACATGCGCACAAACGCCAGCCGCTCCGGAACTTCAGGAGGTTTTTTCAAAAGTTCTGCCGAGAGAATAGTTGGGACATAGATCAAGCCGATAAGCACTAGAAAAAAGCGGAAGGACTCGCCGCAAGCGCGCTGCTTCATATCGGCGGTCATTTTATCAGGTCTGTCGGGGAAATCACAGCCAGGAGAAACGTTTTCAGTGGGATGGAGATTGTTTCTTCGGTTTCTGCGACTCGGGGAATTGCTTTTGGTATTTTGCTGCGCCGGCCAGAAATTTCTGGGAAGCTTCCGTGAATTGGTTCGGAATCTGGGGTTTAAGTAGTTGCAATATTTTCGCCGAGGCCTGGAACTCAGATTCCAATAATGTTAATACGCCCTGGACATCTCCCCGTTGTAAAGCCCAGGCGATCCCCAAATCCAGTGAACCGCGCTCGATGGCGCTTGTGACCGCGTTTTCTTCGGCGGCTCTCGCCCACGATCTCCACCACCCCAGCTGGTAGGACGCAACGCTCACGCCCGCCAGAATAGCACCGAATATCAGTCCCCTACGCATAGATGTCACCTTTTTGCCCACGCCGGGGACGGCCAAACTAAACCAATCAATATTGCGACGACCGCGAAAGATTGACTTGGGACAGTTCTCACCTTCCTCGAGCTAAGGTCATCGTAAACTGCGAATCCGCCGAGATGCCTGCCATGTCAAATAGTCTTCGGCATTGCTTTGTCTTGCGAACCACGCTGGCATATCTTCAAAGGTCCCAACCATGGCTGTAAACTCACCGCCACACACAGGTTTTAATTCGCCTTTCGGAGCCTTGGAGTAGACCACATTAATTTTTCCCTCAAACGTGCCATGAATCTCTCGTCGGACGGAGTCGGCCGTAAGCATCTTAATCTCGATTGTTTGGTTTTCCGAATAGCTGTAGGAATTAGTACGGTCGAAGATCACCATATCAGCTGAACCTTTCCAGACGTGACCGGTCAGGTCGTCCAACTTATGAACCGTGTTTCCCGGAGCAAAAAAGTCAATTGAGATCTGGTATTTCGGATTAGAAGAGAGCCAAAGCCATCCGAGGGGGATTCCGGTCATTTTCCCTTCACTAAGACTCACTGTGCAGTGCCAGCCGAGTGATTTTTGCATCCAGCAACAGGACATGCCTGCAGATGGGAATTCTAGGCGATGATCTTCCATCATGCATTTAGCAACCGTTTTCCTATTTGGCTGTCGACAGCCAACAAATTGAAGGCTGGAAAAGACCACGAGAGATATCGAGCATAGTTTTGTATTCAACTCTGCCACCTGACGTCCATGTGGTGGTCCGGTCCTCTGTCTTGAAAAATTGGAAGAAGGGCCCACGCCGGGGGCGGCCGCAGGAAACCCGCCAGTGGAAAACTGGCTGCGAAAATGACTGATAAACGTTGGAATTGCTTCATACTTTTCTAATCGCCAGTTGTGTACTGCTCAAATTTGCCGCCGCTCAGGTAGTAAACGGTCCCAGCCTTCTCAAAATAGACTAACTGAAAAGCGTCCGCTGAAAGCCTCAATGGTTCCTTTTCAATTGGGGAATTGATCTTGCCTTTCGGTACGAAAGTCAAATAATCCTCTCTTTGAAGCCCGATCACTGCATTTTTCATCATGTCAATCGCCGTCCATTTCTTGATTTCAATCACACGTGGCCCCTTGGCAGACGAGACAACTGCGATTAACAAATCGCTGGTTTTGTCGTAGCCCTGGAGCACAACATCTTTCTTGCCGTCGCCATTAAAATCCCCGATCACAGCGAATAGTGTCTGGCGTTCCGAAAAGTGATACGAATTCACCACTTCGGGCATATAGTGCCCCTGCTTGTGCAGCTGGAATCCTGGACAATAGGTCTTTATGGCTTCCCATTCTGCCTTCCCCAAATTTAGAACATGTTCGTTGCCGATCGTGCTGATGGAAGGACCCGTGCCAGCCGTGGTTGAAAACAAAGTATTCGCGTCCCCAGCCCAGCCGGGGTGCGGCCCCAGGAAACCCGCCAGGACTAAAATCAACGTCAAACAGAGATTTCGTCGTATCATCGCTAAAACAGCTTGTGTAAAACGACCCCGTTAGGAGGCAGCTTCCCATGTTGCAGATAATAGACGAGCAAAAAGCCGGATATCGACAAGTGGGCTGTAAGTAAGCCCATTAGTGTTACACGATAAATGGACCACCCCGGACGGAATCCACGCAATATCGCTGAAACAACCAGCCAAATTATCAGCCAGGTTAATCCATAAGACGTCGGTCGGTAGTAGATGTACTGCAATGGTATAACCACAAAGGCCGCTGGATACAGCCATCCGAATGCCATGACACCTCCGATTTGGGCTATTACATTCTCATAGAACCAGGTCATCATGGGTTTTCCGCCGCCCCCGCCGGGTGAGGCCCTAGGGCGAAAACCAAAATGGCTAACATAAAGAGTGGAGGTGTGATTTTCATTTCACATGTCTCTCTTCACAGTTCAGCATTTCAAGCTGGCGACGAAGGTTTTGAAGAACGAGCGTTCCGCTGATATTACGTCCTTCGTTATTTATGTATTGATAGGACAACAATTGATCTTTCCAGGTGGGGTGTCGGTGAATCAGCTCCTGGTAGCCTTTCCTCAAGCTGCTTAATTCGTTTGGATAAGCGCATTGACAGTTGTCCGGCCTACGGCCCGCTTTGACGCACGCAGTTACTTTTTGGCTCAGAGCGTTCAGCGTATCGTTGAGCGTTTGTAATTTTGTTACATCTTTTGGATTGGAGACTTCGATGCTAGGGAGGGGCTCCGCCGCCGGGCGGGCCTCCGTACCCTGGCCGCCCGGTCCTCCACCTTGAGAATTGGAAGGGAGGGCCCACGCCGGGTGCGGCCGCGGGAAAGTCGCCCCTAGGATGAGCAGCATTGCTCCCAGCCTGTTAAAAAGTAGTCTATTGGGATTTTTTTCCTTTGGAATCACAAAGGTTTCAAACCTCCATCAATGTTGACTCGGGGAAGCAACTTTAATTTAAGGGCATTGGATCGCGCCCCGGTGCCTTCCAAAATAAATTCATGCCATCGGGCCCACGCCGGGTGCAGAGGCAAAATCATCATTACCAGTAGGCACAAAGTCCTCTGCATTACGGCCCTACTAAGGATTTCGTTATCTTACCGGTGGAACGGTTCACCCACACCTTCGAGTAATAATCGGCTCCGCGTCTGTGAGGAATAACCTGCGTCTTGAATGTAACGACATAGTCGTCACCTGATATTTCTACATCGACTGGAGCATCAGTAGGAATTTTCATGGTTGCAGCTTTTCGCGCTCTTGTAATCGCTTCTAGCCGAGAAATAACGATGGCTTCTTTGGCCCCTGGGCATTCAAGAAAACCATGTGGTAACTCCACGGATGCCGAGGGATTCTTTGTGCGTGAAGTCTGCCAGGCCAGCAACAAATTCTGGCATAAGGTCGGAATTCGTGTGTCCGAGGGATACTCCCTAATAAAAGAACCTAACAACTCATAAGCCCGATAATCCCTTTTATTGTAATGGCACTGGATCAGTTCGACCTGCGCTTCTTTTTTCGCTAGGCTTTTGGGGTAACGATCGACCACCTTCTGATACACGGAGATTGCATCGTCCCATTTGCCCAGCCCGCTATGTACGGAACCGATATTCATGAGTGCTTGCGGGCCTTGCGGGCATCCCGCAGAGGCGACCAGTTGTGTCCACCGTTCTACGGCCTTATCCCAAAATTGTAGTCGGGTCAGTGCCCAAGCCGAATCGTATTGCGCCTCACACCTCTGAATCGTATCGCTTGATTTGACCAGGTAGGCATTGAATTGCTCAATCGATTCTTGATACTTCCTTTCGTTGTATAGCTTCCGAGCGTCGCGCAGTTCTTTATCCACCGCTACGTCTTCGCTTAGACGGTCCGGCCAGAATCCTACGATAACTTGCTCGGCCGACGCAGGGCGCGGCCGGAGGAAACCCGCTACGACAACAACGAATATTACAAAATGAGCTTTGGATGCTTCTTTCATTGATGGTGATCGAGTTTTGAGTTAGGGCAAAGCGTCTGGATATTATGTTTTTGACTCGCCCTTGCCTGAGCGCCCCACATCGTATTGCTGTCGACGGCGCTGACCAAATCATTACAGACCGCTTGGACACGAGTATCGTCAGGATATTTAGTTTTAAAACGACGTAATTCAGCGACCGTCTTGGCCGCGTTACCTTGATTGTAAGCCGCCTGAATTAGGCCGAAATACGCACCCCTGGCCTCGGGAGCCATTTGAAATCGCACAATCAAACTATTAAATGCTTGGGTTGCTATGTCCCAATGTTGTAATCCAAGCTCCATCTGTCCGACCCGCAAGGCCGCTTTAGGTGCTAAAGACGTCATCGAAGAAATAACTACCTTCTGTAATCTCACAATAGCCTCATTAGTGGAGCCTTGATCTTGAAGAATCTGCGAGGATTCATATAGAGCTTCAACGCCATGGGCGGCGTCGGTGGATGTTTTCAAATACTTATCGTACTGCACGAGCGCGTCACGAAACTTGCCCGCATTAAATAGAATTCGTGCGCTATGCAAGGTCGGATCGGAGGAGGCATTTTCGTCTACGCGATCCCACGAATTTCCGTGAATGCAACTGATCGAATTCGGTGAACAATTGTCCATATCCACGACTCTCGGTTGCCCATGGTCATCGCTGGACATTGCCGCCCACGCCGGGGGCGGAAGCAGGAAACCCGCCAGGAGGAGTAGAGTCGTCGAAAGCGCTGCATGGAGAAGGTTTACCAGTCGAGACATACTCTTAACCGGAAGGGACTCGCTGAAATCGAACGTGGTATCTCTCACAGAAATCCTTCAAGTCGCTTACTTCCTTTTCCGAGTACAGTGGTGGATTCTCGCCCCCTATTCTTATGCAGCCCGGGTCCCAACGGATTGTAGATCCAGGAGGTAGTCTGCGAATAAAGTCCTTTAATGAATCGAATGTCTTAAACCCGGACTTACCTACAACGAAAACGTATTCGACGGGTCTGGTGTCTGACATGCGCACTACTTTCAGTTCATAAACTGCGGTTAGTATCGCTCTGCTGTCGCTGATCCGCTCCGCCGCCCACGCCGGGTGCCAGGATGTTATTAGTAGCAAGAGCACCGACCGTGTCGATATTCGACTGGCTCCAATCTTCGAGCGTTCAAGTTCTGAGATAATTCGGTGCGGACGAATCATATTCCAACCAAAGATTTGCTGACTTTGCTGGTGTGACGGTTTACCCAAACCTTCGCATAGTAATCGGAACTCAGAATGCCCGCGGATGGGTTAGTCTTTAATGTGACTATATAGTCATCGTCTGAAATGATTACGTCGGTTGGGGCATCGGCCGGAATCTTCATTGATGTAGCTCTTCGCGCAACATCGATGGCGCGCTCCTTGGATATCGTATGTGAACCCGCTGAAGCCGGCGGCATATGTTGCCTTGCTAAACATTCCATCACAATTGAATCGAACGCGCGGCGCTTCGATAGGTAATCTGGATTTCCGGCTAAGGCTTGATCGCGCGTCCGGCCATTGAGTGGTTCGATCCCGTTCGTTGTAGCGACGACGTTGTTATTTCGTTCCGCTGAGGGATGCCAGGACCTTAGAACAATAGTCTTTCCGGAATAGCTAAGACGGATTTCCCTGTATCCGGAATCGGGCCCAAAATTGTTCCAATCGCGCGAACCAAATGCACTCGCATAGTCGGACCATAGATGACGAATGAATTCTTCCTGATTCATGTTCTGTGCGGCTAACATACAGATGGGCTCATTTGTGTTAAATCGCTTCTGACTGTCAAATCGAATGGCCACATCCATAATCTCTATAGAGGGACCTCGCGGCGCATTTTCCTGAGATTGTTCCGCCGCCCACGCCGGGTGGGGCTGTAGGAAACCCGCCATTAGAATCAACATCATAATTCTCGGGCTTCTTTTCATCAATTTGAACATCTACCTAAGATGGTGGTGCCTGAGAATTTCAGCGTGATGTTGCCGCCCTCATAGATGATATGTTCAAAATCAGCACTCATTCTTTGCGGATTGTCACTGCGATGCAGAGTCACTGTAAAAGTATCACCGTTTTTACCATCGGGCGACATGTGTGACGTGGTGACGACTTTATTGAAAACATCAACGCTGGCTTCGGAGAGATATTTGGTTGTTAGGTTGATCCCGGTAACGCCCGTATTGATCTCCGACTCAATGATTTGTTGACCTTTTCTTGCTCCAGCTATGCATGTAGACTTCAATTCCTGATGGTAGATTGCCGGCATCCATTTCAAGTTATGCATTGATTGCATGTCAGCGTGGGCTATACCCATCCGAGTTATAGATAACAGGACGATGAAAACACTTTTCACAAATGCCTCCAGTTATTTGACCCTCATGGTCAGCTATGCCAAGATTATCCCGCCGCCCGCGCTGGGCGGTCTGCCTGCGGCGACCAGGGCCAGCAGGAAGAAGGCGAGCAATATCGCGAACGTCGTCGATGCTTTCTTCATTTGGTTTTTGATTGTCCCGTGATTTTGATCGTGATTGGATTGCTCCACACGGGTTGAGATGGTACATTCTGCCCGTCATCCGCAAATCCAACCCGAAAAGTGATGGATGTTTTTGCAAGATCCTCAGGGACAAGGCGGACTTGGAAATATGCATCCCGTTTGTAAACTTCGCCCGATTTTAGGTCCACGTTCTGAATGAAATTTCTTGTGCAGTCATAAGGAGCCGAGCCTAAAGATGGGCTGTCGGTTCTCCAGTGTTCCCCGTATGCGCATGTCCAGATGTGAAGTGTAAGGACTTCGTTGCTAATATTTCGAATCTTAGTGGTTACCGGAAACATTGCGCCGTTCTTAACATTTCTTGTTTTCGTCTGAGCGGCGACTTTTACAGTCGCAGCCGACGCCGCCCAGGCCGGCCGCCCTTGGCGAGCTTCGCCTTCGGCGAGGTGCGGAAGCAGGAAACCCGCCAAAACAAATACGATCAACGCGTTCCTGGCCATTTGAACGGATTTCATTTTTCTTTCACGATCACATCATGGGTTGGAGTAGAGCGCCTCATCAGGTATTCATCAAGCGAAACCGTATCAATAAAGCCCTGCGGCATTAGGCCAGCCATCCCATGCTTTGCCTTTATCGCCAAAGGGTTATTGGGAAAGTCGCGTATAAATTTCTCATATTCTGCTACGGCTTCGTCTTTTTTACCCAACCATCGATTACACTCAGCATGGTAAAAGACGGCCCATGGCAGAAATTGTCCGTTCGGGTAAGAACTGATGAACCGTTCAAAATATTTCTCAGCGGACGCATAATCTGCCTTATCAAAAAGAGCTTGAGCTTTTTCGAGAAGCACCAGTTGAGCGTCATTTCCTGGCGCGGCTCTCAAAAGAGTTGAAAAATGCGGAATGCAACCCATGATTTGATCGGGGGATAAAGCCATAGTACTTTTTAGGAGGTCATTTTGAATAACTTGGAATTCGGGAGTACGACTGCCCACGCTATTCAATTGCTCAGCTGCGCCGCATAAGTTACCATTTTCGATCATTTCTCGTATTTTAATTGCCTGAGCATTTTCCGTCGCCCACGCCGGCCGCAGCAGGACCTCTGCCAGAACTACAATGACAAGCTCAGTAAATCTTCGTTGTCTCATCTAATTTCTAAGAGAAGCGCGCCTGATTCGACCTCGCCATTCCAGAAGGACTTGGGGATATCGTATACATCTTTAAAAGGACCACCAGGGCTCGAAAACTTTGCGGTAAGTTGATAGTTGCCAGATGGAAAACGATAGCCATATGCCATAAATGGTCTCACGTAATCATCTAAATCAACAGGTATTGCGTAAAAACCACCTCGGACCAATCGAATAACGTTGGACGAAGTTGTGCCTGAGTTCATAATGCCAGCTTTTGATAAGAGTGACCTTTTCGTACCGGTGGAATCTGTAAGCCAAAGACTGATGCCACCCGGAAGGGGCATTCGTCCGATTTGATTGCCGAGGTTCAGCACAGCACCACCTTCGCTCACGACACGGAAAATAATTATATGTCGCCCATCAAAGTCTTGCCGTTTTGAGATTGCGAGTTGTAGGCCATTCTGTGGTACTCCCCAATGTTCCGACAAATCAGACATCAACTTCAGTGACTCGTGATGTTCAATCATTTTAGCTGGATTATCTTGAAAGGAACTTCCCGAAGTGGTGTTCATTAGCTTGGTTATCCATGGGCTGGTCGATGCTTCTACGACCACCCCTTTTTCTGAGTGCTCCGCCGCCCACGCCGGGTGCGGCCACCGGAAACCCGCCAGGAGCAAGGTGAAAACAGTTACCTGTAAAAGAAGGATTAAACTGGCAATTCTCAAACGTAACTCCTACAAAGCTTGGGCCCAGTCGGGGCAGGTCGCACCACTTCTGCTATCACATTCATCGATGACTTTATTCTTACTTAAATCATATAGGAATTTGTTTCCGCCGCCATGGAGAGGACCGGCTTCAAACACCACTTGGCGCCCGCCATTGTAAAAGCCCCATCCATATAATGCAGCTTCGTGGAAGTCAATCTCATTGCCGTTCACAAAAAGGTGACTGCCTTGCCAACTTTGGATTATTTTCCCCTTGTCATCCTTCATATCAACCTCGGAAGTCACTAGCCAGCCAGCAGATTGGTCGTCATCGCTGATCCTCATGTCCTCACATGTCTTACCTTTTTTCGTCATCATATGGATAACTTTTTTCCCACGGCCGTACAGGACATGAGCACCAGCTGCATCACAATAGGCTTTTACAATTCGCTGCTGACTTCGTAAATTCTTCAAGTTCTCGTCACGGCTCGAATTAATGTGATTGGTAATTGTGGTGGTAGCTTCATCGACATACGTCCACTCCGCCCACGCCAGGTGCGAATGCTGGAGGAAAGCTGCTATGTATAAGATCAATATCGCCAAAATAGACGGTGAATATTTGCGATTATTCAATGGCAAACTCCCTAAATCGGTCATTCTCAAATTTGAATAACTTTCCGTTTCCAATCTTTATGCAGTCATTCTCACAACGGACTATTTTCTTCGAATACTGCTCTACAAACGAGGAGCCCTTTGGAGCGACAATAATGGTTTCCTCCAGCGGCGGCGTGAACGTCCCTGCAATGAAGAACGGTTTGTAACCAAAACCCCTTGGCAGGAATGCAGTGCAGGTTTCCACGACTCTCATAAGCCCGCCGTGCACTTCACCGACCACGTACCCTCGGCGACCATTCCCCTCGAAATCGCCCCAAATAAATTCGCTGTTTTCAGGCCGAGCCTTCTCATTAACAGGAACGAATTTCCAACGATGAAGTGCGCCATACGTAAATATCTGCCAAGGCAGGCTAGGTTTCTCTCTCGATGAAATGGAGAATGGCAGGATTCCTTGATGCAGGATTAGCATCAGCAGGAAACCCGCCAGGAGGAAGCCCACCAGCAATTTGAAGCGATAGTGACTCATGATGTACGTAAGCATACCGTCCTGATTTAGACCCCGCAAGGGATGTTTTCCTTTGCGCCGCCGGCTTCATGCTGACACCCTCCCTACTGGGGCCACCCTTCACTGCTGACCCTGAGTCATGCGGGGGCGGGACATGTCGGACTCACGGTGACGCCCATCCAGCGGTGTAAAGCATCGGGCCCATGGCAGGGGGTGGGCGAGCGCTCTTCACTCCTTGCGCATTGCGCAAGAAAAATCAGCCTGTAGGGTGCCTTTTTGGTGGATTCGCTGCCGGTGACCGCTGGGGATGACGGAGGAAGGCTAAATTTGGAGCGGGTGACTAATCAGGACAATGGAGCGATTTTGTCTATCGATTGTTTGCTCTTCGCCTTCTCCCAATCCGCTTTCAATTCTGTCTGATGAAGTGCTGCCCATTCCATAACTAGGCCAAGCGCGCGGGGAGGAAATTTACCTTGAACAATTGCCAGCGTGTTTATGTTGACGATTAGTTCCAAATCACCATATTCCGCATGAAAGTGTGGCGGATCCCATAGAATCGACTGATCTCAGGCACTTTTAAGGTTGGGGAAAAGCTCTTCGGGAGTTTTACCGGTGATTTTCAAATAGAGCGCATCGGGGCACAAATCAAGGTCCTCGCCCCAAATGATGGAGCCATCAGCTCCGATCCGGACGCACTCGAAATAAGCGATGTCTTTCCAAACGCTGAAGACCCCTTGTCCAACGAGGTCGGACAAATCAACAACGCCAGCTATGCCATCCGAGTAGCGCAGCCAGAGTTTGTAGCCAGGCATAGGTTTTACTTCGAGCGGTTTTAGCATCGTCTTATATTGATTTTAGCAGAACTGGATGCATTCTTCCTCGGAATTTTACCAGGTCTATCGGCCTAGTCACAGTCGCCTGTTATCGGCGATAGGGTTGAGTAAAAGCCTCGCTCATTTTTGCCTCCGGCAAAAATGAGCGGGTGATGGGAATCGAACCCACATCTGAGCGTTGGGAACGCTCCATTCTGCCACTGAACTACACCCGCAAAATACACGTCAGTTATGGTAGCTATTCTCCCCGCCCGATCACAAGCGAGTCCCCTGTGTCGTGCGTTTGCGGAAGAGGATGCCGGACAAGGTAAGGCCGGGGCCGGCGCCGAGGCTGGCGATGAGAGTTCCATCCGGCACCAATTTGTCCTGGAGGATGCCTTGCCAGATATGGGGGAGTGTAGCGGAAGACATGTTGCCATGTTCATGCAGAACATGACGGCTCCAAGCCACTTGCGCTGGGTCCAGACCCAAAATGTGCTGCGCAAGCTCGATAATGCGTGGTCCGCCGGGATGAACGGCGAAAACCGCTTTTGTTTTTTCCGCTGATAACTCCAGGTCAGCTTCCACAAAGAGACGATGAACGAAGCCCGGCAACGCACTGGCAAATAAGGTGGGGACTTCTTTCGAGAGCTCCATCGTAAACGTTAGCGGTCCTGTGACCCAGCGCATCGCTTGCTCGGAATCGGGAACCATTTCGTCCCGGATGGCCAGGATTTCAAGACCCTGAGATTTGTCCGCCCCGGTCACGCGATACTTCATAAAACCATCAGCAAACAAGCTTTGGATGACCAATTGGCTGGGGTCATGATTGACCGGATTCAAATGCAGGCTGCAGAGCTCCGTGTGCACGACATCCACGGTCAGATTCGGATTTTTCGAAACGGTCAGCTGGCCGGCGGCGATTTGAATCGCCGGATGCGCCGCATAACAGCCCATATGATAGGCATGAAGGACCCGCGTCCGCTTGCTCCATCCCCGGGAGGACACAAGGCGCTGTGCTCCACTGGGGGCGCTGTAGCCGGTGCAGGTGACATGAACTATCGCATCCGGAGCCGGAGATTCGGCAGGGTAGAGCCGCTCAAAAACGGACAGCACGCACTCATCGAAGAATTTCGTCTTTTGAGCCAGATCGGACCCGGCCGGACCAAACAAACGCATCTCCTCCCACCGTCGATGCGTGAAGTCCGAGAGTTCATGTCCGCGATAAGCGATCCGATCCGCGGACGCACTGTACCGGGAGAAAAGATTTCTCATCGATTCCGGGGCTGGACCTCCCGCGTTGACATGAGCTTCAGTGAGCCAATCCTGAAGCGCACTCTGGGGTGTACGAAAGCGCGGTGAAATCGCCTGAAAGCCGGCGATGCAAAGACCCCGGTAAAATAACCGGTTAAAGGGAGCTGAAACTTCTACCTGGTTGGAAGTTTTCATTCGAACCGTACTCCAGTGCTCCGGTGCTCCTGTGTTCCGGTGACACCTGCCATTACGGGAGCACTGGAGAACAGGGGCACAGGAGCACGTGTGTTGTCGGTGAGCCACCGCATGAGCATGGGAAAAGTTTGGCAACTTTGAGCCAGAAGCTCCTGCCACCAGGATTGCTCAATCGCCCAGCAGATGGCCTTTTGCAATCTTCTCGCGCGGTCAAATTGCTGGTGCCACAATTGTTCATAGAGCCGCCCGGGATTGTTAGGAGCCTGTTCAAAAGCGTTGCGCAGAAGGCGTCCCGTCGTCAGACTCATGGCCATTCCTTCCCCGGCGAAGGGCTCGACCACGCAGGCGGCGTCTCCGACATAGAACGTTTGCCCCTGAGCAAGTTCCCGCAAGCCCATTGTCACCGGCCCGGTAGCCTGCCAGGCGGTCCGGCGGCTGGCACTCTTGAGCCGCTGCCCGAGGAGGGGATTTCTCATCGCAAATTGGCGCATGGCTTGATCCAGATCCGGTCCCGCCTCGCGCAGCGTCTTCTGGTTTACTAAACCGCAGACATTCGTCAGCCCGTCTTCCTGCAGGGCCAGACCAAAATATCCTCCCGGGATCATGTCGAGCTCGATTTGATCCGTCATCCCGGATACACCGTCAAAAAAGGCTTGCATGCCGTAGAAGAGCGGTTTGCCCGGCAACGTCTTGGTTCTGCCTGTGGCGAGAATAGTCCAGTCTCCATCATCTCTATGACGCATACCGTCTTCTTCCGTAACAGCCACTCCAGTTTCCCGCGCTTGGTTGAGCAAGATCGAGTCCAAGCTATAGCGCGAGATGGAATAGCCTGGATTGGATAGCGGCGAAACCGC
>Ga0207071_1076_pt1 | contig 17510 bp, 15 predicted proteins | sample Alteio_BWMinHeat_67_FD_153531 | JGI IMG/M metagenome (GOLD analysis project Ga0207071, IMG submission 153531) | Enriched cells from forest soil in Barre Woods Harvard Forest LTER site, Petersham, Massachusetts, United States -... | ecosystem: Environmental > Terrestrial > Soil > Temperate forest >...
CGCTGGCCGAGCTGCGCCGGCAACAGAAGGAGGGATGGGCGAGCCTAGGCATCGTGGCGCGCGCGGTGGATGAGGATTCCCTCGGCAAAGCGCTGCGGCGCGCCGACCAGCGCGAGAAGGAGTCGACCGAACGCGACGGTTTCATCTACAGCGGCCTCAAATATCCGGCCGTGCTGGAGCGCCAACGTTGGGCGCGGACGCGAGAGATCATTGCCAGAGTGTCTCCCGGTCCGGACGAAGACGGGAGTTACCTCGAGATGCTGGCGCGCCAGGCCGCCTCAGTGGAAATGGTCCTGCGCGGCGATTTTAGTGGAAAGCCCATGGGCCGGGGTGCCGAGGTTTGCGAGCGTTTGCTGCTCGGGACCGTGCCCTCTGTCCGGTCCGATGCCTACTCGCGGACGTACGCGGACTATTACTTCGTGCTGGTAGCTGCCGGCCTGATCGAGTTTGTCTACCAGCTTGCGAAGGCGTCCGTCCTCAGCTGGCGTCCAAAGGAACCCGCGAGCCCGTCCGTCCAAGGCGGCGGCCGAGCGCAGTACTCGTTCAGCAGTGAGCCGGCCGACATTGACGTCGTGCTGGCGACGAATCCGTATCCACTGCAGTTGCTCGCACGCACCCTGAATGCCTACATCTTCGAAGGGCGACCGCGCGACGAAGGATTCTCACCGCCCTCGGCGGCTTACCTGGCGCCGCTCACCATCCTTACGAACATGAACGAACGCTTCATCCTGGCGCACGAGTACGGCCATACACTGATCGATGTCCTTGATATTGAATTCAGCGACGATAGCGCCTGGCGCGAAGAGTTCTCCGCCGATATTGTGGCATTCAGGGTGGTGATTGAGAGCGCGCGGGCGCTCGATGGACTGCCGCCGCCGTTTGCCATCTACGGAAGCTTCTTCGTCTTGACTGCGCTGGAAATCATCCGCCGGACGCTGGACATCGTCCGGCACGGCGTGGTTCAGAAAGATGCAGGGTCGGTGTCGCACCCACCCATCATGGGCCGACTGGAGAATCTGCGACGACTCTACCTCGCGCATGTATCGAGCACGAATGATGAAAACTCGATCCGGCCCGCGCTCGCGCCGGCAAAGACGCTCGAATACCTTTGGGAACGCGTGGCCAACGAAGCGACAGGAGAGTGGCGCTCCGGGCGGGTGCCGCACGCGATTTGGAACTCGTTCGGTGGAGATACGTCGTGAATTGGAGTTATGCCTCTGGGTCGCCGATGCCTGGCGAGTGCAGAGGGGAGAACCGCGTGCGGCGAACGCCGCAACAGGAAGTTGCGGCCGGACCGTAAGCGGAGCAGGATAGCGGAGCGCAACGGAACGAATGGCCCGGCCGACGAAGAATATCCAGGGACAGGAAGCCTCCATCGTGATTTATTCCATAACCACCTCGATGCACGCGGACGCGCCTCAGGATGCATTTTGCCGTCGAAATTGAACGGGGGATTCTCGTTCAACGGTTCTAATCTTTAGGGCTACGACGATGCTTGAACTTCACAAACTCTGCCTTCGCTCAAAAGGACTGGCAGGTCAAGGGAGGAACCACAGTGGACGAATTCATAAACGTAGTTAAGCAAGGCGTAATTGCCCTGCTAGTCTTGGGCATCTTTCTGTATGGCATTTTCATGCTGCTCTATGCAATTGGGTGGCCGCCATTTGTAGTTGCACTTATGACATCTGCCAAGCCCAGCTATATGTTTGGGCTACCAATCTGCGCCGTGACTGCGTTTGGTGTGGTATCTCTCCTCGAACGATTGGCGCCCGCTGCGCCAGGCAAGATGGAATTCAAGGCATTTGGGTTGACCTTCTCGGGTCCCGCTGGTCCGGTGACTCTATGGGTTGTCGTATATCTTGTTTTAGTGGCATCCATGAAAATCATCGAGTGATGTGTACTGATGTCGCGGAGCAAGGAAGGCTGACGAGTCGAACACTAACGTGGCGTACGTGGAATCGTACGGTGACCACAGGGCGGGACGGGATTCTCGCCGACCTTGTTCGAGTGTGAATGCCGGACTCCCTAACAAATGAGAATGGCGAATGTGTTTTGCAGGTATCTAGAACTTGCGACAGGATTGTGAATTATTAGAGTGGCCTAGAGCCAAAAGAGCGATCGTGCTGAAAAGCAACAATCATCATAGCGTGTATATACTCGGTGCTGGATTCTCCATCCGCAGAGCCGCCTAACCGGCGAGATCACGGCCGTAACCATTTCCCACAGGAATGCCGCAAAGATTTTCGGCCAGAGCGAGCTACATCGTGGCAAGCGCCGATACGGGGAGTGTCGGCAGTTCAATGGTTATACTATGAACCCTTCCAATTACTGAGCGTACGGCTCGCAATGTCAGATCCGGTCGCCCAAACTAGCAATCCAAAATTATCGCTCACGATATCGGCGCCGAAGATTGGGTTCTTTGCATAAAGCTGTAAAAACCCGGTTGCGGTCAGAAGCAGGATTAGCACAATCCACAGCAAAGGCCGCAAGAACCAGAAAGTGGCATCCGCGCGCACTGCCTCGCCATGACCGGTGAGCATCGCCACGGTGCGCCTCAACCCTGTTAGTCGAGACGAAGTGAAGACCGCTGAGGTCACTGTGAACGAAGCCGCGCCGCGCACGCTCTTTGCAGCAGCGACTTCCATCCCTCTAACTCCGAAATTGGCAGCGGCTGCAAGAGTGCGAGGCTTTGAACTTGGGCCTCGATCGTGGTGTCAGTTCGACGTTCATCGAGGTGACCCCTGCGCTAACGTGGACTAGTAGAAAGAGAACGCTTTGTTCACGAATACCGAGGCGCCGAACCCATCTCCGTGCGTGACGTAGCCGAGGGCAATGCCTCCTGTAAGTGCCTTGCTCTTATCGGGCGCGAAATACAATGGCAGCTTCGCAGCAAACTTCGATGCCGTAAGGTCGTACTCCAGTCGCGGTGCGATTGCAAATACGCCAGTCTTTATAAGCATCCGGGTCTCGGTAAATAATATCCGGGAGAACATCTCCTTCGGCGCGCCGATGGTACCAGAGGGGCACTTCAGCGCCGTGGACCCCGTCACTGGCGAGCAGACCTGCGTCGGATCGTCGCTCTTATATGTCTTTTCATAGGAGAAACCGCCGGAATACAGTGCGTTTCCCCGGATCTGCGACAGAGTGATATTCGCACCATACCCCGTCGTGTGATCCTTGATCAACGTCGTCAAATCGCTCTTGTTGAAGTACGCGTCCTTTTGCCGGTTGACCTTCGTACCGATGGTCAGCAGAGTCACATGACTTAGGGTGCGATCAGATTGATTTATTTCCGCTAAGATTCCATTCAACGTAGCCGGTGTATCGACGTTTTTTAGTACTACCTTGGCTTTAGGATCAAATACCGGTCTCCCATTGGAGATGGTAACTAGCTCTGGATGCTTCATCAACGCGTCGCACTGCTGCTGCCTTTGTTTATCGGTGATATCTTCAGTTGCCGTCGGCGGCTTTGGCTTCATCGCCGCCCCCTTGGCGGGATCTTTCTTCGCCGCCACCTCGGCGTCCGCCGCATCCCGTTCCAATTTCTCAGTCTTGATGGCCAGATTTCTGCATTGATTTATTGTCGCGTTCAGACCATCGACGATTTTTTGCAACATTTCCTTCTTGAATAGTGATCGACTGCAATCGCCGTCAACGTCGGAAAGCCAAAAAACCTCAGAAATTTTAAATCCTGGTATTAGCTTGGGAAGTTCGTTGGCACAGATGGTACCCATGACCTTTAAAGCGACGTCACTCTGATGCGGCCACCACATAGCAGAGATCGCACCATGTGCGGAAGCGCCCGCACTCAGCCCAGACACTGTTCCGATATCCACCTCATCTGTCGATCCCTTGGTCGACACGGGCGCATCACCGCCGACTTCATAGTGCATGTAGTTGCCTAACACCGCCTGCGGAACGAACCCCGCGAACGTCAAGCTGGCTTTGGTATCCGATGTACCGGCCGCAATGGAAGCCGCGTTGGAAAACGAAGGAACTGTAGAGGATTGCGCGCTTGCTGACGATAGCGGCTCCAAGATTGCAGTTTTTTGCGACTCGGCCGTAGTCCCGTCTGCCCCTAAGCAAGACGACGCAAAGACAATGTAAGCGATGCACCCCGCTGACAAACAGATGATTCTCTTCATGCGTCACCCCGTCACATGCAAGTACTTGATCGACTTTTTTGTGGGCCCGTCGTCGAGTAGGAGAGAAATGGGGTTGGGCAACGCTGCCTTGACGGAAAACGAACCGCTTTCGCCGAGGTTCCCGGTGATATCCATGATTAGCTGAAGATCCGATCCGACGATTTGCTGGTGAAGCACACCGTGCGGCTTAGCGGAGGTTGCAATCTCGTCGCCTGGCTGAGTACCGGGGAGATATAGACGCACCAATCCTGGCGCTTTTGGCGTGCTTGCCAAGTCAAACTCTACGTCCACAGTCTCGACTGGTGCGACGGCTGCGCCGTCCGCCAAGCTCTTAAACGACGAAAGGGCGCGCGTAGATGCTGTGGACGGGGTGCGTCCTTTTGCCTTCACACGATCCAGGAAATCCTGCGTTTCATGCGAGACGCCCACTCGTTTCTCCAATGACTTAACTCGGCGCATGACATCTTGACTATCCTTGTCGATCGATTGTTTCTTTTTGACCATTTTTTTCTCCCCTGTTAGGCCATCAATGCTGGCTGGCGAGTCACGACTTTCGCGTCGCATTCTGTGCGTAGTATTGAGATGCATCGGCGTCGCTTTAAATCAAAGCCGTTCGTTACCACACCTTGAAAAATCGATTGGCGTTCTGTGCCGCTGCTTGCTTAGCTTTCTGCGCTTCCAATGCTTGTTGTGCAAGCAGCGCTTGATGCTGTGCTTGCGCCGCCTTGGCTTGAGCGGTGGCGTCTGTGGCCTTCTGTTGTGCGTCCAACAATTGCTGCTTCTGTGCGGCTACGAGGGCGTTTGCCGCCTCCAACTGAGCTTGGAGTTGCGCCTTTGTCATGTTTGCAGTCGCTGGTTGCGCAACGGCGCTAGGAATGAAGAAATTCGCTAGTGCGGTCGCGCCTGTCGATACCGCTCCCGTCGTCTTTGCGGCTACGCCAGCCGAGCCGGCGGCGACGGCAAATATGATCAGTGAATTGATGAGCCAATAGCCCGCGGCTTGTAGGTATCGTAGTTTCGCCGCCGCGATCACAAACCCGCCTAGTGCAAAGCTCAACAAAAGCGCCGCCCAGCGGGGTGCGATTTCCGGGAATTGGAAGCAAACGGCGTTCGATAGGAACATCACAAGTGCCCCGGCCATGCCAGGTGTCACCATGGATTTTGGGTTGAGGAAATCGTTCACGGTTTTCTCCTCTTCGGGTGATTCGCTTCCCGGTGGAAGGTTGTCGTGATTAGCCATATGAGCCCGGGGACGCGCCATCCCTTACACACGCGGATTGGCGGCTGAGGTCGTTTTCTGAGGGGGTTGAATGCCGATCCGTTGGCGGTGACGGTGCAGTCATCATTTCATCCCTGAAGTGATCAATCAGCCGTGTTTGTTCTTGCACTGAACCTATTCCTAAACAAATTGCGGGTCAATAGCCCGGCGGAACCGTGATCCGGTATTTTTCAAATCTGCTGTAGATCAAGCGTTCAGTTACGTGTTGCGGCGCAAATTCATCGCGCGCGATGCAGGCGTGGCGCTGTGAATGGCAGCGCCAGAGGAACTGGTGTGCAGCCGACCGGGAGGATCACTGCAGGGATTGCGCGGACGAACCGGGGCGCTTACAGTGCGGTTCGTAAGTCGGGCAGACAACAATAAAGCCATGGAAAGGAGACTGCATGAACAAGGAATCCGCCCAAAAGTCGTTCGGGATATTGATTCTAGTGTGGTGTGTCGTCGCAGCCATTTCACAGGCGGCGATACCGGTCACCGCACAGACCAATCCTTCCGCGGCAGAAAGTAAGCCGGTACCGAACACCAGCGCTCCGGCGCCGAGTACGGATGGCATCATTTCTGCACCCGTGCCAAAAGAGCCCGGATCAGTGCAAATTTTTGGGCTCGTCGATGGCCCATCCGGTCCACTCATCAGCGGAAAAGACAAAGCCAACCGCGACATCCAGAGCCGCGTCGGCTTGAACGGGAAACTGTGGGTGGTTTTGACTCAGCCTCTGCCGCTCTCACCCGACAAGTACGCGTTGTTCATGAACGGCGTAGAGGTTAAAGGCCTGGACGCCGGCGTAGACGGCACTTACCAGAGCGAAGGCGGAGCGTCCATGCACGCGCTGGTATTCACGCTGCAACGTAACAAGAACAACGATGCCTTTTGGAAGGACTTGCTGGGATCCGTTGCAGGTATGCACGTCCCCGTGGTCGTATCGCTGGGAGAGCAATCGGCGGACGGGAAATCCACGCGGCCAACGATTTTAGGTTCTCCGGTGGCGGCTGTTTCGTTTCAGTTGGAAGTCATCGGGCTTTGGCGTCTGATCTTCGCTCTGGTCGCCGTCATCGCCGTCATCAGCCTAGTGTGGGGTCACGCCCGCACGCGCACAACGCTTCGAAACAGTTACCTGCCGCAGATCAAGCCTTCGCAGCAGACTTATAGTCTGGGTCGCTGGCAAATGGCGTTCTGGTTCACGCTGATCTTTGCGGCGTTCGTGTGTCTATTCGTCGTGCTCTGGGACACCAATACCATCAGCAGCCAAGCGCTTGCCCTGATGGGCATTTCGAGTGCGACGGCGTTGGCGGCAGTAGAAATCGATGTGGTCAAGGACTCTCCTGCCGATGCGGCCAACCGCGGACTGCAGGCGCTCGGCCTGAAAACGTATGCCGATGTCCTTCGGGTCCAACAAGAAATCGCGGACCGAAAGACGGAATTGGCCGGTCTCGAGACATCTGAATCGGATGCAAGACACGGGAAGCACGGACGATCGCCGGCGGAAGAGCGGCGCAAGCAGCTGCAAATTGAAATCCAAGACCGCGACAACATCCTGCGCACCTACAATGCGAATATACAACCGTTCCTGACCCAAGGATGGTTCAAGGACATCTCCACCGATATCAACGGAACAACGATCCATCGCCTACAGGCAATTTGCTGGACATTTACCTTGGGAGCGGTGTTCGTCATCACGGTGTATCGGACTCTCGCCATGCCGGAATTCAACGGCACACTGCTGACGTTGATGGGGATCAGCAGCGCTGGATATGTGGGATTCAAGTACCCTGAAGTGAATAGCTGATATGGCCGACATCGAACACGTTGTGGTTCTCATGCTCGAGAACCGCTCATTCGACAGCATGCTGGGACGCTTGTATCCCGATGATCCCGACTATAGGGGATTGACCCTCAATGAATACAACAAGTTCGGAAACAGCGGATTTGGGGTCTGGAACAATACCGGCATGACTCCTGCGACGGCGTGCATGCCGGATCCCGATCCGGGGGAAGGCTTTACCGACATGAACTTCCAGCTGTTCGGTGCTTCGGGTCGGTCGGACAACATTCCGCCGACCATGTGCGGTTTCGCAGAGAATTACGTCACCAAGGCGAAAGGTGCCGCATCGGCCGTGATGCATTACTTCACGCCCGAGCAGGTGCCGATGATCAGCACGCTGGCCAAGGCTTTCGGCGTCTCTGATTGTTGGCATGCCTCCGCGCCGTGCCAGACCTGGCCGAATCGCTTCTTCGCGCACACCGGGACTTCGTTGGGCTATGTTGACAACAAGACATTCCCGATTCCTTTTAGTGCGCCGAGTATTTTCAGCCGGCTCGAAGATTGTGGCAAGGATTGGCGTGTTTACTTCCACGACATGCCTCAGTCCATGCTACTAAGAGACGTTTGGTCGCTCGCGACTTCGCACTATCGGTTTTTCAGTCAGTTTCTGGCGGATGCGAGCCAGGCGGCGCTGCCGAGTTACAGTTTCATCGAGCCGGGGTATTTCATCGACCTGTTCGATAATTTCATGCCGAATGATGAGCACCCACCCCACAATGTGGTCCATGGAGAGAAGCTCATCGCGGACGTGTACAACGCGGTTCGTAACTCCAAGTGCTGGAAGAGCACTCTGCTGATCATTACCTACGATGAGCACGGTGGCTGTTACGATCACGTGCCGCCGCCGCCGGCCGTGCCGCCGGACAGCAATGTCAGCGAGCCGGATAACTTTAGTTTCAATACTTATGGGGTGAGGGTTCCTGCCGTGCTCGTTTCGCCGTACATACCGCCGGGGAGCAAAATTCGTCCGCCGACGAATGCTGATGACTCGGTGACACCCTTCGATCACACCTCGATCATTAAGACGCTGCGAGAATTGTTTGACCTAGGCGACAAACTCACGGAGAGGGATGAAGCGGCCCCGAGCCTCGTGGGTGCGCTGAGTCTCGCCGCGCCCAACAATGATGGGCCGCTCAATATTAGCCCTTCACTGGTTCAAGCGTCGCCCGCGCTGCTATCGGCCCGCGCCGCGGCGGCTCCAAACGGGATGCAGGATAGTCTTGCTAACGCAGCCGCTAACCTTCCCTTGAGTGCGCCCCCATCGGGCGATGCGATTCAGGCGGCGGTTACGCCAACCTCTGCAGGTTATCAGACGGTTGCCCTCGCCGCGGCCGGTGCCACGGCGCGGACAAACCTTTTCCTTGGAGTTTCGCCGCAAAAGTCGTAGTTGTTAGAACGATACAAAGTGAGCTTAGCTGGCGCAAGAATGTGGCGGCTGGACCGCTGCGAAGCCTCGCAGCATCGACGGCCTGGCCAGACGGAGAAGAATGAAAACACGGAGAGGAATCCATGTCGCCAATAATCCCGATATTACGCGCGTTTGGGCAGAACGCTACCGAAGTGGTGGTTAGGAAACCGGGTCAGCGATTTTTAAGCGCGCCCCAGCCCATAACCCCATTTGCAAAGGAACATTGGGAATTTGCGTGGCTGAGCGATGTGGCGTACCAGGAGACCGCGGCGGGCGAAAAGCAATTAGAGAAGATGAAGAAAAACGCGGTGCCGGGCATCGGTGCAGTCGCTCCCGATCCTTTGCCGCCTTTGACCCAAGCTGGGTGGAGGCGGTGGGATAGTTTTCCCGGAGAACAGTTGCTGGGGCAGATCAAAGACTCACATCTTCGCGTCCAAGTATGGGAAAGGAACGAACCTCCGGCCATCGCGGTCACTTTCGGGGGTACTGTGTTCAACAATGACGCGGATTGGCGGGCTAATCTTCGGTGGTTCACTCCTGGATGGCCCGACGAGTACACGGACGTTGTTCAAACACTTGCACCGGCCTTTCGCGATGAATTAAACCGGCTCTCTCAAAGTATGGATCCACAACGCTTATCTAAGCTGGAACTGTACTCGACCGGGCACTCCCTGGGCGGCGGTTTAGCGCAGCAGTTCGCTTACTCGGTACCGCTCGATTGCGTGAAACACGTCAGCCAAGTCTACGCATTTGATCCGTCGCCCGTGACCGGCTTTTTCAGCGTCATGCGAAGCTTGCGGACTGCAAACAAGAAGGGCCTCTTGATTGATCGCATCTACGAGCGGGGAGAGATTCTAGCGCTGCTCCGGTCGCTTACGAGCCTGTTCCATAAACCGTCCGCGAAAAACGCGGCGATCCGGGGCGTACGGTACTTCGCATTCTGGGCGTGGAATGCGATCGCGGCGCATTCGATTGTGGAACTGGCGGCTAAGATCGATGCGGCGCGGCGCGCGTAGCCCCCAACGCACGGCGAGTGATCCGGAACATCCGTCTGGAAAGCCAAGGAGAAGCAACGATGACCCAGCCATCCAAGTATTGTGATCTCGTGATGAAAGGCGGGATTACCAGCGGTATCGTTTATCCCAACGCAGTACTTGCACTCGCAAAGGAATACCGACTCAAGAATATCGGCGGTACCTCTGCGGGAGCCATCGCCGCTGCTGTCTCCGCGGCGGCGGCCTTTGGGGATCGGCAGAAGCAGAAATCAGCGTCACCCGATGACAACTCGAACAAGATCGGATTCGAAGGGTTGATCGATGTCTCGAAGAAGCTGGCAACGCGGGGCTTCATTTACAGCCTATTCCAGCCCGCTTGGGGCGGTCGAAACGCGTTTCGATTGATTGTGATACTTACCGGAAAGGCATGGACTCCGTGGAAGATTCTCGCCTTTCTTGTCGCCGTATTTCTAATTGCGCCGTTGGAAGTGGTCTTCATACTTGCGGCACTTCTGGGGATCGGATATTTGGTGGCTCGCTTGCCGGGAGCGGAGGCCGCCGTCGTGCCGTCGCTCTTTTGTGCCTACGCCGCGGGCGCGTTATTTTCCGTTCTTCGCATTGCACGCGTGACTCGGCAAAACCTTTTAGGTCTGTGTAGCGGGCGCAGCCGTCGACGATGGGTTGGGAAAACCAAGCCGGCGCTCACAGACTGGCTGCATACGGTACTGCAAGAGTTAGCCGGGAAACTTATCGATCAGCCTCTGACATTCAACGATCTTTGGCAAGCAAATCGCTATGAGAGCGAACCGAATACGGATCGAGCGATCACGCTGCAGATGATCACCACGGACGTTTCGCATCATGAGCCGAGAACGTTGCCATTCGAAAATGCGACCTTTTGGTTCCGTAAGGATGAATTCGACCGGCTTTTCCCGCCTGAGGTGGTCCGTTGGATGGTCGATCAGGCGCCTCCGCCGCAGCAGATCGATGGTGTTAACTACTATCTATTCCCGCAATCGGGGAAATTACCGATCGTTGTGGGCATGCGCATGAGCCTGAGCTTCCCGCTGCTCATTAGCGCGGTTCCTCTGTACGAGCCGAAGACCCGAGTGCGCGTGGAAACCGAAGAAGAGGCCGCCACGGAAGTCGAGGGAGCGACGCCTCCGGCAAAAAGCATGCTGCAGAGCGCCGATTTGCTGGCAAGCGGAGGCCAGCATAAGTTGTCGACCATTACGGAATTTAGGGTGTGCTGGTTCTCGGACGGGGGAGTCAGCAGCAATTTCCCGATTCACCTGTTCGACGGGCCGCTGCCGGTATGGCCTACGTTCGCCATTAACTTGGTTTATCCGGACACGACGGACAATGATGGGACGAGCCAGCCGGAGATATTCCTGCCGACGGACAACAAGCAGGGCTGGCAGCGAAGTTATCAATCCATTGCGAAAGCGGTCGCCTTACAGGAGCTCGGTGGATTCATATTTGGATTGATCTCTACCATGCAGAACTGGCGCGACTTGCTTCAATCGCGTGCCCCCGGACATCGCGACCGCATTGTGCACGTCTCACTGACAGGAGACGAGGGCGGCATGAACCTCAACATGCCGCAACCAGTCCTGACTAACATCTCCAGGAAGGGGACTGAAGCGGGACAAGCATTCAAAGCCTTCTCTTTCAAGAACCATTACTGGATTCGTTGGCGAAATCTCGCCTCGGCCTTACAGAGCTACACCACTAGGGTGGCCGACAGTGTCAATTCGGCGCCCACAATTCCAGATTACATTGCGGCGTACGAAACCGCGAAGACGGGTGTACCGGAACCACCCTCGTACAAATTCCGTTCGCAGGACAGGCGGGCGGAGGCGGAGAAATTGCTGAACGACCTGACTACCCAAGGCAAGACGTGGAAGGATTCGGGACCTGATCTGACGACCGGTGCTCCGCGACCATTACCGCAGATGCAAATCACGCCGACGTATTAGGACGCTGATGCCAAATGCCGACCTCATTGCCCTTATAGATAGCTTCGAGCGGTCGGCTCCCCGTTCGCCGAATCGCCTGCCTACTTTCATGGAGATCGCTGGCTATCCGCAATACGAGAACGTGTGTAGCAATGTGCTGCAGTTCTTTCTCGACCCGATAGAGGCGCACGGTCTAGGAACACTATTCCTCGATGTCCTGTGCCGCGCGGGCGAATTGGAACTGGATCCCGGCGACCTCGGAGGGGTGGTTACCGTGGAACGGGAAGTCATCACCGAAAACAGCAAGCGCATTGACTTGCTCATTGAATCCGACGGCGCCCTTATTTTGATTGAAAATAAACTCTTTGCAGCGCTGGACAATCCGTTCGGCGAGTACCGAGACTACTTGGCACTTCGAGCGGCAAAGACCAAGCCATCAAAGAAACCCCTCAAGCTGCTGCTGTCTCTGAAGCGTAGTACTGAAGCAGAGGCCCTTGAGTTTCGCAATCTTACCTACCGCCGATTCATAGACGGAATCCGCGCCAGCCTCGATAGTTATGTTGCCCGCGCCAATTCCGGCTATGTCACCTTTCTTTTGGATTTCTTGCGCACGCTGGACAACTTGCAGGGGAGTGTAGCAATGGACAATGCGTTTATAGAATTCGTGGCGGATCGCAAGGAAGCCGTCGAAGACTTCATCGGCGAGATCGTCAAACTGCGCGCAGAACTCCGCAGAAAGGTCAAAGAGGTTCGTCAGCATGTCGATCTAACCGCATCCAAAGGAGTCATCCAGTTTATGTGGCGAGATCCGAATCCACAGTTCTTGGAGGACAATCTTGTACACGAAATCAAGCGTTCCGATACTTTCACTATAGCCATCGACGCGGCGGTGACGCCGGCGTGTTGGAAAATCGAGATCTTCTGCCGGCCGAGCGATGACCAACCGGCCTTGGATCGAGCGAATCGCGTGAATTTAGAAGATCTGTTGGCTGAGGCGAAACTCAAGGTGATTGAAAATACAAATCGCGACCGGTTCGAATTACCTGATAACCTTCCCTATTTAACTCCACCGGGCAAGATAGCAGAGCGAGTCATCGACGTTGTCGACAAGCTTGCGACCAAATGAGTACATCGGCGGGTAACGGCCCCATTCACTTTCCCGACTGCTTGATTTCGAATTGAAGTAGTCACAAGGAGACTACGGATGGCAACTCCCTGGCAGAGCACGACTGTAAAGGACATCCACGGCATTGGCCATGGGTACCAGGCGCCTTCGCCGGCACCCGTCCCGGCCACATTTAAAGTGCCAGCGCCGCAGACTTCACTGTCGTTTACTGCTGCGCAGCTGCAGGGGTCCATGGCCATCGCAATGGTTCTGTCGCATGCGGGCACCACGCGTTCGGCGTCGGTTGGCGCCAATACGGCCGACTTCTTGGCCGATTTTATTGACGACTTACCGCCGATCGATCTTGAGATGGTCAAGGACGTTGAAGTTTTGAGTGACGTTGGGCGGACTTTTTTGTCATCCCTATTTGGCGCCGCAATCGCCGACCAATATATGCTTGCGCTCGGATACCGGTACCGGTGTAATTCGCGGGAGGTGATCGCAGCGGGCGTCGCCGGGGATTATCTGTACGACGGGTTGTCCGCAGTAAATAGTTACGTTGTGATGGCGGAAGCGAAGGGCAGCATCGTTTCGTCGGGTAGAAAAGTATTGATCGCAGGGACGGTCAGGCGGGGATATCGAAGGCAAGTGGAACCGCACGTTGGGCAGAGTTACCCCATAAAAGTGGGGTCGATAGACGTGGTCCATGGTTATTGCGTCGGTGCCGGCGCTGCGGCTGGCGGCGGCGCCGCGGTCGGTCACGTCGAGGAAACGGGTATTCCCGTCGTCGCTGCTACCCCGAGCCAAGGTGCCGGTTTGCCGGGGGCCGGCGATCCGCAGCGCAGTTCTCATTTGAGCGTGGCACTGCAGAATTTTGCAGGTGTGACAGCGCTGGTGAACAGCCCAACCAATTCCGAGTCCCTAAAGCAGTACGTCGCCACCGGCGAGCCGGTCCAATTGATACGGCGCGAATTTTCGGAGATCACTTATCGCGGTGAACAATTCCTTGCCCCTCTCGATGAACGTCAGCACTACGGCTATGCATTGTGGGCGCCCATTTTTGATCGGCTTCGCGAAATTACAATCGATCCTCTCGACAAGGGCGATCGTGTCGCTCTATTCCCCGTCCCGCCGGAAGAATTAACGATGGGCGGCGAAGATGGGGGTGCCGTACTCCCCGACGGCCTTGCAGTATTGCCAAAGCATTTCTATCAGAACAGGAGTGGCCCAGAGCCTGAGCGCCGGTTCAAGCTGAAATTCGCGAAGTCATTTGACTACGCAATGAAATATGTGAAGCGGGGATTCGATCAGGTTTAGTGTTTGCGCATCGAGCGGCAGGGCCCAGCGAACGTTGTGCGCGCGTTTCGGACCTGGCATGGTCGGACGACCTCAAGCTCGGAATAATTACCCCAAATTCAGGGGAAATTTGCAGCTTCCTCGAGTTTTTTGAGGCGCATTCGAAGCGTAATCGATTGATTTATAAGCTCTAGTTGACGATTGTGACGCATCCCTGTCTAATACGCGGCTCGCACAAGGCCAGGTAGCTCAGTTGGTAGAGCAGCGGACTGAAAATCCGCGTGTCGGGGGTTCAATTCCCTCCCTGGCCACCAGACCCTTTTTTTAGTGGGGGTAGAGTTGGGGGTAACACCCTTCGCGATACACCTGTTACCCCCACTTAGTCATTCGCTGGCTGAAATTCTCGGTAAAAGCTGAGCATTCTTCGTCGGCCGGGCTGTTCGCATATCCTATGCTCGCCCGGCACGGCGAGTTAGAGGCGTGACTCTAACTCGCCTCACGGACCTTCGTCCGTTGCCACTTCCTTGTGGCAACGTAAAACAAAACAACCAGCAGGAGATATCTTCGTGCTGTCTCATACCTCTATCAAGTTCGCGAAGCCGCGCGAGAAAGCTTACAAGCTCACCGACGAACGCGGTCTGTATCTGATCGTCACTCCTACGGGGAGCAAATGGTGGCGATTTAGATTTCGATTTGATGGGCAGCACAAGCTGTTGTCGCTGGGCACTTATCCAGACGTTTCGCTCAAACAGGCGCGGGAGAAGCGTCATGAGATGCGCAGCGCTCTCGCCGCGGGGATCGATCCAGCCGCGCGGCGGCGAGCGGAGCGATACGCGCGTGGGGATACATTTGAGGCGGTGGCGAGGGAGTGGTTCGAGAAATTTTCTGTTGGCTGGGCGTCCGGTCATGCGGAGAAAATCATTCGGCGCCTCGAGCTGTATCTATTCCCGTGGATTGGCCGGCGGCCAATTGCACGTCTAAGTGCAGTGGATATTTTGACGTGCTTGCGGCGGATAGAAGCGGGATCAAAGCTCGAGACCGCGAAGCGGGCGTTGCAGAATTGCAGTCGGATCTTTCGCTACGCGATTGCGACGGGGAGGGCGGAAGCCAATCCGGCCGAGCACTTGCGCGGGGCGTTGCCGCCGCACCGGGAAGGACATCTTGCGGCGATCACGACGCCAAGAGAGGTGGGTGAACTCTTAAGAGCGATTGATGCTTACAGCGGCAGCAACGTGGTGCGATTCGCGTTGAAACTTGCGCCGTATGTGTTTGTGCGGCCGGGGGAGCTGCGGCAGTGTGAGTGGGCGGAGATCGATTGGGACAAGCGCGAGTGGCACATCCCGGAGCGCAAGATGAAGGCGCGGCAGAAGCACATCGTCCCCCTATCGCGACAGGCGCTTGATATTTTTATGGACATTTATCCGCTTACGGGTCGTGGACCCTTTGTATTCCCGAGTGTGAGAACTGCGGAGCGGCCGCTATCGAATGTGGCGTTGCTCGCGGCGCTGCGGCGGATGGGATACGAGCAGGGGACGGTGACGGTGCATGGCTTTCGCTCGACCGCGAGCACTCTTCTCAATGAGATGGGAAAGAATCGCGATTGGATAGAAAGACAGTTGGCGCATGGTGAACGAGATGGAGTACGCGCCTCTTACAATTACGCCGACTATCTACCGCAGCGCAAACTCATGATGCAAGAATGGGCGGATTATTTGGACCGGTTGCGATCATCACGAGCTGCTTTGGGCGGCGAACAATTAGGCCTGGCACTATCGTAATAAAGACGAGAGCATAGCCCGATCGCTCGACAAGATCAGCAACGAGAATATCCGTTTCATCGATTTCTCCAAACAGCTCAATTCAGAAGCGCCTCGCGCTCGGCAATACTCAATACCAACACTCATTCCTACCTTATCGCGGAGTCGCTTCGGCTGGCCTTTAGCTATCGGCGGCTCGGCCGAAATATCGCTTCGATTGGCTGGTCAAACAGTTTGGAGATCGTGAAGGCCAATGAAAGACTGGGTTCGTAGCGTTCGGTTTCAATTGCGTTCACAGTCTGTCTGGAAACCTTGAGCGCTTCGGCAAGGTCACCCTGGGTCCATCCGCGCTCAGCGCGAAGCTGCGGGAGCGTGTTCTTCATCGCGATCGAATGATGACGTAGATCATCAGCAGATTAAATACGCTCCAACCAAAGAGATTAGCCACGATCATGCTCGATCGGGGAAAGCCGAATAGCTCGAGAACGAAATAAGCCAACGTGCCAAACGCGATGACGAGTGCGGTTAAAACCAAACATTTGAGGATCCGTAAGCGAACGTATTCATCGCAGGCCTGATACATCCAATATGCAACTGCCGCGATCAGGATCGCCGGCAGGATGGGAGTCAGAATGAGCGTGATGCGTATGCTTCGTTGCGGTATATGCGTATAGCTCCACGCTGCGATGACTAGCGTGCACCAATATGCCCACTGGCACAAAAAGACGTTGAGCGCCACTTTGCGTGGAAGGAGGGGATCAGTGGGCACGGGCGGCTCCTGTGTAAAGCATGCTTTACTATACGGAAACGCTTGCGCGATGTAAAGGATGCTTTACAGCGCTTATACCGACGCAATGATTCACGCCCCGAAGGAGGGACGCCGGAGGTCGGCTCGGGGCGTGGATCGTTACTTGTTCTGCGCGACGCCGTAAATCCGTCCATGGAGGCTTCGGGAAAAACGTCCGTGTTTTCACGCCCCGGAGAACAAGCAAGCGATCCACTTTGGTGGTGCGCTTGATGGTGCTGCTGCAGCTGTATTCGAGCGACAATTTGCGCCAAGGATGGCGCAACGGATCGAAGAACGTCTCGATCGAGATCCGGAAGGCGAGTTAGAGTCATGCCTCTAACTCGCCAGTGCCATGCGAGGGCAGGAGCCCGAACAGCACGGCCGACGAAGAAGGCGAATTACTGAACGCCCTATTTCAACTGTCGGGATGGTACTTTTTATAGGCGGGAAGCTGATTAAATAAATCTCCTCTAGGTTCTTTCGATTTCCGATTGCAATAGGTTTGTATTTTTACTCCTGTATTGGTCGCGTTCGTAATGTGAGTAATCTCTTTAGACAGTTGATAGCAATCCTCGGAAACAAATACCATCCATCTTCCGTCTGCCGTCGGAATTTGTTCGCCTCTGTAGTGTGGCGGAGGCGCAGCGAACGGTGAGTTGGATAGGATCGGGGGTCTCGTCTCTTCAAGTGCGGGCGCGCTTCTCGCAATGTTCGCCGCCACATCGTGGGCTTCCTGGGACCAATCAATGGGTGGCCCGGCTATGTCGGGGGTTGAGTTAGGCGTTATAACGGTAAGGGCATCGGGCGGCGGTACTGGAATTGGCGAAACTTTCTTGCGGCGATCCGACAAGGTCGGCGGTGGTGGAGCGGCCGGCGCAGCGTTCTGTGGCAGAACCAGTAACGCTATCGGGGTGGCTGTAGGCATGGCTTGAATGCGAGTCTTTGCGGCAAGAACTAAGC
>Ga0207071_1077_pt1 | contig 17435 bp, 12 predicted proteins | sample Alteio_BWMinHeat_67_FD_153531 | JGI IMG/M metagenome (GOLD analysis project Ga0207071, IMG submission 153531) | Enriched cells from forest soil in Barre Woods Harvard Forest LTER site, Petersham, Massachusetts, United States -... | ecosystem: Environmental > Terrestrial > Soil > Temperate forest >...
GGAGCTGATCCGTCGAGGCGCCGGAGGAGATCAGGTCGCGGATTTCATCGTTGACAATGATCAGCTCGAAGATGCCCATGCGGCCGCGGTGGCCGGTGTTGTTGCAGCGGTCGCAGCCGCGGCCGTAGAAAAACTTCTTCCCCTCCGCGTCGCTGGGGCGGAGACTCAGCTCCATCAGCATTTCAGGACTCGGCTCGAACTCGGTCCGGCAGTCCTCGCAAATCTTGCGGACCAGCCGCTGGGCCAGGATGCCTTCGAGCGTGGCCGTGATCAGGTACGGTTCCAAACCCATGTCGCGCAAGCGCGTAATGCTGCTCGGCGCGTCGTTGGTGTGCAGCGTGCTGAACACCATGTGGCCGGTGAGCGATGCCTGCACGGCGATCTGCGCCGTCTCGATATCGCGGATCTCGCCGACCAGGATGATGTCCGGGTCCTGGCGCAGGATGCTGCGAAGGGCGGCGGCAAACGTCAGGCCGATATCGTGGTTGATCGGGCACTGAATGATGCCGTCGATGTCGTACTCGACCGGGTCCTCGGTCGTAATGATCTTGTCGCTGATTTCGTTCAGCTCGTTGAGCGCGGAATAAAGCGTGGTGGTCTTGCCGGCGCCGGTCGGCCCGGTGACGAGCACGATGCCGTTGGGCTTGTGGATGAGCTGGCGGAACGTGCCCAGCGTGGCCGAGTCCATGCCGACCTTGTTGAGGTCCAGGGAGACCACCGTGCGGTCGAGCACGCGGATGACCACGCTCTCGCCGAACAGGGTGGGTAGCACGCTGACGCGCATGTCCACCTGGTTGCCGCCGACGTTCAGCTCGATGCGGCCGTCTTGCGGCAGGCGGCGTTCGGCGATATCGAGGTTGGACATGACCTTGATACGGCTGGAGATGGCCATGGCCAGGTGGCGCGGCGGGGGAACCATTTCATAAAGGACGCCGTCGCAGCGGTAACGCATCTTGTATTCATCTTCGAACGGCTCGAAGTGGATGTCGCTGGAATGGTCGCGGATGGCCAGCAAGAACACCATGTTGATGAGCTTGCGCACCGGGGCCGCATCCTGGATTTCCATCAAGCTTTCCAGGTCGATACTCGTTTCGTTGCGCCGGCCGCCCAGGTCCGGATCGGATTCCAGCTGATTGATGATGTCGACGATGCTTTCTTCCTTGCCGGCGTAGGCCCGGACGGTGGCATCGGCGATCGCCTTGGCCGAGGCGAGCATGGCCGTCACTTCTTTCACGCCCAGGAAATTGCGCAGGTCGTCCAGGGCGGCCATGTTGCTCGGGTCGGAGAGGGCGACCGTGAGCATGTTATCGCGGTAGGACAGGGGCAAGATCTTGTAAACCGTGGCCATCGTTTCGGGGACCAGGGTGGTAGCCTCGGCCTGAAACTTGGCTTCTTCCAGGTTGATAACCTTCAGGCCGTGTTGCTCGGCCAGGGTCTGGAGCAATTGCTCATCGGTGACGAGCCCGCGAGCCAGTGCCACCTGGCCGGTGAGCTGCCCCGTGGCTTTCGCTTCTTCGAGGATGTCCCAGAGTTGTTCTTCATCAAGAAAGCCGAGATCGATGAGCACCTGGCCGATGCGCCTGCCCGAGCTGGATACCTGGTTGGCGCGCATCGGCTCGGTCTTCGGCTTTTGCCTGGCGCCGCCGGCCGCCTTGGCGCCGCCGACCGCCTTCTTGACTTCCTCGGCCTTGCTCAAGGGCTTGGCCGGCTTCCCCCCGGCTGCGGCAGGCTTGGGCGGAGGCATGCCCGGCTTGCCCGCCGGAGCGGCAGGTTTCTTCACAGGTTGATTGGGTTCTTTTGGATTCGTTGCCATTGCTGTCTCAAGAACAACCAAAAAATTTCGAAATTCGGTACCGGCTACTCTCCGCCCTTTGCTTTCCGCTCGCGGCGTTCGCGCTGGCGCTTGTCGTAAGCGGTTTCCTCGCCATCGTCTTCGTCTTCATCATCCTCTTCGTCGTCTTCGTCCTCGTCCTCGTCGAACTCTTCTTCCTCGTAGAGACCTTTTTCGAAGTTGGTGATCTTGGCCGACAGCTCCTGCGGCTTCGAAGAACGGAGGAGGATTTCTTCCTTGTCGACCAGCCCTTCTTTCCAGAGCTTGAAGAGGCTTTCGTCGAGCAAGAACATGCCGTGCTTGCGGCCGGTCTGGATGCTCGAATCGATACGGTAGACCTTGTTTTCGCGGATCAGGTTTTGGATGGCGGGCGTGATCACCATCATCTCATAAGCCGCCACCAGCCCTTCGGGCTTTCGGGGCAGCAGGGTTTGCGACAGCACGCCGATCAAGGCGGTGGACAGCTGGGTGCGGACCTGGTCTTGCTGCTCCTTGGGGAACACGTCGATGATACGGTTGATCGTGCTGGCAGCGCCGGAGGTATGCAGGGTGCCGAACACCACGTGGCCTGTTTCAGCCGCCTCGATGGCTGCGTGAATCGTGGCCAGGTCGCGCATTTCACCAACCAGCATGATGTCGGGGTCCATACGCAAGGCCCGGCGCAGGGCCTCCGGGAAGTCGGGGACATCGACGCCAATCTCGCGCTGGTTCACCGTGCACTTTTTGTGCACGTGGTAATACTCGATCGGGTCCTCCATCGTGATGATGTGCCGATCGTAGTTATCGTTGATGAAGTTAATCATGCTCGCCAAGCTGGTCGTCTTGCCGGAGCCGGTTGGCCCGGTCACGAGCAGCAAACCACGCGGCCGGGTGATGAGCCGGGGGATGGCATCGGGCATGCCGATCTGCTGGAAGGTCAAGAACTGGCTGGGAATACGCCGCAGTACGATGCCGATGACGCCTTTTTGCTTGAACACGGCAACACGAAAACGCGTGTCACCAAAGGATATGGCGAAGTCGGCCCCCCCCTTTTCCTGGAGTTCTTGCTGGCAGCGGTCGGGCGTGATCGCCTTCATGAGGGCGGTGGTGTCGTCCGCGTCCAGAAGCTTGGTTTCAAGCCGGCGGAGCCGGCCGTGATGGCGCAGAACCGGAGGCTGTCCCACCGCGATGTGAAGGTCGCTCGCTTTGAGCTGAATCACGGTCGTCAGCAGCTTATCAATCAGAGGTGTTGACCCGGCAGCCACATTTCCTCCCGTCGAGCTGGTCTTACCTCAGAAGGGAATCGCTCTGTTTGAATTATCCCGCCTGAGTGCCTGCGATCAATGGATTTGGTGAAAAAAGGCAAAATAAGGGATTCCGGGGACAAAACCCGGAATCTGCGAGTAGACAGTAGTTAGTAGTCAGTAGCCAGTAGAATGGTCCGCAGGAGGCCCCTTGGCCGCAGACCTCCCGAGCTTCGATATATGATCTTTTGACCACTTACCTCGACTTCCATTCTCTGGCCTCTGCTTTCCCGCAACGCCGGCTCGGATTCTTGTCGCAATTCCCATTCATGACGTGAACCGGCGGGACCATGAATGCCGGCATGAGATTGCGCCGCTTCGCCGCTTTATCAATGTCCCTCAATGTCCATCTCGTGGTGGCAGGTGGTCAGCACTTCCTCAAGGGTGGTAATGCCCTTAAGAGCTTTGTTGATACCATCTTCCAGCAAAGTTCGCATACCCAGCAAACGGGCCTGGCGGCGAATCGTTTGCGTCGGCTCACGATTGAACGTCATCTCACGGATAGCAGAATTGAGTTTGAGCAATTCAAAGATGCCAAGCCGTCCACGGTAGCCCGTATGGTGGCAATGTGCACAGCCTCGGCCGCGCATGAAAGTGGCGGCCGCGGCCCTTTCGGGACTGATGCCGGCAGCCTGAATTTCGGCCAGGGGCGGCTTGTCCGGCTCCTTGCATTTCGGGCAGACAAGGCGCACCAAACGCTGAGCCATAATGGCAATTACGGACGAAGCGATCAAGAAAGGCTGCACGCCGATATCGACCAGACGTGTAATAGCACTGGGCGCATCGTTCGTATGTAGCGTACTGAAAACCAAGTGTCCCGTTAAAGAAGCCTGAACGGCGATCTCAGCCGTTTCCTTGTCACGGATTTCGCCGACGAGGATAATGTTCGGGGCTTGCCGTAACATGGCCCGGATGATGCGCTGAAAATCGAGCCCAATCTGGTGCTTTACTTCGACCTGGTTCACGCCGGGGAGATAGTACTCGACAGGGTCCTCGGCGGTAATGATCTTGCGGTCGGGGCGATTCAATTCGTTCAATGCCGCGTAGAGGGTGGTGGTCTTGCCGGAGCCCGTGGGGCCCGTGACCAGGAAGATGCCGTTTGGGCGTTTGATGATTTGTTGGAAACGCTGGTAATCGTCCTCGGCGAAGCCCAGGTCCATGATGTTAATTTGAATACTACCGCGGTCGAGGATACGCATGACGGCGGACTGACCATGGTTGCTCGGCAGGACGCTGACGCGCAAATCGAAATGCTTGCCCGAGACAGTCATCTTGATACGACCGTCCTGCGGACGTCGCTTTTCGGAAATGTCGATCGAACCCATGATTTTGATACGGGAGAGGAGCGGCGCCAGGAGGCGGCGGGGGGGGCTGTCGCGCTCGACCAGCACGCCGTCGATCCGGTAACGGACCCGGACCCGGTCGGCAAAGGGTTCGATGTGGATGTCGCTGGCCCGGAGGCTGATGGCTTCGCTAATAATCAGGTTCACGAGCTTGACGACCGGGGCATCGCTTTCCTCGCCCCCGCCCATGGCGGCCGTGTGCTCCGTCTCCGTGAAGTCGATGGCCGTATCGGTGAATTCCTGCAACATGGAGTCGACGGACTCCGTTTCCGTTTGCCCGTAGTGGCGGTTAATGGCTTCGATGATCTGCTCGCGCGGCGCCAGGACCGGCTGAATGTCCTTGTTGAGAATGAACTGCAGCTTCTGCATCGTGTCGAAGTCGGACGGGTCGCTCATGATAATCTGCAGAGCGCCGTTCTCCTGGGCCATGGGGATGACGACGTTTTCGCGGGCCACCGATTCGGGCACGAGCTCGATCACGGATTGCGGGATCGTGACGTCGACCAGGTTGACGAACTTCAGGCTATGGAACTCGGCGATTGCGCTCATGACCTCTTCGGGGGTCGTGTAGCCGAGTTTCACCAGGGCGTCCTGGAGCTTGGCGCCGGTCTGGGATTGAAGGTTCCTGGCTTCTTGCAGCTGATCCAGGCCCAGGACTTGCCTGCGGACCAGGATCTCGGTGAAGTCGCCACGCGTCGCTTTGGCCATTGCAATTGTCTCCGTTTTGGTAAATCAGCCTGGCGCAATTCGCAGGGGAAGCCCGCAACGTTTCCGGAGACCAAGTGACATCAGGGAACGTACGGTCATTGCCAATTAAGAACGGCGCGAAAAAATGGGCGTAAAGGTTCAGGATGACAGTTCTTCCAGGGTACGAGAGCCGTAGGGCTTCTGCAAGAGAAAAATGAAAGACCGCGCCTGGGAACTTTGCGGCCTGTGCACTCCTTGCAATTACGGAAAAGTCGCTTTAGAATCTGGGAATGAGTCCGATAATGAAGCGGCCTTGGCTTGCGTGTCTGCTCGTCGGGGTTGGTTGCGCAGGGCTTACCCCTCGAGCCCAAGCGCAGACTGCTCCGGATGACACGTATGAAAAGATGGCCCGGTCGCATCGGCTCGATCTCGATCTCTTCGGGCCGCCAAGCGCCGATCTTGAAGACGACCTGCTCAAGCGTCTCCGCGGCAACCAATTGCTGGAAGCGCTAAAGAAACAGCAATTCGATCCGGCCATGCTGGACGCGCTCAAGAAATACCCCAACTTGCTCGATCAATTCAAGGAACTCAACCTGGAGGCCCTCGAGAAGGGGGATATCCAGAACGCCTTCAAAGGCATGCCGGACCTGGCGGCGCCTGCCGACACGCGGCAAGGCTGGGAACAACTGAAACAGAAGCTCCAGGAAGATTTGAAAAAAGAAGCCGACGCCGCCGCGAACCGAACCGAACCGGGCCCGGGGCCGCGCCCTGCGCTGCCCGCGCCGATACCTGGAGCCACGGAGCCTCCGCCTGATGCCAACCTGAAACCCTGGGTGCCGGGAGCGGCTAACGCGCAGGGCAGAAGCATGGATGCGTCTTTCGGCCAGCAGGTCGCCGGCTTCGCGGAACGGATGCAGCGCTACATGCCCTCGCTGCGGGAATCGCCGGCTCTGCAGTCGGCCGTTCGGGATTTGAGCCGTTCCATTGGGGCTGACGATCCCCGTTGGGCGAGTTTGGCGAATGGAGCAAACCAATTTCAGGCCAAATGGAACGATTGGACCGGCGGCCTGCACCTCGACCGCCTGGCACCCAAGCAGGGGCTCTCCTGGCTTGATCGCTTAGCACCGCGGCTGCCGCAAATGCGAGGATCCGGTGGCCCCTCCGGCTCGCCAGGCTCTTTTGGCCTGCCGCGCGTCGGCGCTCCCAGCGTCTCCGGCGGGTCCGGCTGGCAGCCACTTGCCGCAGTAATCGGGCTGGCCCTGGGCGGCTTCCTCCTGTGGATGTTGCTGGCAGCACGACAGGCGGAAACAGAGACGGACAAGAAACGCTGGCGCCTCGGTCCCTGGCCCGTGAATCCCGCGCAGATCGTAACGCGGGAAGAGTTCATCACGGCGTTCGAATACCTGGCACTACGCAACCTCGGCTATCCGGCTCGGCACTGGAATCACTTATTCATTGCTTCACAACTCGGCACCGAGACGGGGGCGAATGCCGGCCCCAAGGCACCACATTCTGCGGATGAATCCGATCCGATTTCCCACAAGCGCCGCAATGCCGCGGAACAACTGTCCCAGCTCTATGAGCAGGCCCGCTATGCACCGCGGAGCGATCCACTTCCCGAAGATGCCCTGGTGGAAGCTCGGACGGCCCTCTGCCTCCTGGCGGGAGTGCCGGCCGCATGACACGCCTGGCTCCTCGGCAATTGCGGCGCATGCTTCTGGTCGCAGCCCTCATCAGCTTCGGGTTCGCGGCTATTTGGCCTACGCGGATATCGGCACAGGCGCTGGATGAGCCCTCTTCCCAGCGCGATCCTCTCGCACTGGCGCGCGCGATGGCGCCACACACGCATATCTTCCGCAAGCTGCTGCACAAAGCCGGATGCAAGCCGCTCACGAGCGTGCGCGAGCTGAATAATAATGATCCCGAGGACTGCGTCCTTATCCTGCTGGGTGATACATCAATCCTTGGTTCGACAATGATGGAATATTCTTCGTTTATCCGGCAGGGCGGGGCCGTGCTGGTCGCCACCGATCGGCGGGTCTCTTTGGCTGCCTTTGAAATTCTGGTGACTGGGGAAAGTGTGGAGATTCCTGAGAATTCCCCCTTCGCTTACAAGAGATCTGTGGAGTGCATTACGGTCCTGCCGACACGAAAGGACTGGCCGATATTCCAGGGTCTCGATCGCGTGGTTACCAATCGGCCGAGTTATCTGTACAGAATTCAGCCAGACTCCCCCAAGCTCCCAACATGGGCGAGTTTTCCGGAGGAAAGCTCCCGGGTACCTGACAGAGGCCGAAACCTCCTAAGGAGTGCACCGAATCCCTTGCCGTTTGCCGCGGCGGACACATTTGGTAAGGGGCGCCTTCTGGTGCTCGCCGATCACAGCGTGTTCATCAACGCCATGCTCTGGCAACGGGACATTGACAACCTGGAGTTCACGGAAAAGTGCATCCAGTGGCTCACGGACAGGGAGGATGGCCGCCGCACGCACGTTTTGTTCATGGACGAGGGTTTCCCGAAATCGGATTTTGACGTGCCCATGAAGGAACCGCCCTTGCCTCCGCTGGAAAGCGTGGTCCAGGCGATAAACCGGGGCCTGCGCGGCATGGAAGAAGAGAACCGTTTCAACGTCATGCTTGCCGACACGTTCGGGAGCATGGAACGCGCTAAAGTGCTGCAGCTCCTCGCCGCGGTTTTGACTATCGGGCTCGTCGTTTTCTGCGTCGTTCGGCTGATGCACGCCAGGCATCGCCTTGAAGCCGGCGTGCCGCTTTTGAACACCGGTCTGAAGCAGCTGGTGTCCGCGGCCAGCCTGGTGGACCAGCGGCAGCGCAGCATGATCCGCGAAGGCAATTTCTGGGAGGCGGCCCGCGCCCTGGCTCGACAGGCGTTCACGGGCGTCCTGGCTTCGCAAAACGGATCGGCAGGCAAGAAGACGACCCGTATTCCCCGTCTCTTGCCGCCGTTCCACGTGCGGGGCAGCTGGAAACAAAGGAAAAGGCAGGTGCGCTGGTTGTGGAAGCTGGCTTATGGCGACGAACCAATCGCGGTCAGCGCGCGGAAGCTCGTGGAAGTGACCGCACTGGTTGAGCAGTTCCACAAGGCACTCGCCGACGGCCTCGTCACATTTGGCGAAGCGCCGCCCTCGGGAGGTTTGTAGGCAATGGAGGCACACACCAATAGCCCCCCCGGCGGAACCGCGATCCGGGAATTGGCCGCCAAGCTGCGCACGCTGCGGGAACAGACCCTTGCCGAAGTAGGCCGGGTCGTTGTGGGCATGGAAGCGGTTACCCACCAGTTCCTGATTGCGCTCCTGGCCGGTGGGCATGTGTTGCTCGAGGGCGTGCCGGGCGTCGCCAAGACAACGCTCTCCAAGACATTTGCTCGCATATTGGGAATTGAATACCATCGCCTGCAGTTTACGCCTGATTTGCTCCCCTCGGACGTGACCGGCACTTACATCTTCGACCGCAAAGAGAACGATTTCATCCTGCGCAAGGGGCCGATTTTCTGCAACGTATTGCTGGCCGACGAGGTCAATCGGGCGCCCGCCAAGACCCAGTCGGCGCTCCTGGAAGCCATGCAGGAAATCCAGGTGACCATCGAGGGAACGACACTCATGCTGCCGCAGCCTTTCATGGTCCTGGCCACGCAGAATCCCGTAGAGCAGGAGGGCGTCTATCGCTTGCCGGAAGCACAGCTCGACCGGTTCCTGCTGCGCGTGGAGATGGGCTACCCGGTGCATGAACGCGAAGTAGAGATGCTCAAGCTGCACAGCCGGCCGGTGGATGAGGTGGAACAGCTCATGTCGGCCGAAGTCATTCTCGAGATGCAGCAGCAACTGGCGGACGTACACGGTGATGACGGCTTGCTCCATTACATTGTCGATCTGGCCGAAGCCAGCCGGGAACATCCCGACCTGGCTCTCGGCGCCAGTCCCCGTGCCGCCTTGTGCCTGCTGCGCTGCGCCCGGGCCCGCGCCTTGCTCGACGGCCGGCATTACTTCACCCACGAGGACATTCACGCCATCGCCCTGGGCGTGCTGGGCCATCGTCTCATCATCCGCCCCGAAGCCGAGGTCGAAGGCAAACGCATCGCCGACGTTGTCAAAGAATTGCTCGACAGCGTCCCTGTGCTGGGAACCACTTGAGCAGTGGCCAGTGGCCAGTGGTCAGTGGCCAGTCGTAAAGCACTGACCGATGACCACTGACCACTGACCACTGACCACTGTTTAAATGCTTACAACGCGCGGCTGGTCATTCCTGGTTGTCGTTCTCTCCGTGCTGACGCTTGGCGTGATGAACAGCCGATACAGTGTGACCGTTATCGCTCTCACGTTGCTGCTGTGGTTCCTGGGAGAGTGGTTTCTTTTTGTGCTGCGCATACGACTGGCGCTGCCGTCCTTGCGCACCCGGCGCGAATTGCGCGACGATAGAGGCGCCGTCGATACTCTCTGGGCAGGCCGGACCTTTACGGTCATGGCAGAGTTGCGCCTGCCGCACTGGCTGGAGCTACCTTTCGTCCGAATTGCGGACTTCATTCCATTCGGGGTTCAGGCACAGGGGAGCAGCAGCCGAGACGGCCTGGTAAGCCTGGAAGCGCCGCTGAGGCTGGTGTACCAGATTCGTTGCCCTGCTGCCGGCAAGATTCGCTTCGAAGGGATCGCCATTCAGGTGGCCGATTTTCAGGGATTTTTTTACCACGCCGGTTTCATCCCCGGCAGTGCCGTCCACCGCGTGCTGCCGCCGCTCGCCGATGCCGAGGGGCAACGGCCGACCGTCAAGCGACATAATCTGCTGCCTTCGCCCGGCATGCACCGGCACCTGCGTGCAGGCTCGGGGAGCGAGCTGCTTGATCTGCGCGATTACCTGCCAGGCGATCCACCCAAGACCATTGCCTGGAAGGTGTCCGCGCGCCGCGACCGGCTGATCACGAAGGCTTTTGAGAGCGAAGTTCCTCTTCGGTGCACGCTGTTCGTGGACACGTCGCACTCCGTACGCATCGGCTCCTGGGGGCAAAGCGCGCTCGGACGACAGGTCGAGATTGCCGCCGCCGTGGCCCAGGCAGCAGCCGGTGCCCGCGACTTGATCGGCCTGTGCCTTTTCGATGAGAAGCAAGTCTCCCATTACGTGAGGCCGGCTCGGGGAACGCGGCACATCATCAGCCTTTTCAATGTCCTGGCCGATGCCGCCGGACTGGCGCCTGCCACGGGCGCGGCGCGCCTGAAGGCGCTGCTGCCCCTGGGTTATGCTTTCGCCCAGGAGGTCTATCCGTATCTCATGCGGCAGGAGGTCAACCGCGTTCCCGCCTGGTTTCCCTTCCTGGCGCAACCGATGCACCCACGCTCCAGCGTGGGCAAGTTCTTGTTTCGGGCGCTTTTCACCGGAGTTGCGCTCTTGCCGATGGTGAGTTTTGGCTTCCTGGCATACTTGGCAGCCGACTTGCTTGTGCCCCTCGCGCAGATTTTTATCATGGTCCCCGAAGGCTGGCTTGCTCTCCTGGGAGGCGCCTTGGTCGTGAGCGTGGCCATCCTGTATTATGCGGTGCTCAACGTTGCTTATCGCTTTTTGTCCCTTGTCTGGTCCTCGCAGCGCCGCCGGCTGACGCGCTGGCGCAAGCCCCTGGCCGCGCTGCTCTCGGAGCGTTACGGCCTGCTGCCGGGAGGAGTCGGACTCCTCCTGGAAGACGATGTGCAGTTCGGGTTATACCTGCAACGCTTCCTGGCGGAACACCACGTCCCCTATCCTCTGCCGCTTTACGACCGCAAAGGGCGCTACCTGTTTGCCTCACCCGGCAAGATCGACGTGCTGGCCAAGGCGCTCATGCGGGCGGTCGGCAAAGGGCGCGACAATGAGTTGTTCGTCCTGCAGGTCGATCTGCTGGAACTTGTGGACGAGCTGGAGCCCTTGCTCCGCGCGGTCAAGGTGACACTATCCCGGCATCATAAGGTGATGGTGATTTGCCCCTGGCCGCCGGGCGTTCCCACGCCCGATGGTGCCCGCTCCCAGGGGATCCATGCAGGCATTGCGCCGCACGCCGATCTGCACTCCACTGTATATCGGGCGACCCTGAGCCGCTTGCATCAGGCTTTCGCACGCTTGCGCCAGACCTTCGCCCGACTGGGTGTGCCGGTCGTTTGTGCCGAGAGCGGCGATCCCGTGCAGTTGATTCTTGACCGGCTCGACCGGTTGCGTGCACTGGGCCTGGGGAGAAGACGATGAAGGACGACGACGGGTACGAAATCAAGGCCGATGGTTCTGCCCTGCGCAGCTACACCTTTGTTTGTTTCGCGGCCCTGGCCCTGCTGCTGGTGATCCAATTGCAGCGTGGCCTGGGATACTGGAGCCTCTTGTTTGCAGGTATCGGCCTCGCTGGAGTGACGCTGCGCTGGCGAATCGCACCGATCTTGCTGATCGTCTTCCTGACGTTCATGATGGAACTAAATCCTTCGGACTTCGGGCAGAGTAGTCGAGCCCTGGGGCGGGGTTGGAGCTTCAGCCCAGTAGACTGGCTAACGGCGGTGGCCTTGCTGGCCTATGTGCTGGCACACTACCGCATCCAGAGCTTGACGCATGCCATCTTCCCACACGATAAGCGCCGCGAACAAAACCCCGCCGGCAAATGGCCGGTAACTCCTGTGCCCTCAGCCTCGACCGGCACTGTGGCCCGCTCGCCTGGGCTGGCATCTTCCTGGGAGATTTCTCGTCTGATCATGTCCTTGCCGGTCTGGGCGATTCTCGGGCAGCTTTCCTTGAGGTGGCTGCCGCAGCAACGCGGCAATACCATCGCGTTTCCTGCGCACGCGTGGAGCACCATTGTCCTGGCCTGGGCTCTCGGCCTCGGGATCATGACCGCAGCGGGTGTGCTGGCCTATCTTGGCCGTACGCTCATGACGCAGAGGGAAGCGAGGCTATTCATGCAAGACACGCTGTGGCGCGAGACGCGCCGGGAACAAAGTCGCGTCAATCACTGGCTCGCCTGGGCCTGGCTGCGACGTCGAAAGGAAAAATCATGAGATTCTGGACTCGCGAGATCGCCGGCTGGCTGCTCCTGATTATTGGGCTGTTCATCTTCGCGCGCTGCTACACCATCCTGACCGACCCCGTTCCGCACATCCTGGAAGGCGGCTCGCTGACGCTTATTGGCATCATCATTTTTCGCGGGGGCCTCCACCTGCTGAAGGTCGCCGTGGCGGCACGGATTTGCTTGATGGCCCAGGAACTTACTTCGCGTAATGATTGATGAAGTAATAGATGACCGCGCCGACGGCCTGGCCGAGCAGGGTGATAATGGCGCAGACAATGCCGATCACCGCGTGTCCGCCCCCCTTGGCGCCGGGGTCGTTTCCGGAATAGCGCACTCCCATTATCCCGAGCACCAGGGCCAGCATCGCCACAACCGCGCCCATTGCCAGCCCCGCAATTATCAGGGCTTCCTTGGGCAGCCAGAAACTGAGGACCGAGGCGAGCGAGAATATTCCAAGGTAGTATGATGCCAGGGCCCTGGGGTTGCGGTAAGGAATGATTGTGGAAATCGTATCGTCGTCTACTTCCTCCAGATCCTCTTCCACCGGTCGACGACGGCGCGGACGGAGTTCTTTGGCATCTTCATCGGCGAGTTGGGCAACCGGAGGATCTTCCAGGTCTTCCTTGCCGGGCGCGCGAGGCTTCCGCGCGGGCAGTTGTGCGCCGCACTCCTCGCAATGACTGGCGGCGGGAGGGTTGGACGCTTCACACGCAGGACAACGCATGGCCGATTCTCCGAAGGGGACACCCACCCCAATCCGTCTTCGGGCGAGGGGGCAGGAATGCATGCCTGGTTATCCCATAGTACGAAGAATAACCATAACAGGCCGGCGCCTGTCCCCATTTTTTCACAACCTGCCTGTTCACGCGTCGCTCTGGCGTGTACACAACAAGTAATCCTCTGGAGATGGGCATGCGTTATTATCCGGCCTTTGACGAGTTTGTGGAGCTGGCGCAGCACGCCAGCCTGGTTCCGGTCTACCGCCAGTTGATCGGCGATATGCTGACGCCCGTCAGTGCGTTCTGCAAGATCCAGGAAGAGGATTGGGCGTTTCTGTTCGAGAGCGTTGTCGGCGGTGAACGCGTGGGTCGTTATAGCTTCCTCGGTTCCGGGCCGTTCTTGCGCTTCCAAGCTTTTGATCGCCGTGTCCAGATCCAGGAAATCCGGGATGATTCCGCTGGAGCACGCCGGCCGCGCTCAATCTGCATCGAGCAAGAACACCCCGATCCGCTTAAACTTCTGGAAGAGAAGCTGGCAGCCTATCGGGCTCCCGTCGTGCCGGGCTTGCCGCGTTTCTGTGGGGGAGCGGTGGGCTACGCCGGCTACGATGCCGTTCGCTATGTCGAGAGCCTGCCGCACCCGCCTCCCGATGACCGCCAGCTCCCGGACCTTTGCTTCGCGTTTTATGATCGCATGGTGATCTTCGATCACATCAACAAGACCATCGCGACCGTCGCCCATGCTCACGTGGGAGAGCAAGATCTCGCAGCCAGTTACAAGACGGCATGTGCCAAGGTAGACCGGCTGGTCGAGCGCCTCCAGCAGGGAGTGGCCGATTTGCAGCTCACGGACATTGCACCGGTTGGGGAAGTGCACATGCCTTACTCCTCCAATTTTGAGAAAGGCGCGTTTGAAGCCGCCGTGTCCCGGTGCAAGGAATACATCAAGGCCGGTGACATCTTCCAGGTTGTCTTGAGCCAGCGCTTACGGACCGAAACCAGGGCCCGGCCGTTCGACATTTACCGGACCCTGCGCGTGGTCAATCCCAGCCCTTTCATGTTCTATCTTAAAGCGGGCCCGCTCACCCTGGTAGGCAGCTCGCCCGAGATCATGGTGCGCATCGAAGGGGACCGACTCACGCTACGTCCGCTCGCCGGCACCCGGCCGCGCGGCAAGACAGAGGAAGAAGACGAACACCTGGCTGCCGAGCTGCTTGCCGATCCCAAGGAGCGCGCCGAGCACATCATGCTGCTCGATCTGGGTCGCAACGACGTGGGCCGCGTGGCTCGCTATGGGACGGTTCAGCTCAGTGACGTCATGACGATCGAGCGGTACAGTCACGTCATGCACATTTGCAGCACCGTCGCGGGCCGGCTGCAAGAGGGCAAGACCGCTTTCGACGCTTTGCGGGCCTGCTTGCCGGCCGGCACCCTGAGCGGCGCCCCCAAGGTTCGGGCGATGGAGATTATCGACGAGCTGGAACCGCAGCGCCGCGGCCCGTACGGCGGCGCGGTCGGTTATGTCGATTTCAGCGGCAACATGGACACGTGCATCGCCTTGCGCACGCTGGTCTTGAAAGGCCAAACCGCCTACCTGCAAGCCGGCGCCGGAATCGTCGCGGATAGCGTGCCGGAGACGGAGCACGAGGAGACGCTGAACAAGGCAATGGGGCTTTTGCGCGCGCTGGAGATTGCGGAGACGCAACTGTGAATAGAAGGTAGCCACCGGTTCCACACAAATTCTTCGCCAAGATCCTTTGACCCTCAAGGGGTTAAGTGCTACGATGACCTTCTTCACCCAATTTTTTGGGGAGGCCTCGTCGTCTGAAAAGGCGAGGCCCGGTGTTTTTTTGTTCCATGATCCTGGTTACCTCGTTTGGGAATTGGAGGGCAGTGCGTGGCCATTGTCCAGGTAAAGGATTTGATCGACGCCGGCGTGCACTTCGGACATCGCGCCAGCCGGTGGAACCCGAAGATGCGACCCTACATCTACGGCAAACGCAATCTCATCCACATCATCGACCTGCGGGAAACGGTTCGCGGTATGCTTCGGGCCTACCGCTACTTGTCGCAACTGGCCAGCAAGGGCAGCCTGGTGCTGTTCGTCGGCACGAAACGGCAAGCCAAGGAAACCATCGAGCGCGAAGCAGGCCGCTGTGGCATGCCCTACGTCAACGAGCGCTGGCTGGGCGGCACGCTCACCAATTATCGCACCATCCGCGACCGCTTGAAACGCTTGCAGGAGCTCGAATCGCTGTGGCTGCCGACGGGCGAGAACCCCGCCAAGGTCGACATCGTGGCCTACATGCGCTCCATGCTTAACGAGTCGGGTAAACTGGAGTCGAACAAGGCCCCCGAAACGGCCGAGATCCGTCGTTACAGCAAGAAAATGGTCTCCACGCTCAATCGCGAGCTAACCAAGATCCGCCGCAACCTCGAAGGCATCCGCGAAATGAACCGCATGCCGGATGCCCTCATCGTGGTCGATCCCAAGCGGGAATACATCGCCGTCAAGGAGGCCCAGCGCGTCGGTATCGCAACCGTCGCCCTGATTGACACCGACAGCGACCCGGACACGGTCGATTTGCCGATCCCCGGCAATGACGACAGCATCCGATCGATAGAGCTTATGCTCGCCAAGCTGGCCGACGCCATCCTGGAAGGCAAGGCATCGCTGCCGCCCGATCAGCAGACGCACAAGCCCCGGCCGGCGCCTTCCGGCAACGGCAGCAACGTGCCGGCCACGGCTCCGAACCAGGGGGCAACGCCTCCTGTCAGTTAAAGCGTGGCCGCGAGGCGAAAGTGCCTCGCCTACGTTGCTTGAACCGTAGGCCAGACACCTCTGTCTGGCCTTTTTTACTCATAAATGAAGAGTGGAGTTGCTGATGAGTACGATTTCTGCCGCAGCAGTAAAAAGCCTGCGCGACCGCACCGGCGCCCCCATGATGGATTGCAAGACCGCCCTCACCGAATGCAATGGCGACGTGGAAAAAGCCATCGAATGGCTGCGCAAGAAAAACTCTGCAATCGTGGCCAAAAAGGGCGATCGGGAAACGGCTGAAGGACGGATTGCCGTTTTTATCGACCCTGCCAAACAGGTTGGCGCTATTGTCGAGGTGCGCTGCGAAAGCCCTTCGGTTGTCAAGACTGAGCAATTCGTGTCGTTGGCCAACGATCTTGCCAAGCAGGTGGCGCTGAAGGAGCCCAAGACCATCGAAGAGTTGCTAGCCCAGCCATTCGTAAGCGACGCGAAGAAGACTGTAAGCGATCGCATTGTCGAGGTTGCGGGTTTGATCCGCGAAAACATGAAGCCGGCGCGCATGACCCGGCTGACCGGGCTACTGGGCAGCTACAGCCATCACGACGGCAGCGTAGGCGTGCTTTTGCAAGTGGAAGGCGCCAAGGCCGACCCGCAGATGTTACGAGACATCTGCATGCACATCACGGCCAAGAACCCCGTGGCGGCCACGCGCGAAGAGATTCCGCCGGCCCTCATCGAGAAAGAGAAAGAGATCGCCAAGACGCAGACGGCGGCCCTGGGCAAACCGGCCAACATTGCCGAGAGGATTGCCGAGGGCAAGATGAAAACCTGGTTCGCCGAAAACGTGCTGCTCGAACAGCCGTTTGTCAAAGACGATTCCAAGACCGTGGGCGAATTGCTCAAAGGGGCAGGGCTGAAGCTAGTACGGTTTGTCCGCTACAAGGTGGGTGAGCTAGGCTAAGCCAGGTTGGCATCTGAATTGATTTGGCTATTTGAGTGGCACGCCCTGAGTTTTCGAAGGGCGTGCCACCAGCCAGCAAGAGAAAGCGGCTAAATCAATGCCTTTGATTGCAACCATCCTTCCACCCGGCTCACCACCTCTTGCCGTACGCCGCTGTAAAAGTGATCCCCTGCAGCGATAATCTCCACCTGAAGATTTCGGTGCCGGACCGCAAGCAGCGCGAGCGCGTCCGGCACGCCCTGAAATGCCATGTTGCTTTCGGTCTCCAGACTGCCGAAAGTGATCAATGTCGGGCAGGGAACACTCGCCACAAATTGCAGAAAGTTGAAGCGTTCGTCCGGTCCATATTTTTCCACGAAGCCGGCGGCCGTCACAACGTAGGGCAGGGGGAGTTGCACCTCCAGCAAGGCCTCCGGACGGCCATCTTGGATAAGCCGTTCCGCCGACTGGTAGGTCTCCAGAAATGCCGGCCCCTGGGGACTCTGACAGAATACGCTATAGGAAAGGCGCGGCGGGGACAGGGCGACCAGGCAGCCAACCGCGGGCTGTGGAGTGCGCGACAAGGCATAGATCGCCTTGACGGCTCCGAGACTGTGAGCCAGCAGCCCCACGCGCGGGCCAGCATTTTGCGTGAGCCATTGGATCCACGCAGCCAAGTCTTGCCGGCAATCATCCACCGCTTCGTACGCGGCACCCAGGCGCCTCCCGCCTCGCCCCGTCGCTGCCGTGCTTATGCCATCGTGGCCGCGTGTATTGACACGCAATACGCCGCAACCCAGCTTCAAAAGCCGGTCGGCAAAGCTGTCGAACAATGTGGAACTATA
>Ga0207071_1079_pt1 | contig 17194 bp, 12 predicted proteins | sample Alteio_BWMinHeat_67_FD_153531 | JGI IMG/M metagenome (GOLD analysis project Ga0207071, IMG submission 153531) | Enriched cells from forest soil in Barre Woods Harvard Forest LTER site, Petersham, Massachusetts, United States -... | ecosystem: Environmental > Terrestrial > Soil > Temperate forest >...
GATGGCTGAGCTGGCTGCTGGAGTTGAAGTTGGTGCCGCGGCCGGCGTAGGTGTTGCCCTGCGGGTCGTGGAAGGTGAGGGTGGCTCCGTTCTGGAAGTTGCTGCCGTTGATCAGCATCGTCTGCGTGCTGCCCGATGCCGGGTACGAACTCGGCGACAGCCCGCTGATCGACGGCGGAGCGGGGTTGATGACGGTCAAACTCGCCCCGGCGGATAAGGTGCCATCGCCATTTTTCACCTTTACTGTGTATGTGCCTGGCAGCGCACCGGCCATATGTTCACGCACGACAATCTGTGCCGTTGAACGCGACAGCATAGAGCCGCTGCCCACAAGCACGCCGCCGTAAAAGACCTGATCGATAGCCTGCGAATCAAATCCACTACCGTTAATCGTCAGATCGAAGGTGCCAGCAGTCGTCTGAGTTGGGCTGATTGACGAGATCTGCGGCGTCGCCGCCGGGGCCGTTATCGAAAAAGGCATCCCATTGGAAATTTGTCCGTCACCGTTCCGGACCTTTATTGAATACTGCCCAGGAGTCGCTCCTGCCATCGACTCATGGGCCACCAATTGGGAGTCGGACCGACTGCTGATAGAACCGCTGCCAACGAACGAAGTTCCCAAATAGATCTGGGGCGTCGCACCTGCGTCAAACCCGCTCCCCTTTATAATGAGGTCGAACTCTCCCGCCCCGGCGGAAGATGGACTGATACTTGTAATGGCGGGCGGGGGTAATGTCTTAGATGTAACAGCGAATGTTGCACCACCGGACAGTTGGCCATCGGAGTTCTTAACCCTCACTGTATAAGAACCAGCGGTAGCGGTAGACATGATTTCATGGACGATCAATTGCGATGGGGATCGCTTAATAACCGCGCCATTTCCGACGAATGAGCTCCCAAAATAGATTTGTTCACTTGCGCCTCCGTCGAACCCGGCCCCATCGATGGTCAGGTCAAATTCACCAGCATCGACAACTCTTGGGTTAATCCCGGTTATAGATGGATTCGACCGAACCGTGGCTTGGAAGGGCGCCGACTGCGATCCGTTCGAGTTCATAACGGAGATATTCACGTTGCCGCTTTCTTTCAATGCGACGCTTACAATCAGTTTTGCGTCTGTTGCCTGAACGACGGTTCCCGACGCGTTCGTACCTGTCTGGTATGAGAACTTCGCCTGTGAGCTGTCTTGGAAACCCGAGCCGAAAAGGGTTACCGCCTGCGGAGCACTACTGGCCTGTAAACTTATCGGATCAATAAAGGAAATAAAGGGCTTGGCATTACCCGTTTGATTGAATGTCAAAGTCACCTGACACGTGTCGGCGAGCGCATTTGAATTGCTTACACTAAGAGAGATGCGCCTGCTGCCCGGACTCATTGTAATGTCAAGGTGGTCCTGGAGTACAGGAGCTCCGCCATCGACAACCCATTGGCGCCCCACAATGGTTCCCGAGCCGGGAACACTCATAGCCGAATCGAGAGTCATCTTGGGGGGGATACCACTCGCGAGATCGTAGGATGCCTGTTCTCCGCAAGCCAAACCCCGGCCAGCGACGCTAATGGCTGCCTTCGGACCAATCACCGTGTTCTTCACCAGGTACGATGCCCTGGCGCTGGTATTGAGCCCGCCGACGTCGTAGGCACGAGCTTCCACGATGTGAAGCTGATTGGAACTCGATACTGTTGACCAGATCCATCGAAATGGCGCGCTTCTCAGGACCGTCTGCAACGCATTGTCGAGGTATATTTCGATACGGTCTATGGCCTGCTCTGCTTGCGCCTCAATGCTCACTGTCGCCTGAGACGATACGATATTCCCGGAGGCCGGAGAGGTTATCGTCACGCTGGGTGGGTTTGGCGGGCTCTTGGGGGTGAGATCCTTGTAGATATAACCAAGGTCGAAAGGCCAGATATACCCAAGCTTTTGAAATGGGTCTTCGCCATCGCCGGGGTATGTGTGTGACCTCAGACCTCTTCCTCCGCCCTTCCACCCAGACCAAGACATCTCAGTCACGTTAATGGCCGTGGGGGAGCCATTGGTATCTTTGACAACACCACCCGGAATTACCCAGGCAACATGTCCATCCCCCGAAAGGGTGCCGCTGACGGCAACAGAACTCTCCTGCGGCTTATCGGCAGTGCTGAGTGTTACTCCCTGGCTTGCTCCAGATGTTATTGCCCAGTCTGCCCATGTAGAAGCGTTCCCGGAGACGATATTGACACCCAAATTCTCCTTAGCCATCTTCCAGGCCCACCAAGTACAGTTACCTAGAGGGCCCTTCGAATCTGCGTGACAGGGGTAGGGATTGTATGCACTGATTTCGCCTGCGCAGATACTTAACTGGTGCTTAGTGCCGGTGGACAGTTGTTGATCCGCATTTCTAACGATGACATAATATAGACCGTTCGACTGACCTAGGTCTTCGCGAACAACGAGGCGGCCAGATGCGTGTTCGATGACAGTTCCATTACCCACCAGATGACCATCCCAGGCATAGATTTGTTCGCTGGCCCCATCGTCAAAAGATCCTTCGATGGTCAAGAGGAAGTTGTCTGACTTACCGCTCGTCGAAATTTGCTTGATTGTTGGCAGTTTTGCGGCGCTAGGAAGGGCGCTCGGCGAGAGGGCGTGAAATGCGGTGTGAGGAAGACCGCTACTGGCCGGCGTCATCGGGACGGTGTCTCCGTTGTATAGACGAAGTAGCGGCACGATCGACAAGAGCGATTGATCTCCGTTCAGCCTGATCTCTGCTCCACCAATTCCGTTCGCGTCAAAGGTATCGGCCGGGAGCACAGCGGCCTCGCGTCGCGCCGACCTCGCCCCAACGTAGACGCCAATCGGAGATGATGCTCGAACCTCTATGAAACTTGGCACGATGGCGAGCACCTGCGCGCTTAGATTGACCTCGAAGCTGGTAGTCGGACCGAGAGCTACGGATGCTACATCCTCAAGCGTGTTGCCATCAGCGTCTGTTACAGACACGACTACTCGGACGGTCCCCCCGGAGTTTACTAGACCTACAACCTGCTGGGCAGTCCCGGTAGAGGTAAGCATCGGCAGCACCCACCGCGTCTTCTGGCCCATGATGGGTGGCATCACGGATGACTTGTTCAAAGCGTTCGGAATCGCAACTGCAAGAATACCTGTATCGCCCACGACACGAAGCGTAGTGATGCCGGAGGACGACATTCCAGGAAACAAATCCGAGAGAGAAACCAACCTCGTCTCGTGGGATTTTAGCTGAAAGGCAGGGTAGCGAGCCGACTCTGTGCCGGCTGCCGTGAATCCGACGAGGTCAACGGTCGCCGACTGACTCCCAGTGTTGCTAAGAACTGCCGCGACTGCAGTGCCGTCTGGCGAAGACAACAAGGGAAGGTCCACGACGGCGGATGTAGGCGTGATGGCTGGCATTACGGACCAATAAGCAAGGTCGCTGGTTTGAAAAGATGTGAATGCCAGGATCGGCACGTCGGAGCGCAAAATGACCGATGCTGCCGAAGCGTATTGCGAGAGATCAACTTGATAAAGCTGGTCTGGAGAGACGCTAACGACGTCGGGGTTGATCTGTACAGGTCTTCCTTGCGTATCATACGCTTCGAGCGCGATGCTCCCACTCCTCGCGCCGCCACTGGCGAGCAATAGGTAGGTGGAGCGCGATGCGAGCGACGTGAGGTTGACAACTGCACGACTATAGTGGAACGCCGACGAGGTTGGTAGTGACGACGATGCGGCAATCTCGATGGTAGCCGGGTTGCTCTGAATACTGCCCGCTTTCAGGTACAAAAGCACGTCTCCGATGCCGTTGAGTTCTGTCGGAAGCACAACATTGAACTGATCCAGGCCAAAAAACTGGCCTTGCGGCCCAGCGTATTCGACATCAAGACGTAATTGGTTGCCATCGGGTGTAAGAACCCAAGCATCAATCGATTCATGAATATCGCTGCTCGCGTTTAAGCCCGTGCCAAAAACCGACAGGCGAGTGCGACGGTCGGGAGCGGCGGGGTCAATGACATCGAAAGGTCCGCGGTCGCCAGAGGTTGCGGCCAATGCAGCTGCGCGCCCAAATTGCAGCGTAAATATTCCCGGAGCCAGCCTGACAACTGATGCCGTTCCCGTTTGAGCGGTTCCGGTGGCTGGCTGAACCAAGACGCTGGTCATGCCTGGCGTGACTGAAGAAGGAAGCAGTGCGTTGATTTGGGTCGGTGATGTGTACAAGAGAGGGATTCTGGTGCCATTGACCAACACCTCGGTACCACCAAGCTGTGTAGGTAGTTGTCCGCCGGAATCCAGAGTTGCCGCCGCAGTAGTTGTGGACAAGCCAGATCCGAAAATGGATATTAAGCTACCCGGTGCGACGCTCGGCTGGTAGCTGGCAGCAGAAATGATCGTAACATCTGCATGAATGGGGAAGGAGAGGACTGCAAAGAGAACGATGGTGAACAACGATCTGCGCACAAAACTACCTCCAACGAAACGTATTGATTCTAACAGTTATCCCAGATCTGCACCTGCACGCCTTTGTAGCGGCGGAGTTCTCCGTCCGAGCGAGACTACGCCCGGCTGCTTCGATGCGCGCTTGCCCGTTGCCCAATATGCCGGGTCATGAATGAAGCCCCGACGCAGCGCCGTGAAAAAGCGCCAGTAGAACGACCGATACGACGGTTCCAGGTATTCGATCTCTGCCTGAAGAATCTCGTGGAGTTTGGCCCAGTCCTCTACCTGCACGCCCGCCCGCCAATGGTGCTCAACATGAAAATTGTTGCCATTGACGAACCAGCTCATCAAGCTGCTGGTCCTGATCGTCCTGGTGTTGGCAAAAATGTCGCGCGCTGCGGGATTACATCCAATATGCTCAGGCAGCTCAATCAAAACATGAAGGGGCGCCGCGACCGCAAATAGCGGCAAGAGCCACCAAAACAGAAATGCGGTTGAGCCGAAGGCGATGCTCAGGAGTAGACCTCCCGCTAACACTCCCATCATGAGGCGATATTCATTCCTGATTTGCGGCAGTCGCGGGTCGCGCGCTTTGGCCGGCCGGACCGCCGTTGCCAGCGTTTTGAATTTGAGAAGGTAATGGCGGATCATCAGGAGATGGAAGATTAGCCGCAGCGGGTGGCGCAGCGACGCGTAGTCGTAATCGAACGATTCGCGGTCTGCCGGTGTGCCCAATGTCCGGTGATGCCGGAGATGGCTCGTCTGGTAGTCCGTAAATGAAATGAGCATCGGTACACCAAGAAGGGTGCCGACGATACGGTTTGCACACTTGGATCGAAAGCCGGTATTGTGCAGTGCTTGATGCTGAAGTTCCACCGCATGCGCGAACATCGCTCCAATCACGATAACTGAGACCGTTGTCCACACCCAGCCGTGGTGACCCCCCGCCCACACCCCAAAAGCAATGATGGCGGCGCATGCCGCCACCTTCAATCCGAACACTCGTCCGTCGATACGAAAAGCTGTAGTTGACGTTTTCATGGGTAACCTCGTTGTCAGTTTCGGTCGCCATTCGATGACGAACAACAGGACCCGCGTTTCATTTTCTGAAAATTCTGAAAAATTCGGGCTCCTAACTTATTGGTAGAATGGTATTTACGATTCAATGTTCGACTGTTGCAGATTCGGGGAAAATTTTACCTTGGTCGTGGGGTCCGATCAGGCCCGCGCCTTGTATCGGAACAACCGTCTAATCAAAGGGTTAACCGCGAAGCAGTTGCACGCCCTTCATGTACTCCTCCGAACGCCAAAATTCGCGTGTACCCGAGAAGAAATTCGCGACGAAGTATGGGGGCCGACGGTGGGCGAGGGATCGGTGGACAAAGCGTTGAGCACGCTTTGGACGACGGAGCCGGCGTTGCGAAATCTAGTTCAGACCGTCCGGGCGAGCGAGCACGCCGGAGAACCTCGCGCGTATAGGTTCATTGGCGATGTCGACTGCAGCACCGAAGCCAAGCACCCTTTCAGGGGATCGAGGAAGCGCCGGCCGGCCGGCCCGGCAGTGGTGGCGCCCGGGTCGGAGACGGCAAGGACACCTGAGCCGCCGGAAAAGGTCGCTGCACCGGATCCACCGACGCCACCTCTGCCGCCGGAAGTAGAGTTCCAACCAGCGGCGGAACAACGTCCGCTGAAACCACCGCTTCGCTGGTTCTGGGGCCTGGCAATCCTACTGCTGGTGTTCACCGTGTGGCTCTGGTTTGGGCGTGAGGCACCACGCTTGCATTCAGGTGGTGTCCACACGGTGGTAAAGCAATCCCGCGACATCCGCTCGCCCTTGGTTACCGACGGCACTCAACTCTACTTTCGCGAGTGTGTCAGTGGCCGCTATCAACTCGCGCGGGTCAGTGTCAGTGCGCAAGAGCAAGAATCGGCGCGATTGCTCGTTAAGTTGGCGAACCCTGACATCGCAGACATTTCGCCGGACGGCACCGAGCTTCTGGTGCGTGACGTCCCTCGCTTTGAAACGGACGCTGCTCCCTTTTTTGCTGTCCCAACTGACGGCCGCGACCCGGTGCGCCTCGGGCGAACGGTTGGCCTAGATGGAACCGTCCTCTTCCTACTGCCCTGCCCTGCGTTCCTCTGGGCCCGCACTGGCATTCAGTTTGGAGCTGGCTGGTGTTATTGAGTGTTAGAGTCTGTGTTAAGTAGAGTGTTACGCTGTGGATAACCTCACGTAAGCCCCTGCTCTACATAAACAATTTTGGACGTCCGGTAACTAAAACCCCGAACCCCGGCACTCAAAACCCCGAATCGAAGTAACCGAAACCCCGAAGTTCGGTACCTGAAACCCCGAATCTTCTTGACACGGTAACTGATACCTCGAATATTCCTACGATGGTAACTGAAACCCCGAATCCGGCCGAGCAACTGATCCCCGCCAAGCATGGCAAGGGCGATTTGTTCATCTGCGACGTCGCCGATGCGGTGCTAAAGGATCTGATTCCCCAGATGGAGCATCCCTTCTACTCCCTCTCGAAGAAACCCGAAACCGCGATTCGCAGATATGAGCATAACGGCAACTGGCTTCAAATCATACCGAGCGTCAAGGGACTGGCGACGATCTACGACAAAGACATCCTGATCTACTGCATTTCCCAGTTGATGGAAAGGCTAAAGCGAAACGAGGAAGTCGGTCCCCGTATTCGTATCACCAGCTACGATCTGCTCATTTTCACCAATCGCGGCACGTCCGGCAAGGACTACGACGCCCTGTGCGAAGCGCTTGATCGCCTTGCGGGAACGCGCATTACCACGAATATTCGCACTGGCGAGGAGGAGCAACGGGACAGCTTTGGGCTCATCGACGCCGCTTCAATTCGGCGCAAGCATGGGCTTGATGGCCGCCTGCTCTGGCTGGAAATCAAGCTCTCGGACTGGGTGTTTAACGCCATCCGCGGTCAGGAGGTGTTGACCCTGCATCCCGATTACTTCAGACTGGGGAAGCCGCTCGAACGGCGGGTTTATGAATTAGCGCGTAAGCATTGCGGGCGGCAGGCTTCGTGGGCGATCTCAATGGAGGTCCTTCTGAAGAAGTCAGGATCGCAGAGCCCGATCAAACGCTTCCGCCAGATGGTGAAGCACATCGCCCAGCACGATCACCTCCCGGACTACCGCGTTATTTTCGATGAAGAGAGCGATAACGTGACGTTCTACAATCGGGAATCCTGGTGGGACAAGGCCCCCCTGCCCTCGGATGGCGAAACTCTGCCGCCTTTGCCGACAGTAGCCTACGAAGACGGCCGGGCCGCGGCACCCGGCTATGACGTCCACGCCCTCGAAGGCGAATGGCGGGACTGGTGGGTCAGTTCGGGCAAGCCGAGGATCGACAATCCGGCGGCGGCGTTCGTGGGCTTCTGCCGTAGCCGGCACAAACGCGCGCCGATCCATCGGGAAGCCGATTGGGATGGGGTTGAGACCCCTACCCGCTCATGAAATACAAAAACCGCGTCAAGGCCTCAGGGACGCGCTTAATACGATTTCCGCATGTACCCCGGCTCCGCGAACGGCAAGCCCGTTCCCTGCTTATCCTCGGTGGCGTAGCGTCGATCTTTATCGCCTGGCCTCGGTCAGCCCCGCTTGCGACGCCCATGGTCTGGCGTCTATCGGATACCCTTTGGAATTCCGATGGAAGCCAGATAGCCGTCACCTATCCATGAGTATTCCATTGAGCATCGGATAGCCTCCCGATGATGCTCGGAATTCCATGTGGCATCGGATGACCATCAGACGGCCCTCAGATATCCACTTGAAATCGGACGGCTATCTGGTATCCTCCGGCCACCTGATGACAAACTTAAGGGTGAGAGCATGCCGACAATCGCGTTCGTTTCGCCGAAGGGAGGGGCAGGAAAAACCACGTCGGCCTTCCTGCTTTCGACAGCTTTGGCGAAGCTCTACGATGTGACCGTTATCGACGCCGATCCTAATCATCCGATCAAGACTTGGGCGACCGGCGGCAATACGCCGCCGCGGTTGTCGATTGTTTCCGACGCCAACGAGGACACCATCATCGAGCGCATTGAAGACGCCGCCACCAAAACTCCCTTCGTGGTGATCGACCTCGAAGGCACAGCATCGAAGATTGTCATCTACGCGATCTCGCAGGCGGATTTCGTCATCGTTCCGACGCAAGGTTCGCAGCTCGACGCCAACGAAGCGGGCAGGGCGATACGCGTCGTGCTCCAGAGTGAGAAGATGACCGGCAGAGCGAAGCCTTATGCCGTACTGCTGACGCGGACGAGCCCGCTGATCCGCACGCGCGGCCTGGCGCATATTCAAAACGGGTTGATCGGCGCGGGTATCCCGGTACTTGAAACCGAACTCAACGAGCGCGATGCCTTTAAGGCGATTTTTTCATTTCAGCAAACGCTCGACGGATTGAGCGCAGCGGACGTTCCCAATCTCGACAAGGCCAAAATGAACGTCGAGGATCTCACGAGGGAAATCCTGGCGCGATTGACGGCTGAGGAGGGCAGTAGGGAAATAGAAGACGATGAAACGCCCGCCGCATTGGGTGCCGCATGAGCGGGCGCGTCGATCCCTTTGCAATTCTGAAAGATCCTCTGCCGTCCTTCACGACGAAGCCAAGAAAAGAAAAACCGGTCGAAGAGGAAGCGGTCGCGCGGATCGCCGAGGAGAACAACTTTCCAAGCCGGCAAGCGGCAAAAGCGCCGAATGCCCCGCGGCGCAAACGCCGGGTTTACAGGACGGGCCGCAATCAGCAGTTCAACGCCAAGGCGACCCCCGAGACCATCGACAAATTCTACAAGATGGCGAATGAACGAAGCGTCCCCCTGGGTGAGCTGTTACGGCTCGCCCTCGACGCGCTCGAAGGAGCAGGGGGCTCGCGCTGAGCTTCGCGCTGAACCAGGGTGCAAGGTCAAAACGCCTTCGACAAACCCGCGCCGGGAACGGCGGCGCTGGCGGACGGTGACGGCCCGCGGGCTCAGTACTCGGCGGCGAGCATGATCGTAAGGACCCGGAACGACCTGTTTGGATCGGCGGGATCTTCCGCGCCGTATTCCATTGTGTCGTCCGCATAGTAATCGATCTTCCAGAAAACGCGCTCACCGTCGGAAGCTGAGATGGCCCCGAAATCATGCTCGCGGTACGGATCGTTGCCGGGCTCGAAATCTGCGAACTGGCGGACGCGCTGGAGTATTTCGGCCTGAGCCTGACGGCCGAGCGCCGCCACGCCGTGCGTCATGACACACCGTCCCGGCACCGGGCGCGTGTCGGAAAGCGCCAGGCCTGCCTGGCGGCGAAACTCGTCATTGATACCGGCAATCCGGTTCGCGCGCGCTTGCTCGTGGGTCATGGCGCCCTTTGTAGACGAAACTGGCAAGCGGTGGCAACAGCAAACGGCGGTGGCTAAAGCGCCTTCGCCCCGCACCGTTTGGGGGCAGGAAAAGAGCGGAAACAGAGGGACCAGTCAAAACAGGCCCAACTGCACTGGCTCGGGCGGCTCTGGATCAGCGCCAGGCCGCGCTGGCGAGTTCGCTGGAACAAACCTCAGTGGCGGACCGCAAAGTACGAAACTCTCGCGTCCAAATTTCACGGTGATGCCATGATAGAAACCATTACGGTCATTGCGCGCCACCTCTGCCAACTCGCCGCTGCTTATCCTCGTTCTGTAGGTTGTCGGCTTTCCTTCGAAGATGCGCTCAGAGATGAGGCGATGGGCTTCGTGTTCAGTGCTGCCGCTGACCGTCAGCCCCGATCCCGTAATGCTGGTACAGACCCAAAGCGAACCATCATTCTGGAACGGCTTGCGCACCGGCTGACCTGATGCGATCCGGTCGGCGCTGTAGGATGCGTTGATGTCGCCTTTGTCGTGCTGCAACCGAGCGGCGTTCACGGCGCACGTGGGGCGCGCTAATTCCGCGTTGCTGTCGTCATTGGGCACCGCATCTGGCTGTCGAAGCTGTGTCATGTGAGACCCTCCCGCGCTTGAAAGTGCCGCTCTTGCTCGACAGCTTTCCGTGCACATTGCAGAGCGTATTGGCTAGCCGGATCGCCGCTGGATAGGCGCTCAAGCTGTTCGATGCACTGATCAAGAGCGGTAAGCATGGGCCGGTTGCGGGTCGCTATGAGACGAAAGATCTTCTGGCCGACATCGATCATTGGAGTTCTCCTTTGCTGTTTGGTTGTCCTCAACATAAGAACCAAAGAACTGGCGGTAAAGCCGGTAAGGTCACCCCGGATTGTGTCGGGGGGAACGCCAACACGGATTCTTGGAGCGGGCCGGGCGTTGACCTGACGGCGACGCCAGTTAGGGTCTTCTGAGAGTTGGGGACAAACTGCGAAGGGGCGATCATGAATATGAGGCCAGCGCGGGTTGGGGTAGCGACCGGCCTGTTCATCGCGCTGCGATGCAGGCGCGGGCTTCTCGCCCGGATCTCGGTACTTCGCCGATCTCGCGGATCACCACTATACAACGGCGGGTGGATTTGCCACGGCCGGCGCAGCGGGGGCGCTGCTCGGCGGTCGGCGCGGGGCGGCCGAAACCGCTTCGTCCTCTGGTTCGCCATGCTCGTCCACGATTTGCGCACCGTGCTTGTCGAGATCGAGACAGGCATTAAGCTGCGCCTGCTTCGCCAGAAGATCCTTGAGACGTGCTTCGTGCTCAAAGGGGCGACCGAGTTGGACGCGGTAATCGGCAAGGGCCTTCTCCTGCCGCTCGATTTCATGGTATTCGTCTTCGGCGCGGCGATCGAGACCGCGCAGGGTGTGCTCGATACTCGCGATGGTGCCGAGCGGACTTTCGAAGTTGAGATTGGCCTTGTATGTTTCTTTGCCCCGGATGAAAAGGTCAGCCTCACCGTCTTTATAGGCGCTTCCCCGGCTGAGGATCTCGAAGCCTTTGAAATGGGCCCGGACCTGAACTGTCGTGTCGTCGCGCCACGAGAGGACGACGGCGTTTAGGGCAGTCCCAGCTTCATCGCGCGCACCTTTGCCGGCAAAGACGCGGTTGCCGACCTGCATCGTGAAATCCTCGTCCGCGCGGGCATCGCGGGCGAGGATATCGGCGGACACGCCAGCGTGGTATTTGCGGGCGCGCTCGATCTGCTCGGGCAGGCTCTTCACTTGCCACCTGATGTTGTGTTGCTGGTTGATATGGGAAGAGCGAAGCTGGTCGAGCTTGCGGATTTCTGTATCCACCTTGACCTTTTCCATGACGGCAGGATTTCCCGAGGCGATGGCCTTGATCTCGGCGTAGGTGAGGGCGCCGCCTTCGAGGTCTTCCCCTGGCGCACGGTGACGCTGCCGTTCATGACCTGATTGATGAAGCGTGCTTTCGTCTCCAGCACCTGCCACATATAGGCATCGAACGATCCCTCGGTGACGTAGCGGTGGATCTGGATTTCAGGGTTGTCGTTGCCCTGCCTCAGAATTCTGCCTTCGCGCTGCTCGATATCCCGCGGCCTCCAGGGTGCGTCGAGATGATGCAAGGCGATGAGCCGTCTCTGGACGTTGGTACCTGCGCCCATTTTCTCGGTGGAGCCCAGCAGGATACGGACACGCCCGGCGTTTACCGCGTCAAACAGCGTCTTCTTCTGAAGGTCGGTCTCGGCGTCATGGATATAAGCGATTTCCTTCGGCGGGATGCCTTTGGCAACCAGTTTGCCGCGGACTTCGTCATAGACGTTGAAGCGATCGGGATTGGGCGTCGAGAGGTCGCAGAAGACAAGTTGCGTCAATCGCCTATCTTTTCCTGCTGCCCACGTGCCATAGATTGCCTCGATGGCGCGGCACACCTTCGTATCGCTCGGCTGGGCGAACGGATCGACCAGACGCATATCGAGCGCTGCTTTCCTGCCGTCGCCGGTGATCTTGAGCATGTTGTCCACCGAGGGATCAATCTTCGATGCGCGGAGCTTCTGCGCGCGGTTCACCAGCGTTTCGACGTAGGCCTTTAACTCCGGCGAGCCCGGAGCCGCGGTGATATGGGGCTTCCCACCTTGGGTCGCGGGGCGAGGCAGGTGCAGCATGTCCGCGGTCTGCACGTCCGCGAAAGACCGGAACATCGACAGCAACTCCGGCAGGTTGACGAATTTCGCAAACCGCGTGTGCATGCGGTAGCCCGAGCCGTCCGGCGCGAGTTCGAGTGCTGTGACGGCCTCGCCGAAATTGGCGGCCCATGCATCGAAATGCTCGACGCCAGCAGCTCTGAGCGTCTCCGGCGCAAGATAGCGTTGCAGCGTATACATCTCGGCCATGGTGTTCGATATGGGCGTGCCGGTGGCAAAGACGATGCCGCCGTTGCGTTCGGCTAGGTAGCGCGTCTTCATGTACATATCGAGGGCGCGGTTGCTCTCGGTATTGGGAAGGCCGGCGATGCGTGTCATCTTAGAGGTGAAGCCGAGATTTTTGTAAAGGTCGGATTCATCGACAAAGATACGGTCGATGCCCATTTGCTCGAAGCTGATGGCGTCGTCCTTGTGCTCGCGGTCGGCGCGGTCCTTCAGCTTGGTGGTGAGGCGCTTCTTTGCCTTTTCCAGCTCCTTGACGATGCGGCGATTGTCGCCTTTCTCTGCCCTGACTTCGTAAATGGCTTCTTCGAGCTTCTCAATCTGCTTGCCGACGAACCGCTCGAAGGTTTCGTCAGAGACCGGGAGCTTTTCAAACGAACTGTGTGACACGATGACGGCGTCATAGTGGCCGGTGGCGATGCGCGACATGGCCTTCTGCCGGTTGCCGGCGGCGAATGCTTCCTTGCCGGCGACGAAAATATGCGCGTGAGGGTAAAGCGCAAGAAAGGCCGTGCCCCACTGTTCGACGAGATGATTGGGGACGACCATCATGGGCTTTGCAGCAAGACCGAGGCGTTTCATTTCCATGGCGGCAGCGGCCATCACGGCTGTCTTGCCGGCGCCCACGCAGTGGGCCAGGAGAGTATTGTCGCTCTGAAGGGTTCGCCAAACCGCATCTTTCTGGTGCGTGTCGAGATCGTTGCGCCGGAGAAGTGAGCGGTTCATGCCAGGCAACGTCAGGTGTGAGCCGTCATAGGTGCGCAGGCGGATGTTGTTAAACGTGTCGTTATAGAGCCGGGCAAGACGCCGCGCGCGTTCTTCGTCCTGCCATATCCATTCGCTGAACCGGTCCCTGATCTTCTGCTGCGCCTCGCGCGCGGCCATGGTCTCCTGTTGGTTCACCACGCGAGTGTCTTTGTCGATCTGGTCGTAAATGGTGGGGGTGCGTCCGTTCAGCGCGTCGTCGATCAGGTCGGACGCAAGCGCCCGTGGCGTCCCCCAGGCCGTGGTGTTGCTGACGTTGGATTTTGAAATGCTGTCTAGCGTGAGCGCCCAGGTGGCTATGGTGCCGGAATGACTGACTGTGGTGGCGCCCTCGGGGATATCGAGCAGCTCCGCCACGAACGTCTTCACGTCGCCGGCTGGAATCCAGGAGGAGCCGAGGCGGGCGCTGATGTCGCCGGGCAGGAGATCGATCGGCTGAACCTCCTTAAGGGCCTCGACGTTGCGGTGGTAAGAGGGATCGAGCGTGGCTGCGGCTTCGGCGGTTTTGAGCTTCGCGCGTACGTCGCCGCTCAGGTAGCGGTCGGCCGTTTCCCATTCGCCCTCGGGGTTGCGGTAGACCAAGCCGTCAAGCTCGCGCTGCAGGTGCTTCGGGCTATGCCCAGTGATCTTCTCCATGAGCGGCCAGTGAATCCTCCCGGTTTCGTTGAGGGAGATGGCAAGCGCTTCAGCGGCGGTCTCGACATGTTCGGCGGCTTTATGTCTCTCCAGGGTTCTTCGTTCAAAGATCGCGGTCTTGTGTGCGCGCTTTGTCTCGGGGTCATAGTTTTCGAGCGACAGTAGGAGCGGTAGATCGGGGTCGGTTGCAAAGGCGCGGCGATTATCGCGGGAGGAGAGGGCGCCATAATGCGCAACGAACGAGTCGTAGATATTGTTTAGGAGTCTTCGGGCCTCGATGATGCGTTCGTCCGGCCAATCTTCGAGCTGCGTCCTAAACACCAGCCTTACGGCATCGCGGACCGCCATCATCCCTTTAACGCGGGCGGCGACCGGTCCCGAAATGGCGGTGGCCTCGAATTGGTTTCCGGTGCGGATGACGATAGCGCCATCCCGTTCGGCGTAGGCACCGTCCTTGATACCGGTGAATGCATCGGCGTCGGGCAGGGCTGGTGGCGGGCCGCGCGCTTCGTCCCTCGGGACGTAAGCACCCTCTGGCAGAGACTGGACGGCAGTTCGGAGCAACTCCGGCGTGAGTTGACCTTCGAGCGTCGGCTCCGAGGTGCGGTACATGGTTCCTGCGAGTTTCATTTTCCCGAGCATCATCTCGGGGTGGCGGGCGTAGTATTCGTTGACCGCAATCAGCCCGTCGGGACTGTCGATTGTCTGAAGGTTCCGCCATGCATGTCCCGCGGGTAGGGCGCCTGGTGCACACTTGCGGAGAAACAGAATGTCGGTGGTGACCTCTGTGCCCGCATTGCCCTTGAATGCGGTGTTCGGCAGCCGAATTGCGCCCAGCAGGTCGGCACGTTCGGCCAGATGCCGGCGGATGGTGTCGGCTTGCTTGTCCATGGTGTAGCGGCTCGTGATGAGCGCCATGACGCCGCCGGGCCGCAGCTTCCCCAGCGACTTGGCGAAGAAGTAGTCGTGAATGGCGCGCGTAAGCTGGTACTTCATCGAGGGGTCGTGGACGGCGTAATCCCCGAACGGCACGTTGCCGACAATGGCATCGAAGTAATTGTCCGGAAGCGGTGTTTCCTCAAACGCCTTTTCGAATATCGTGGCATCGGGATAAAGTTTCATGGCGATGCGTGCGGTGATGGAATCCAGTTCCACGCCTGTCCGGTGGCCGCCCTGCATGAACTCCGGCATGAGGCCGAAGAAGTGGCCCACGCCCATGGCCGGTTCCAATATCTGCACACCTTTGCCGAGTCCCAAATGTTGCAATCCGCTCCAGATGGCTTCGATGACCTGTGGCGACGTGAAATGCGCATTCGGTGTCGAGGCCCGCGCCGATTCAAATTCTGGGCCGGTCAACAGTTCCTTCACCGCTGCCGCTGCATTCCTCCACTCGTCCGGCGGGTAGTATCCGAATACGTTAGGCATACCGCCCCAGCCCACGTAGCGGGCGAGCACCGGCTTTTCATCATCGGTGGCATCACGGTTTTCGGCTTCCAGCGACTTCAAAAGACGGATGGCGGCGATATTGTCGCGGGCCTTCTCATGCAGGCTTCCTCGTCCAATCTGATGCGCGCCGGTTATTCGGAAATCGCGAGAGAGTCTTTCCTCCGGCTCGATGTCGAAGACTCTTCCGGCGACCGACTTTCGCCTATCGTCAGTGGCTGTGTCTGGTGACATTCCATCCTGGGAGCCGATGTCAGACGCTGGAGAGGCTGGGGGATGCGTTTCTCCGTCGCCGTCACTGTTTGCGCGGGCCGGTTGTGGCGTTGGGATGCCGCGCGCGGCTTCGGGGGGCAAGGGTTCCCAGTCACCAAAATCAAGCTGCTGAGGCAATCGCGGTCTGGCATGTGCCAACCCGGAAGGACGCCCCGGAGGATTCACAACCGGTGCGGACGTTTCTTCAGGCGCTTCCGAGAAGAGATCAAGCTGATTGGTGTAGTCCGGAACAACCCTTTTTGTAATCCAAGTCTTCGCAGTCCGGAACGAGTGGGCCATGGTGTCAGCCATCCAGGTAGTGCCTGACGGCTGACTTAGAATGATTCCGTCAGGTTTTCAAGAGGAGCGAAGCAGTTCTGTTTCTTCTGCGTTGCTTGCGATCTATTGCGGTATCGGCCAGCGCTCATACGATCTTCGCCAAATTGCCTTCGCCAGCCTGTCTTGAGGCGGCAGGGATAAAGGGCGGATCAGGGCAAGATTCTGGGGATGGACACCGCCGGGGAAGGAATCTTGTTGGCTAACTATCCCTCTATCTGATTCAAAACACGTATATTGTTGTTGTAATCTGTCGGGTTTGTGTATAATATGAATGTCGGGTTTTTGCAGGGGCAGTTAGCATGCGGCAAAAGAAAACATTGCGTGAGAGGATCGAGGAACGGATCAGCCGCAAGCGGCGCGACGACGTATTCCTGCCGCGCGAATTCCGCGATCTTGGCGGCGAGGATCAGGTGCTGCGCGTACTGCGCGGCCTGGTCCGGGAAAAGCGTCTCGTGCGATTAGGCTACGGGGTCTATGGCCGGGCTGTCGTGTCGCGTTTGACCGGCGAACCTCTTCTTTACAGCCCGAATGGGTTCCTTGGCGCGGCCCGACAGGCACTGACAAAGCTGGGGGTGCGCTGGGAGCCAACCGACGCACAACAGGCGTACAACCAAGGCCGCTCAACGCAAATACCCGTGAATCCGGTCGTCCGAGTCAAAGGACGGTTTTCTCGACGCCTTCGAGACGGCAACCAGGAGCTCGTCCTTGAACGATAGGCCAAGCGTTCAGGATTTGCTCGAAGTTCAGAAGCACTTCGGCTTACCGAGCCCCGCCTTGGTCGAAAAGGATTGGTATGTCATCAAAGTCCTCGCGGCGGTAAGCAACCTCGACGTGTCGCCGTTTCGGCTCGTGTTCAGTGGCGGCACGGCACTGAGCCGAGCACATCGACTACTTCGGCGGATGTCGGAAGACATCGATCTCAAGATCGTTTTCGATGGAACGACTCCACGCCCTGCACTGCGCCGCCTGCGCGAGACGATCACGACGGCGTTGCTCGACGCCGGCTTTCGATTCG
>Ga0207071_1080_pt1 | contig 17077 bp, 15 predicted proteins | sample Alteio_BWMinHeat_67_FD_153531 | JGI IMG/M metagenome (GOLD analysis project Ga0207071, IMG submission 153531) | Enriched cells from forest soil in Barre Woods Harvard Forest LTER site, Petersham, Massachusetts, United States -... | ecosystem: Environmental > Terrestrial > Soil > Temperate forest >...
GGCTCGGCCGACGCCGGCCTTCTGACGATCGGGGTCGACGCTGAGCAGGCCGACGTAACCGTGATCGCCGCGCAGTTCGACGTAGACGCAGCCGGCCATGTCGGCGGTCACGAGGAAGACGCCGGTGTCGAAGTAGTGCAGGGCTTGGGCGAGATCGATGCGATCGCCATCGACAAAGAATGCCTCGGCGGGATTGAAGGCGGAGTTGATGATGCGCACGATCTCCCCGGCTTCGTGCGCGGCGGCCTGGCGGACCGTCATGGTTTGGCGATGGCCTTTCCGACGAGTTTGGGTACGGCGGGCGAATCGGCGAACTCGAAGCCCGACGTGTAGGCGAGTTTGAGGATCTTGACCATTTTTTCGAAGTTGATCTTTTCCACGGTGTCGCTGATCTGGTGATAGTCGGGATGGAAGCCCGTGAACCACCAGACGGCCGGGATATCGTGCTGCAGGAAGGGGTACTGATCGCTGCGGAAGAGCACGTTGTTGGCGGAATCGCGATCCCATTTGTAATTGAGCTTGAGTCCCACCATTTCGTTGGAGCGCTCGACGACGGCGCGGTAGTCGGGGCTATAGTGGGTGCCGATCAGCCCCAGTTCGTTGGAGGTGTCGGGCGAGATTTCGGTTTGGACGCGTGGGTCGGCGGCCTCATTGCGGCCGATCATGTCGAAGTTGATTTCGGCGCGCGTGGTGGCGAGCGGGCGTAGCGGGTGCGCGACATAGTGATAAGCGCCGAGCAGGCCGCGCTCCTCGGCGGCGAAGACGATGAAGAGCAGGGAGCGCTTGGGCTTGATGGGATTGAGCGCGAAAGCGCGCGCGAGTTCGACCACGCCGACGGTGCCGGAGCCATTATCGTCGGCGCCATGGAGTATGCCGAGCGGGCCGACGCCATCGTGATCGAAGTGTCCGCTGAAAACGATGGTTTCGGCTTTGAGCGCGGGGTCGCTGCCTTCGATCAGGCCGGCGACGTTGTACGAGTTCGCGCGGCGGCGCTCGGCGACGACGGGGTGGAGATCGACCGTCGTGCCCGGAAGGGCGAAGCTCATGGGGCTGGGCTTGGCGTCGATCACGGACTGGATCTCGCCGGTTTTCTTGCCGGCGGCGGCGAAGAGGCCGGCGGCGAGAGCGGCGGAGACGGTGAACGTGGGGATCGCGACGCCGCCTTCGACGAGCGCTTCGCTGGGAATGCGGGGGCGGGATTGCGCGAGCTGCCCGCGGCCGCCGCGGCCCGCACCGGGCGTGTGATTGTTGGGGTCGGGCATGGCGAGGATGCCGATGGCGCCGTGGCGCTGGGCGTTGAGCGCCTTGTAGGTGGCGTTGGTGTAGCGGGTGTTGCCCTTGCCGTTAAAGATGGAGTTCTCGTCGTTCTCTTGCGGCTCGTGGTTGAATATGAGGACGATTTTGCCCGTGGCGTCAATGCCGGCGTAGTCGTCGTAGCCGAGTTCAGGGGCGCTGATGCCGTAGCCGGCGAAGACCACGGGGCCGGAGACCGCGACCTCGTTCGCGAAATTCGCGGTGGCGTCGGGCGCGCGGTAGGTCTCGCTCTGCGCGCCGTGGTGGATGGTGAGCGTGGTCAGCGCGCGATCGGCGGTGAATTCGATGATCGGCACCGGCTGGAGGTAGGAATCGCCGACCAGCGGTTTGAGGCCTGCCTTGGCGAACTGGCTCGCGATCCACTGGATCGCGACTTCGCTGCCGCGCTCCAGCGACCGGCGGCCTTCCAGGGCGTCGGAAGAGAGGAAAGTCAGATCGGCCTTGAGGCGCGCGGCCTGAATGGAATCGAAGCCGTCGCCGATGCGCGACTTCATCTGCTGCGCGCTGGCAAGCGACGTCAACAGGAAGACAACCAAGATCCGCATTGGAAAATCTTACCGCACGATGGTGTTGGCCATGCGGCCATCTTCGAAGGCGGTGCGATCGCCGGGCTTCTTGCCGGGCGCGGGGAGCAGGCGGGCGGCGAGCGGCTTGCGCCACTTCCAGGCGAGCGAGGCGACGTCGCCCATGATGCGCGCCAGGCGCTCTTCGGAGATGTCGCCGGGCAGCGGAATGGTATCGAGTCCGCCGGCGCAGACGGCCGAGTAGGCGAGCAGGGAGTCCATATTGTAGGTTTTCTCTTCCCAGCGCTTGGCGAGGATGACATCCTCCAGGATCGGCACCATGAGGCCGGAGTAGCCGACCTGTTTGACGGGCGTGGATTGCACCGCGCGGGTGATCACGCTGGCGGCAGTCATGGTGCCGCCGGAACCGAATGGCGCGCCGATGAAGCTTTCGATGGCGCGCGCGATGGAGACTTCGCCGAGCGGTGCGGGCGTCGGGTCGATGCCGGCGTAGGTCCACTTGCTGGAGGCGGCGATGCGCACGGCGGCGGCTTCGGCCACGAGCAGATGTTTGGTCAGGGCTTCGGCGAGTTTGGTTTCGGCGGGGCCGGGTTCGTGATATTGCGCAAAGACTTCGGCGACGATGTTGGCGCTTTCCAGCCCGACGGCGAAGGTCTTGCCGGTGCCGTCATGCCAGGCGGCTGGGTAGAAGGGCGTGTACGGTTTGACCATCGCGGCGGTGGCGAAGTTGAGATTGCCGCCGCCGTTGGGACTCTTGGCGGCGACGGCTTTGACTAGGCGCGCGGCCTCGCGGATCGACTTCCAGTGAATGCCGTTGTCGGCGGCGACGATCAGGCTGCCGTTGATCTTTTCGGAGGCGAGAACGTCGATGGCGAGATCGACGGCGGCGCGGCTATCGTCGTCGGTGAGCATGATGGCGCCGAGATTCGGCGTGATTCCCGCCTTCGCGGCGAGAGCGCCGTACTTGTGCAGGAGGGCGACCGCGTCGGCGTGCTTCATGCCCTTTGTGTAGTCGGCTAGTGGCTGGAGGACGACGCGGATGGTCTCGACTTCGAAGCCCGAGGCTTTGTATTCGTCGCGCGCTGCGTTGAGGAAGGCGGCGGCTTCGGCGATCTGGGAATCGAGGTGGGCGGCGTCGATGCGGATGAAGGCGGTGATGGCGCGCACTTTCGGCTTCGATTGGGCGAAGGCGAAGGACGAGAGGGCGAGGAGAAGGGCGAAGGCTTTCCGCATGGGACGGTTATACCATGGGAGGGAGGCCGTCACGCGCGCGGGGCGGCGTCCGAGTGCCAGCGCGGCATTCAGGTCGGCATGGTCGAAGGCCGATGCCATGCTATTCCGCGAGAAATGGCCCACCTTCCTGCCCGGCAAAGCGAAGAGCTCCGTGACGCCCTTCGTCATCCACCATGAGGAGATAGTCGATCTCTCTGACGGTGCGTGGCGTCTCACCATGCTGCGCCCGGCGGCGCTCGGTGCGCCGCATGAGCACGCGTTCCCAACGATCGGGTGCGGAATCGCCGATGGCCCCAAACAGACTTTTGTTGGACGGAGTGTGAAGAGGGTCAGGGCCGAGGTTGAGCGCGGGTTCCAGGGAGAAACGCCCCGGATTTGCAAGCCAGCGGGGATCGTACTCAAAGCTGGCACTGTCGCGATCTTTCCTTACGCGCACCCACAAGCGTCCAACGAGGTGTGGAGTGCCTTGCAAGTCGGCTAGACGAAGACTTGCTTTTCCATTACCCTGTCCTCGGCTTTCGCGGACGCGGCAGGCGAATGCGCTGCGGCAGGTGTTCCTCCTCCAGTTCCATGCCGACCGTATCGTGCGTGCGATCGGCGATATCGGAGAGCCGATCGATCATTTCGAGGGCGAATAGCACCGCGGCATAGGCCCCGAGTGACACGCTTGGGGCGCCCTTCTCCACCTTGTTCAGCGTGGTTCGGCTGATGCATGCGCGTTCCGCCAGAATGGATACCGGGGTGCGACGCCTGCGTCTCGCGCCGTGAATGTCGTTCCCAAGCTTGCGCAGGGCGCGGATTACGGGGATGGGCTCGTATGGCGAAGGGTCCGGTGGGCGCGACTTAACGTCCATCATCATGGTCCTTATCTAAAGCTAATTTAAGGTGTGCTTTGCGATGCATTCTGTCAAATGGCGGGCTGCCCTCCGGCAGGTTGCTACAATCACATTTCTTGAAGCACCCACTCGTGGGTCCGCTGGCTGCTATTGCCGGCGGCATCCTGGTCTTCCGATTCGTACCGTTCGGCCAAGCTGAAATTCTCGGAGCGATCTGCGGCTTCTTGCTGCTCGGCGTGATCGCATTCTGGCGGGGAGCACGGGTGCTGGCCGGGGCCTGCTGCCTGCTTGGACTTTTCTTCGCGGGGGCCTTCGATGCGCGCGTGCATGCCCCCGGTGCGCCGCCGGAGATCGACGCCACGGGGCGGGAAGTGGTGATTGTCGAAGGCTGCGTGGTGGAGCCGCCGGCGATTTCGATGGAGCGTGAGCGCTTCCTTCTGGAACTCGACCGCAACGCGCGGGCGCAGGTCACGCTCTACTTGAAGCCCGGCCAGACGCTGCCGGCGCTCCGGTACGGGCAGAAGATCGAGCTCGATGCGAAGGTGCGGGTGCCGCGGAATTTCGGAAATCCCGGGGCTTTCGACTACCGGCGATTCCTGGCGCGGCAGGACATCTATTGGACGGCGTCGGCGGCGGCGGGTGATGTGCGCGTGCTGCCGGGGCGGTGCGGGTCGTGGTTTCAGAAGGCGGTGATGGACCTGCGCGCGGCGGCGCTGGCGCGCATCGACCAACTCTATCCGGGCGACACGTACCAATCGGGGATGATGCAGGCGATCCTGATCGGGCAATCGTTTCAATTGCAGAGGGTCTGGACGGAGGAGTATCGCTCCACGGGGACGTTTCACGCGCTGGTGATTTCGGGGACGCACGTAGCGGTACTGGCGGCATTTTTTCTCTTCCTGCTGCGGATCTGCTTTGTGCCGGAGAGCGTGGCGCTGCTGGTGACGGTGTTGGCGGCGTGGCTCTACGCGGTGGTGACGGGATGGCAGGCGCCGTGCGTGCGGTCGGCGGCGGGGCTGACCTTGTTCATGATCGCGGGATATTTCTATCGCGAGCGGCGCATCATGAATCTGCTGGCGGCGGTGGCGCTTGGCTTTCTGCTGTTGGACCCGGATCAGCTATTCGACGCGAGCTTCCAGTTGACCTTCCTCGCAGTTGGCTTTCTGGGCGCGTTCGCGGCGCCGGCGATTGCGGCGACCTCGGGACCGCTGGCGTCCGGGCTGCGCGAACTCGCGGACAAAGGGCGCGATCTGCACGTGGAGCCGCGAGCGGCGCAGTTCCGCATCGAGATGCGCCTGCTGGCGGAGACGCTGCGCGTGCCCGCGTGGGTGGTGACCACGCCGGCGCGCGTGCTGTTCTTCGTCTACGAGATCGTGCTGACCTCGGCGGTGGTGCAACTCGGGCTCGCGCTGCCGATGGTGGTGTATTTTCACCGGCTGGGATTCTCGGGGCTCTCGGCGAATGCCTTCGTGGTGCCGTTGATGGGCCTGGTGGTGCCGGTGGGATTTCTCGCGATCTTCACCGGGTGGGGATGGATTGCGCGGATCGCCGGTGCGATTCTGTGGGCATCGCAGAAGGTGGTCTGGTACCACGCGGGACTGGAGCCGAACTGGCGGATTCCGACGCCGCCGGTGTGGCTCGGTGTGGCTCTGGCCGGGGCGTTGATCGCGGCGGCGATCTGGCGAGCGCGCTGGACGGTGCCGCCGGTGGCGGTGCTGCTGGTGCTGCTGCTGTGGCATCCCTTCGCCGCCGATACGCGCGCGGGACAACTGGAATTGACGGCGATCGACGTGGGGCAGGGCGACAGCCTGCTGGTGGTCTTCCCCGACGGCAAACGGATGCTGATGGATGGCGGCGGCATCCCTGCGTTCGGGCGAATCGCGCACTCGCAGCTCGACATCGGGGAGGATGTGGTGGCGCCGTACCTGTGGGATCGCGGCATCCGGACCGTGGACATCGTCGCGCTTTCGCACGCGCACGAAGACCACAGCGGCGGGCTGGCGGCGCTGATCACGGACTTTCATCCGCGCGAAGTGTGGACGGGCGTGACGCCGGAGAGTAAGGAATGGACGGCGGTGCGCGACAAGGCGGTGGCGATGGGCGCGAAGATCGTGCCGCTGCACGCTCCGGCGAAATTCGCCTTCGGAGGCGCGACCATCGAGGTGCTGGCGCCCTCGTTGAACTACGTGCCGGTCGATACGCCGAAAAACAACGATTCCCTGGTGCTGCGGGCGAGCTTCGGGCAGCGCACGTTCCTGCTGAGCGGCGACATCGAGCGCGGTGTCGAGCAGGAGATGCTGTGGGCGGACGCGGTGCGGCCTACCGATGTGCTGAAGGTGCCGCATCACGGCAGCCGCACCAGCAGCACCGAACTGTTTGTGGCCGCGCTGCATCCGGCCTTCGCGGTGATCTCGGCGGGATTTGAGAACAGCTACGGGCATCCGCACCCCACGGTGGTCGAGCGCTTCCAGGCGCATCACGCAGCCATCCTGCGGACCGATCAGGACGGTCTGATTACGGTTCGCACGGATGGAAAGCGGATGGCGGTGGAGACGTTCGCGGGAATGTTCGGAAAGCGATAGCATCGGTTACCGATTCGCCTGCCAGGGGTTCAGCGCAGCGTTGGCGTTATCATGAAAGCTTCAAAATGCACATTTGGCAGCCGATCACGGACCTGAATGAGGAGCCAGCGGCAACGGCCGGAAGCGAACTCACGACTCTACACCGGGTCTGGTTGAGGCAGCGTCAGGAACTGATCGAAGGCGGCGCCCTCGACGAGTTTGAGAACGCTTGCGGCGGGAATGGTCGATCGAAACCGGGATCATCGAGAACGTCTACACACTGGATCGCGGCGTGACCCGGACCCTGATTGAAAAGGGGATCGATGCGGCGCTGATTCCGCATGGGGCGAGCAACCGCGACAGCGCTTTGGTTGCGAGGATTATTCAGGATCACTACGAGGCGCTGGAGGGGATGTTCGATTTCGTCGGCGGTCAGCGACAGCTTTCCACCGGCTATATCAAGGAACTTCACGCGGCGTTACTCCGAAATCAGGATACGCATACGGTGGTCGATCAGTTTGGCCGCGCTTTCGAGCGTCCTCTGGAGAAGGGGAAATACAAGACGTTTTCAAACAGCCCCACGCATCCGGATGGTTCGATGCATGCGTATTGCCCGCCGGAGCATGTCGCCGCCGAGATGGACCGATTGGTGGAGATGCACTCCCAGCATGTGCAACGCGGCGTTGAAAGCGAGGCGCAGGCGGCATGGCTCCACCACCGTTTCACGCAAATTCACCCTTTCGTGGATGGCAACGGGCGCGTTGCCAGAGCGCTGGCCGGCCTCGTGTTTATTCGCGCGGACTGGTTTCCCTTGATCGTGAACAGGGATGACTGGGACCGGTACATCGAAGGTTTAGAGAAGGCGGACGCGAGCGATTTGAAGCCTCTGATCTCGATGTTTGTGGAGGCGGAGCGGAAGGCGCTGCTCGGTTAGCCGTCTCTTTTGCCCGTTGCCACTCCCTGAGCGGCAGCTTCCCGCGCCGCAGTAACCGATCGCGAACAGCGGCGATCGCCTCCTCGGTCGACCCAATTGGCTTCACATCGACTCGTTGAGTTCTCACTCAAGCGATTTCAGGAAGTTGCCAGCGCCTTACATGGGGAGATCGGTTCGCTGGAGGCGCTGTTCAAGGGGTCGGGCACACTCCCGATTTCGCTGAGTTCAACGCGGTGCTCCGGCTGCTGCTAAATAGCGGACAAAACGAGAAGCTCTACTTGTCGTTTCATGCGATCGGGCCTCGATTTCGGGGATTGATCGGCGTCGTGGCCTATCTGGAGCGAGGCGGCACTACGGAGCACGTAAAAGGCAGCAGCTTCCAGATCAACTACGAAGAGGCTGCCGATGCTGCGCAAACGCGCTTCTCCGAGTGGCTGGAACAGGTCATCGTACAGGGCCTTAATCAGTGGCGGAGGACGCTATAGCGTTTGTCCCAGGCTTCCTCAGCCAGAGGTAGCAGTGGTTGCCGATGCGGGTGTTGGTGCGCATCAGGGGGAGATCCAGGTAGCGCAGGGGGAAGAGAAGCCAGCCGAGGGTGAAGTGCGTGCCGGCGCGCCACCAATGCCAGGGCAACAGGCCTTTGGCGTATTCCAGCGCGAATACCAGCAGAGTGGCCGTGGGACCGGTACGCCAGCCTTCCGCGATCACTTCGAGATCGGGCGCGAGTAGCTTGAGGCCGTCGAGGGTGAAGCGGCGGTAGTCGCGCGGGTATTCGTGGAAGGGATGGCAGAAGGGCGTCACCAGGTGCAGGTAGCCGCCAGGGAGGAGCACGCGGCAGAGTTCGCGGACGACCCGATCGGGATCGCGGACGTGTTCGAGGACAGCGTCGCATTCCACGCGCTGGAAGACGGCGGCGGGGAAGGGAAGCTGCTCGGCATCGGCGGCGACATCGACACCCGGCATGGGGAAGAGGTCGAGATTGACGTAGCCGGGCACGGCGCGTCCGGCGCCGCCGACGTAGAGGTTCCAGCGGCCGAGAGGGAAGCCGGAGGGCTCGCGGGGGTTCATCACGAAGGGCGCGGGCGGCTCCAGCAGACGGCGCAGGCGGCCGCGCGACTGGCGGGCCCGGTAGCGTTGCTGGAGGCTGGCAGTATTCATTGCCACCCTTACTTGGAGGGCGGCAGGACGGGCAGCTTGGCGGGAAGGGTGAAGAGATCGTCCTTCAGATTCTTGTTGATCTGCACGGAATCGGAGTACATCTCGTAGAGTTTCTCGCCGTTGCGCTGGCGGCGGATGCTGAGCGGCCACATGACGCCGCCGCCGACGTTGCGGTATTTGGCGAAGAGGGTCTCTTCGCTATCGAAATCCTTGTAGTCCAGATTACGGCGTTTGAGCGCCTGGCGCACGGGGAGTTTGGTGAGCTGGTTGAAATAGACGGTAACGGTGAGGCCGTCGGCGTCGGTGATGTCGACGATCTCGACGGGGAGGTTTTCGTAAAGGTCGGAACCGCGCGAGTAGAAATCCATGCCGGGCTCGTTGAGACGCTGGCGGAGGATGTAGAAGATATTGCGAATGGTGCCGTCGCGCCAATTGTCGATGCGCTTTTGGTCCAGGAGCCGGACGCCGCGGAAGGTGATCTCCCAGCCGCCCTGTTCGTTGAAGAGAATGCCGGCGTATTCGTCCTTGCCGAAGGCCTGGCGCTCGCGGACGGAAGGCTTGCCGGGAACGGGCGTCACGTAGCGCGTGTAGATCTTGGCAATGGAGAGGCCTTCCAGCTTTTCGCGGTAGAAGGAGTAGGCGCGGCCCGATTCCACGCGGTCCTGCATGGCCAGGTAGGCGCCGCCGCCGAGGGCTTTGAGGGCCTCCTCGACGACGCGCTTGCCGCGCTGCTGGGCGGTCTCGGCGGCCGCGGCGGGGAGTGCGCCCAGGGCAATCGAAAAAAGCAGGGAGGCGGTGAGTTTCATTGCGGTCGTTTGGCCATCTCGAGCGGTTTGAGACCGGTATTGATTCTGTACTGATTCACTACCACGTCGGCGAACCGGTGTCCGCCCTGATTGATGGTGATCTTGAAGGGAATCTTGACGCCGCCGATATCGCGGAAGTCGTCGTAGACATCCTCGGAGTAGATGGGCGGGCCGGCTGCCTGCGGGGTATCGTAGCTGACCTTGCGGGGCAGCCCGGTTTGCGGATCGAATTCGATACTAGCCACCTGGCCGGCGGCGTCGCTGATCTGCAGGGTTGTATCGTCAATGGCGTTCACGGTGCGCCCTTCCAGGCGGTCGCTGAGCAGCAGCCGGAAATAGACGCGGAAGAGATCGCCGAAGACCTGTTTGCTCTGCACGCCGGCGAGCGCGCCCCAGCCCTGCGGGGTCGAAATCCAGCCGATCTTGCCGTCGGTGTACGCGGCCACGCGGCCGGCCGGCAGATTGCTGTCCTGGCGAAAGATGGTGGGCGACACCCAGCTATCGGTCTGCACGATCTTCGCGCCTCCGAGCGAGGCGACCGCGGCATCGATCTGGTATTCGGCGCGCATTGTGTAGTCCCGGACGGCGGCGAGCCGATCGGCGCCGCCGACCGCGGCCTGGGCCTTCGCGAGCACCTGCTTGCCCTGGGTAAGGCTGGCGTCGGTGGCTTCGGCGAGTTCGGCCTTGGACAAGGGGATAGTGGTATCGAGCCTGGTGACGGGGCCTAACCGCTCCAGCGAATCGCCAAACAGCAAGGGGTTGCCGCTGAGGACGATGGTCAGCTTGGCGGGATCGACATATTGTTTGGCCGCGCGCAAGATATCAGCGCGGGTCACCGATTGCAGGGCCTTGGGGAAGGCCTGCACGAAATCCTTCGGGAAGCCGTAGTACTCGTTGGTGAGAAGGGAGGAAAAGATCTTGGCTTTGGAGTCGGTGGCGAAAAGCGCGCGGTTCAGCGCGGCCTCGCGGGCCACGCGGAGCTCCTCGTCGGTGACTTCGGCTGTGCGCAGCCGCTCGACTTCTTCCTGGACGATCTTGATGGTTTCGATGGTGGAGATGCTGCGCGTGGATCCGCTGATTTCGAAGAGGCCGGGATGGTCCGGCGCGGCGGCCCAGGTGACGCGAATGTCGGTGGGATTTCCCATTTTGGCGCGGGTGCGCTCGGCCAGACGGCCGCGTGAACCGCCGCCCAGAATGTCGGCCATGATGGCGAGGGCGGGGAAGTCCTTGTCGTTGATCTGCCCGCCGAGATGGCCGATGGTGAAGAAGGTCTGCGTGGCGTCCTTCTTTTCGGCGAGATAGATGCCGGGAGAAGGCTGGTTCTTCACCTTGGGGAATTCGGGGACGGGATTCTGTTGCACCGTCCAATCGGCGAAGAGCTTGGTCAAGGAGGCTTCCATCTGCGAGACCTCGAAATCGCCGCGGATGCCGAAGGTGAGATTGGAGGGGAAGAAATAGCGCTGGTAGAAATTGCGGACATCGACGCGCGAGATGCGGTCGATGGTGCCGAGTTGCTCCTGCCAGCCGAAGGGAGAGTCGTTGCCGAAGATCAGACCGCGGAACTCGCGGCGGGCGACTGCGTCCGCTGTATCGTTGCGATGCGTGACGGCAGTGCGCATCTGAACGCGGACCAGATCCAGCTTGTCCTGACGGAAGCCGGGTTGGGCCAACATCTCCTTGAGCAGCAGGAGGACTGCATCGGTGTTCTCCTTCAGCGAGAAGAAGGAGACGCCGCCGAGGGACTCGCCGATATCGGATTCAATAGAGCCGCCGAGATTCTCGAGCAGATCGTCCAGTTGCTCGCCGGTCTTGAGGGCGGTGCCTCCGCTGCGTAGCACGCTGCCGGTGAGCCGGGCGAGGCCGATGCGATCGGGCGGATCGAACAGGCTTCCGGTGCGGACCAGAATCAACCCGGAGACCACCGGCAACTCGTGGTCTTCCTGCAGCACCACCTTCATACCGTTGGGCAGGGTGAGGCTGGCGATGGTGGGCGCCGGAATGCTACGGGCCGGCGCGAATTTGAGGTCCTTGACGAGGGAGCTACCTGTATTGGCGGCGGGGGCGCCGGGGGCGGCCGGCGCGCGGCCGCGACCTCCAGCCGGTGTTGCCGCCTGGGGGTCGGCGGCGCCGCGTCCCGGGGCAGCGGCGCCTTTGGTGGCGGGCGTGGATGCGGGGGCCGCCGGTTTGCCGTCGGCGCCAGGGAGGGTTTGGCCGTTGACGCCGGCGGAAACAAGCAATACCAGAGAGAGTGCGTGTCTCAATTCACCCCTCCCGTTTTGCGATCGACCGGCTGCGGTTTTGGCGGCGCCGGCGGTAAATTGGACTGGCCCGGTGCAACCGTGTAGGCGACGGTACGGCCGGTGGCTACCAGATATTTCTCAGCCGCCCTTTGCACGGAATCGGCCGTGACTTTGCTCAGCTCGTCCATGGACGTGAACATCTTGCGCCAGTCCCCGTAGTTTGCGTGGTAGGTGGCGAGCAGTTTGGCCATGTCGTCGTTGGTGGTGATCCTGCGCAAGAAGGTGGAGCGCAATTGCGCCTTGGCGCGCGCCAGATTCTGGGGATCGATGAGCACGGATTTGAAGCGTTGTAGCAGATCTTCCAGGCCGCGCACGTTCTCTTCGACGGTCCGGCCCTGCGCGGGCACCAGAAAAAAGACCATCAGATTCGGGAACCGCCCGCTCGGGAAGGTGGCGCCGGCGCGCACTTGCAGGGCGAGGCGCTTTTCCTGCACCAGGTCTCGCGACAACATCCCGGAACCGCCTTGGGAAAATAGGAACTGCATGAGGTCAAAGCAGAGATCGTCCTTGTCGTACCAGTCGGGGCGCTTGTAGCCGACCGCGAGCAGCGTCGGGCCAGAGGATTCGAGGACCACCGTCTTCGGCCCCTCCTGGGGCAGTTCGTCCGACGGGGGCCGGGGCGGCATCGGCCTGGCAGCCATGGGACCGAAATAGCGCTCAGCCATCCGTTTGAAGTCGGCGGGATTCGCGTCGCCTACGATCGAGATAGTGGTATTGCCGGGAACGTAGTAGCGCTCGAAGAAATCGCGGGCGGCGCTGCGACGCAGATGCTGGATGTCGCCTGGCCACCCGTCGGGAGGCACGCGATAGGGGTGGGTCTTGAAGGCGGTGGCCACAAATTCGGCGAAGAGTTTCACCTGGGGGTTGACCGTGAGCTGCTGTTGGTACTGTTCGAACTGGGCGTCGCGCTCCTGGTAGAAATCGCGGAAGACGGGGTGGATCAGCCGTTGGGATTCCAGGAGAAACCAGAGTTCCGCGCGATTGGCGGGCAGCGAGTAGGCAAAGCTGGTGGAATCGAGCGAAGCCGTCGCGATGCGATTGGTGGCTCCATTCTCATCGAGAATGCGGACGTACTCGTTGGACTGGTAGGTGTGCTTGGCGGCATCGCCGGCGATGCGGGCCTGATTGCGGAGCATGTCGATGCGGGACTGGTCGGCCTTGATGCCTTTGTTCATCTCGGCCTCGACGCGGTCGTAGGCTTCCTCGATGGCGTCAAGCGCCTTCTTCTCGGCAGGGGCCGACAGGGTGCCGATGGTTTCGCTGCCCTTGTAGGCCATGCGTCCCAAGAGGCGCGCCGTGCCGGTCTCGCCCGCCGGGTCGTCGACCGACCCGGCGTTGACGAATGTGTGGAACGAGACAATCGGAATTTCGTGGCGCTCCAAGACAATGAAGTGCAGGCCGTTGGGCAAGGTGAACTCGGTAACTTTCTTTTCGAACTCCTTGAGATCCTGCCCGGACGAACAGAGGGCCGCAAGCAGGAAAACGGAGGAGAAACGCAGACATCGCACGATTGGACGGCTCCTTCAAGCAAAAAACACGAACCAGAATCGGGAACTGACGCCGCATCCAGCCCGCATCTTAGAGGATAGCAAGCCCGGCAAATCGGTAAACCTCCTACTCCCAACGGCATCAGCGGCGGGCGTAGAACTCGGAGTACCCCCCAAGTACCTGCATGACTATTGTTTTTCAGGGGATATCCCCATAATGAACTCAGTTTCGTACCTGGAAGGGCAAGAATGAACTCCATGACCGGTTTGGAAACGCGGACAGCGGAAGGCGACGTGATCAACGGAGATCGACGGCAGGATCGGCGCTACGAGCTTCAACTAGACGTCAAATGGAAGCTGATCCGGCGCCGGCGCGTGTTGGATTCAGGGACTGGCCAGACAATCGACATGTCGAGCGGCGGAATCCTGTTCGATGCCGGGCGCAATCTTCCCGAGGGATTGAACGTCGAGCTTTCGATCACGTGGCCGGTGTTGCTACACAACGTAGCTCCGATGCAACTCGTGGCTTCCGGGCGGATCATACGGTCGGGAGGACGCAAGGTTGCGATCCAAACCGTGCAACATGAGTTCCGGACCGTTGGAGTGCCCGCCGAACAGCGAATGCCCCTGACCGCAAACACCGGACGCATGCCGCCGGTCCTGGCCAGCCCGGCTATGTTCGCAATGCTCGCGAAATAGATGTCACGGCTTCGGCTCCTGCTCCAGATTCGGCAGGAACGCGGTCAACAGGCCAATCACAGGCAGGAACGAACAGACGCGATAGACGAAAGCGATGCTGGTCGCGTCCGCCAGTTGGCCGAGCAGCGCCGCGCCGATGCCTCCCGTCCCGAAGGCCAGTCCGAAAAAAAGGCCGGAGATGGTTCCCACCTTGCCCGGCACCAGATCCTGCGCGTAGACCAGAATTGCCGAGAAGGCCGACGCCAGCACCAGCCCGATGATCACCACCAGGATGTCCGTCCAGAAGAGACTTGCGTAGGGCAGCGCGATTGTGAACGGCAAAACGCCGAGGATCGAGCCCCAGATCACGTACTTGCGGCCGATGCGGTCGCCCACCGGGCCGCCCACGACAGTGCCCAATGCCACCGCGCCCAGGAATAGGAAGAGATGGAACTGAGCGGCCGGCACGGGGATGTGAAACTTGGCGATCAGGTAGAAGGTGTAATAGCTGACCAGGCTCGCCAGGTAGAAATATTTGGAAAAGATCAACGCGACTAGAATCGCCATTGACCACGCGACCTTGCGCGTCGAGAGCAGAGGCCGCCCGTCCGGCGTCATCCGCGATTTCGGGCCGCGACCGGTATGGCGTTTGTACCAGCCGCCGACGCGGATCAGGATCAGAATCGCCAGCAGCGCCGCCCCGGAAAACCAGGCGATGCTGCGCTGGCCAGCGGGAATCACGACGAATGCCGCGAGCAGCGGCCCGAGCGACGATCCGGCATTTCCGCCCACCTGGAACAACGATTGCGCCAGGCCATGCTGCCCGCCCGAGGCCATCCGCGCCACGCGCGACGATTCAGGATGGAAGACGGCGGATCCGATTCCGACCATCCCCACCGCGGCCAGCACCAGCCCGTAGGTGGGCGCGGACGCCACCAAGATCAGCCCGATCATGGTGAACGTCATCCCCGTCGGGAGCGAGTAGGGCGTGGGCCGCCGGTCGGTGTAGAGCCCCACCAGCGGTTGCAGCAGCGACGCCGTGAGTTGCGAAGTGAGCGTGATCAGCCCGATCTCGCCGAAGTCGAGCCGGTAAGTCTGCTTGAGGATCGGATACACGGCCGGGATCAGCGATTGCATCATGTCGTTCAACAGATGACAAAAGCTGATGGCTCCCAGGACGCGAAATGCGGTGGCGTTTTCCCTCGGCGCGGCGATCACTCTCTGTAGTGTACTGGGTGCGCGCTACTCTGCCGCGCGCAGCACGGTGCAGACGCTGGCGCAGATCGGTCCGCCGATGTTGAAGGTCGCCGCGGCCCGCGGGTTTTTCACCTGCAATTCCGCCGGCGCCTTGCCGAGGAGCTGCAGCGCGCTCCAGCCGATCATGGCGATTCCGGTGGCGCCGATCGGGTGGCCTTTGGCGATCAGTCCGCCCGAAGTATTGATCGCGCATTCGCCGCCGGGCGCGGCTTCGCCCTCCACCCAATACCGCGCGCCCTTGCCGGGCTCGGCCTTGCCGATGACCTCGGTGCCCAGCGCTCCCATCACGGTGAAACAATCGTGGACCTCGGCGATATTGACGTCGGCGGGAGTGGCGCCGGCCATCCGGTAGGCGGTCTGCATGGCGCGATTGGCGCCGATGGGGCGCAGAACGTCGCGCCCTTCGCGGCGGATCGGGTCGGTGGCCTGTCCCCATCCGGCGATCTCGACGCATTCGGATTTCGGCACACCGAGTCTGGCGAGCCCCTCTTCGGTCGCCAGGATCAGGGCCGCGTAGCCGTCGGTGATCTGCGAACAATCGTAGGTCTTAAGCGGCAGTCCCTCGATCACGTAGCGGTTCATGCCTTCGATGTTCAGCGCCTGGTCGATGGTGATCTGCCCCTTGCTCATCTGCGCGCAGGGGTTGAACTTCGCGTTGGCATACTCTTGCACCGCGATGGCGGCGAGGTCGCGCTCGGTGACGCCGTAGGTCTGCATGTACTCCTGCATGACTTCGGCGAAGATGTGGGGGAAGACGAAGGTCTTGCCATCGCGCTCGCCGGGGTCGGAGAAGTAGCCGAGCACCTTGCCGATCAACTCGCCATCCATCTTGCCTTCGGCGTCGCGCATTTTCTCGTAGCCGACCGCGATGCCGGTCTCGCCCATGCCGAGCAGCAGTTTTTGGATCACGGAGAGGACGGCTTGTCCGCCGGAGGCGCAGGCGTTTTCGACGGCTTCGATCGGTTTGCCCGCAAGTCCGGGCGTGTTCGCCATCAGTCCGGCCAGGAGCCCTTGCTCGTTGAGCGAAAAGTTGCAGGCGGCGCCCACGCTGCCCACGTCGAGCGCCCCGGGTTCGACGGCGATCTGGCGGCAGGCGCCTTGAATGGCGGAATCGAGGATCTGGGGCACGGTCATGCCCATCAGCTTCCCGAATCTCGACTGATGAAAGCTCGCGATATAGATAGGTTTCACGGTGATGTCCTACTCCCATTTTAGGGCCGGCGGGGACGGGGCCGAATACCGAGTTACGATAGGAGAAGAGGCGTCATGGAGAAGGACACCAAACTGTCACGAACGGTAGCCATTCCGAACCTGAGCAATACCGTCGGGACGTGCCTCCGCTTCGAGAGATGCCTTTGGCGAAAGCCAAGAGGTTGATCCAGAAGACGTCCAAACAGCACGATGGGCTGTTTCGCCGATTGGCTAAATGAACGACGAGCTCGAGGCGGAATTCCTCACACGCTATTGATACGGGTCGGCTGCCCGAACAGGAAACCTATGAAGCCATGATCAAAATCGCCACCCACGAAATGGGCCAGGCGGATTTTGGCGGAATACTTTCGTTCCATGCTGAGCCAAACCTCCGAATAGCAGGTTGGCGCTATGTCCCCGTCACCGCGCCGCCATCCACGCCCAGCACCGCGCCGCTAATGAACGACGCCTGGTCGCTCGCCAGCCACAGATAAGCGTTGGCGACATCTTCCGGTTCTCCGACACGGCCGAGCGGCGTGTGGCCGACCATCGCCTGCTGCACCTTCTCCGGCATCTGGCGCACCATGTCTGTCGCGATGTAGCCGGGGGCGATGGCGTTGACGCGGATCTTGTGTTTGCCGAGCTCGCGGGCCCAGACGCGCGTCATCCCGATCACGCCGCTCTTGGCGGCGACGTAATTCGTCTGCCCGAAATTGCCGTAGATCCCGACCACGCTGGAAGCGTTCAGGATCACGCCGCCGCCGCCTTCGATCATGCGCGGCACTACGGCCCGTGTGC
>Ga0207071_1081_pt1 | contig 16749 bp, 13 predicted proteins | sample Alteio_BWMinHeat_67_FD_153531 | JGI IMG/M metagenome (GOLD analysis project Ga0207071, IMG submission 153531) | Enriched cells from forest soil in Barre Woods Harvard Forest LTER site, Petersham, Massachusetts, United States -... | ecosystem: Environmental > Terrestrial > Soil > Temperate forest >...
GGCATTTGCGTGTAGCCTTCCAGACGCGCGGTGTGGGCGATCAGGATGCGTCGGTGGTAAAGGTAGAGGATCGAATCGTCGTTAAGCAGGATCTTCGCCAACTGCGCGTAGATCGCCTTGCGCGCCGCGGGATCCGATGGAACGCGCGATTGATCGAGCAGCTTGTCCACCTCGGGATTGCAATAGCCCGGATAATTCAGCGGGGCCTTGCACTTGTAGAAACTGTAGAGATTGCCGTCAGGATCGGTGCGCCCGCTCCAGGCCAGCATATAGGCCTGGTACTGGCCGGCTTCCGCCGCCTTGAGCGAGGTGGCAAACTCAGTGACTCGGATCTTCATGTCGACGCCGACTTCGGCAGCCATGGCCTGGATCACTTCTGCGACGGCATGAAGCTCGGCGCCGGAGGGAACCATGAAGTCGACCGACAACCGGCCGGTCACGCCGGCTTCTTTGAGCAACGCCTTTGCCTTTTCAAGGTCGCGCCCCTGAACCGGGAAATCCTTTTGATAATACGGATGCTCAGGGCTGACCCACTGATTGCCGGGCATGAACTCGCCGTTGAAAACGACCTGCGTGAGCGCCTTGCGGTCGATCGCAAGGCTCAACGCCTGCCGCACCTTCGCCGATTGTCCAAGCGGGGTTTTGGCCGCGTCGCCGTTGCCGACATTGATGTTCATGCTCTGGTAGCCGAGCTCGAGCGCGCTGGCGAGCCGCAAGTTACTGTCTGCGCGGACCGCCTTGATGTCCGTGGCGAGCAAGCGCTCGATGAGATCGAGGCCGCCCGATTTCAGGCTGGCCAGGCGAACCGTGGCATCGACGATCGGAAAATAGATGATGCGGTCGACGAAAACATTCTTCGCGTTCCAATAACCGGCATATTTTTCGACAACGATGCGGTCTTGCGCGACCCGCTCGACGAATTTGTACGGGCCGGCGCATACCGGATGCAGGCCGAATTTGTCACCCTCGGCCTTGGCCGCTTTGGGCGAGACCATCATCCCGGAGCGGTCGGTCAATTGCGAAATCAGCGGCGCGAATGGCGCCTTCAGAGCGAGCTTGATCGTGAGTGGATCAACAACTTCGACATGATCGACCGCGCCAAGCTCCGGCTTACGAAACGAGCCCGTCATGGTCATGTGCCGCTCAAGCGAATACTTTGCCGCCTCGGCATCGAATTTCTCGCCATCCTGGAAGGTCACGTTCGGCCGCAGTCTGATAGTGACTGCCTTTCCATCCGGCGACGTCTCATGTGAGAGCGCAAGCTGCGGAACCACGTCGAGTTGTTCATTGATGTCGAACAGCTTGTCGCAAATCGAGGCGAAGACGATCCGTCCCACATAAGTGCGGGCGAGCGTTGGATCGAGAATGTCGGGATCTTCGGCGAGCCCGATGCGCAGCGTGGTCTGAGCCTGCGCGGTTGCGGCAACCAAAGACAGCAACGCCGCCGACACGGCGACCTTGAAAACGTTCATGGTGGTTCCCCTCGCAGCTTCGGCAGCCTTGGTCGGCAGCCTTGGTCGGCAGCTTTCAATCCGGCTTCATTATATTATCAACACCGGCCTCGGTCCGTACATCCGTATTACGAAATGCGGCCATCAGGCCCTCCAATTCGGGCGCGATGCGGGAGCCGCGCAACGGCTCGACCGGAGGCAGCTCGCCGACGCGGTGACAGGCGGCGGCGTGGCCCTTTTCGTCAATTTGGAGCTCTGGAACCTCGGACCGGCAGCGCTCGATGACAAACGGGCAGCGTGTATGGAACCGGCACCCAGGCGGCGGCGCCACGGCGCTGGGAAGCTCGCCGTGCAGGATAATGCGTTCTCGTCGCACCTGTGGATTTGGCACCGGGATCGCCGACAACAATGCCCGGCTATAGGGATGTTTTGGCGACGCGAACAGCTCGTGTGCCGGGGCCAATTCGACGATCTGCCCCAAATTCATCACCGCCACCTTGTTAGCGATGTGTTTGACCACCGCGAGGTCATGCGAAATGAAGATGTAGGGCAGACCGAAGCGCTGCTGCAGGTTGCGCAGCAGGTTGAGCACCTGGGCGCGGATGGAGACATCGAGCGCAGACACAGGCTCGTCGCAGATGATAAGCTTCGGCTCAACAGCGAGTGCGCGCGCGATCGCGATGCGCTGGCGTTGGCCTCCGGAAAATTCGTGCGGGTAGCGCTGCGCGGCGAATGATGGCGACAAGCCGACCAGACGCAATAGCTCGGCAACGCGTTGCGAACGGTCGGCGGCCGGAACGACATCGTGCAGTAACAATGGCTCGAGCAGGATTTGTCCGACGCTCATGCGCGGATTGAGCGAGGCGTAAGGATCCTGGAAGATCAGCTGGGCATGGCGGCGAAAGCCCCGCAGTTCGTTGTCCCTAAGTCCAGTGATGTCGCGTCCGTCGAAGACGATGCGGCCTTCCTGCGGCTCTATCAGACGAAGCACCAGACGTCCAAGCGTGGACTTGCCGCAGCCCGATTCACCGACAAGGGCAAACGTATCGCCAGCGTCCAACGAGAAGCTCACCCCGTCGACCGCCTTCACCGCCGAAATCGGCCGCCCGAACAATGTTCGCTCGGCGATGAAATGTCGCTTTAGATTCTCGACTTGTAGCAGCGGTTTCACGCGAGGTTCTTTTCGAGCGGCGCATAAAAGCACCGCGACCAATGGTCGCCGTCAAGCTGGACGATGGGCGGTCGTTGACTGTGGCAGCGCGCGTCCGCAAAGGGGCAGCGCGGTGCGAACCTGCATCCGGCCGGCAGTATTGCGAGATCCGGCACCATGCCCTTGATCGCCGCAAGCTCGTCGGCCTGCTGATCAAGCCGCGGCGTCGAACCGAGAAGCCCGACCGTATAGGGATGCTGTGGGCGCTCGAACAGCGCTGCCGCCGGTGCGCGCTCAACGATTTCGCCCGCATACATGACCGCGACTTCGTCGCAAATTTCGCCAATCACGCCAAGATCGTGCGAAATCAGGATGATGGCAGCGCCGGACTGCGATTTGAGGTCGCGCATCAGATCGAGAATTTGCGCCTGAATGGTCACGTCGAGCGCCGTCGTCGGCTCATCGGCGATGAGCAATTGCGGGTCGCAGGCGAGCGCAATCGCGATCATCACACGCTGGCGCATGCCGCCCGACAGCTTGTGTGGATATTCATTGTAGCGCTGCTCTGGGGAAGGAATCCTGACGCGTGCAATCAGCTCGATGGTCTTCGCCTTTGCCGCTTGCGGCGACAAATCACGATGACGAATGAGGGCTTCTCCAATCTGCTCACCGATTGTGAGGCTCGGATTGAGCGAGGTCATTGGTTCCTGGAAGATCATTGCGAGTCGATCGCCGCGCAGGTCGCGCATCTCGTGATCGGCAAGCTTAAGCAGATTACGACCGTCGAAAACGATCGACCCACTAATTTCGGCGTTGGACCCGAGCAGCCGCATGATGGTCAATGCTGTTACGCTTTTGCCGCAGCCAGATTCACCGACAACGCCGAGCGATGCGCCATGAGCGAGGCTTAAATCGACGTTATCGATGGCATGGGTCACGCGGCCGCGGTCGCCGTGGAATTGCACCGTGAGACTGGAAATCTCGAGCAGCGGTGGCGGACTCATACCTCCGCCTGCGCAGCAAGCATCTGCTGAATCCCGGCTTCGATGGCTTCGCGATCCGTGGTCCCCACAGGGTCTTTGTGGCTCGGCAGGAATCGCATGAAGGGTACGAACCGTTCGCGGCTCACGCGCTCCAGGCGGTCGAGCTCGGCGAGCGGATCGGGGTGATCATCGACGCGCAGGCTGAGGTCGGGCCAGCCTTCCTCACCCTGGATGAGCAGCGCCGTCGATTGTTTGCCTCGCTTGTCACCGCCGGCAAGTTCGCCCGCCTTCATCGCGGCGATCAGCCGGCGAGCGAAAGGCAGCGCCGCATGCGCGTGGAACGTCGCTGCCGTTGCGGCAATAACATCGGCACTGGCGAGCATGTTGCCGGCAACCGAAAGGTTGGATTCGGAGATCGCGCCGCACCAATCGACGCAGGCTCCCCCGGTATGCGCCGCGGTTCGGCCTTGCCGATCCATAATGTGCAATTGACGGTGGTCGCGTCCAGCATCGGCGGCAATGAGTCGCGATACCACATCGGCGGCCGATTGCCCCTCCTGCAAGAGCATTAGCCCCTGCGTACCGAAAAACGGATTGACCACAGCTTGCGTTGCCACCGCGCCAACGCCTGCTTCTACGTCGCGGGCGATGATCGACCAAGTCATCCCATCTACCCCTCAAGGTCTACACTAGCAGGAATTATCTGTTGCATCATGCCCCCGAGCTGCAGACCGCTCTACCTTTTGAAACCTCGCTCGATTAGCAGCCGGATTGCCTCAGACCTGGTCACCTTCTGATTGGCGGCCCACTCCTCAACAGCAGCCCGAAGCTTGTCGGGAAGTCTAAGAGCAAAGACGGGATCACGTCCCGTCGCTGGCCGACCGCGCCCACGCTTTATTTTTGGTATTACCTTTATTGACTTCATAGAAATTCGGTATTACATAAAACTGAATCGTGCGGAAGCGCTTCTTCCGCCTGTTTGAGGTAGGAAATGACCGCCGATAACTCCCCTTCTCGGAGCCTAGTTATAGCGGATGCCGCCGCTCTTCCGGCGACGCTGGCGCCCGAGCTCGAGGAGGCGGCAGGCTACGCCCGCGCTGAGAAGGCGGCAGCCACCAGGCGCGCCTACAAATCGGATTTTGCGCTATTCCGCTCCTGGTGCGAGACGAAGCGAGTCCCCGCCCTCCCCGCTAGGCCTGAAACAGTCGCCGCCTTCCTCGCCGCCGAGGCCACTCGCGGGACGAAGCCTTCGACGATCGGGCGGCGGTTGGCAGCTATTCGCTACGCCCACAAACTCGCCGGCCACGAGCCACCAACAAATGCGGAAACCGTCAAAGCCACGCTACGGGGTATCCGGCGGACCGCCGGAAGCCGTCCAGTCCGCAAGGCACCGGCCACGACCGACAAGCTACTTGCGATGGTGGGAAAAGCCGGCACCGACATCAAAGGACAGCGCGACCGCGCCCTTCTCCTACTTGGCTTTGCCGGCGCCTTCCGTCGCTCCGAGCTAGTGGCGCTCGATGTTGCCGATGTTCAATTCTGCGATGGTGGGATGCGTGTGACCATTCGCAAAAGCAAAACCGACCAGGAGGGTCTCGGCGTTACCATTGCTATTGCTCGTGGTTCGGTCGCCTGCCCTGTCGATGCAGTGTGCGCCTGGATCAAAGCAGCTGGCATTTTGGATGGTCCCCTATTTCACTCCGTTACGAGGAACGGCGAGATCCCCTCGCGCCGCCTTTCCGCCAGAGCCGTAGCTGAGCTCGTGAAAAGCTATGCTCGGTGTGCTGGTCTAAAGGCGGCGGATTTCAGCGGACATTCAATGCGATCGGGCTTCCTTACTTCGGCCGCGGCCCGCGGCGCGTCTATATTCAAGATGATGGATGTCAGTCGTCATAAGAGCATCGACACGCTGCGGGGCTATGTCCGCGATGCCGAGCTATTTCGCGATCATGCAGGAAGCGGATTGCTGTAATTACCAGGCTGCTCCCCACTTTCGATCCGACAAATCCGTCTATCGCAAATAAAATTCACGACTGGCTACAATGTTCGGGTCAAAATTTGCCCTAAGGGATGCCCGTGACACGGCCGTCCTATATCCAACAACCGCCGTAGGTTACCCTCTATGGCCGAGAGAAGCAGTGCCGAGGTGGATATTCATCGACACCGCTAATAGACTTGGCTGGATGATCCACAACTATTATTTTCCCAACTACGGACACAACCTCGACTAGATCTAGTCCGGCGTCGCCAATCTTCAAACGCGTGATGGTCCCTCGAACCACATACCTCCTAGAGGTCCAGATGTCTCGACAAGAGTTTCATAATCCTATGATCTGCTGTCACCGTGCCTAGGGTGCGACACGATGAGTAGCGGCCGAAGCATCAAGAATCGTCGCGTCTAAAACGTCGCCTATAAGCCATGCGCGGCAAATGGATTGAGCGGGGAAACGCGGTGTCGCAAATCTCGGTCCAGGACGTCAGCAAGCACTGGGGCTCGACCAAAGCTGTCGACTCGGTGAGCTTCGAGGCCGGCGCAGCGTCGCTCCTTGTGCTGCTCGGACCGTCCGGCTGCGGCAAATCGACTACGCTGCGTCTCATTGCCGGTCTCGAACAAGTGTCAGGCGGCCGCATCCTTATCGGTGGCGAAGACGTAACGGACCTGCCGCCCGCGAAGCGGCACATCTCCATGGTATTTCAATCCTACGCCTTGTTCCCGCATCTGACGGTCGCCGAGAACATTCTTTTCGGCCTGAGGGTCCGCAAAGTCCCGGCGGCCGAGCAATCGCGCCGACTTGCGCGCGTTGCCTCGCTGCTCGGTCTTGACCGCTTTCTCGCACGCAAGCCATCGCAGCTTTCGGGCGGACAGCAGCAACGTGTAGCACTCGGGCGCGCTATTATCGCCGAGACACCGGTTTGCCTGATGGACGAACCGCTCTCCAATCTCGACGCACAGCTGCGGGCCGAGATGCGGCACGAAATACGAACGCTCCAGCAGAAGCTCGGCGTCACGATGGTCTATGTCACGCACGACCAGACCGAAGCAATGAGCATGGCCGATCAAGTCATCCTCATGCATGATGGCCGGGTCGAACAGGCGGCCGCGCCCGATCTTCTCTACGCCCGCCCTGCGACGGTGTTTGCCGCACGGTTCATCGGCACACCGCCGATGAACATCCTTACTTTTACACCCGGCGTCGAAGACGCCAACGTCGCCGGCAGTAGCGCACATGTTCCGCCGAAGTTGTCGCCAGACCTTCTGCTCGGTGTCCGGCCGGAAAACGTAATGATCGGTGACGAAGGAGTTCCGGCGCGCGTCTCGAATGTCGAGTTCCTAGGCGCCGACACGGTGGTCAGCTGCGCCGTCGGCAGTCAACACGTCGTTGCTCGCGTTCCGGGAAAGTCCCGACTTGGACCAGGCGCTTTAGTTAATCTCGCTTGGCGTTCCGAAAACATGCACGTCTTCGATGCCAAAAGCGGTAGGCGCCGAGGAGACGTGCTCACGCTCGCTAGCAGTGACTCCAATAGCTCCGTTCAAAAGTGTCTCGTATAGGGAGTGAAAAACATGCGTTACCCAAAGATGAAATGGCTGGCTCCGATCGTCGGCGCCATCATCATGGCATGGACATCCAATGTTACGGCGGCGGACGTCGAGTTATCTTTCTACTATCCGGTCGCCGTCGGCGGACCAATCACAAAGATCATCGATGGCTACGCCGCCACGTTCGAGAAAGAAAACCCTGGCATCAAGATCAAGGCGATCTACGCCGGCACGTATCAGGACACCCTGGTCAAGGCGCTCACCGCGTTTAAGAGCGGAGAGCCGCCGGATATCGCAGTGCTCCTTTCGACAGACATGTTCACGCTGATCGATGAGGACGCGATCACTCCATTCGACGGACTGCTCAAGACCGATACCGACAAGGCGTGGGTCAAGTCGTTCTATCCGGCGTTCATGGAGAATAGTCAGACCGGCGGCAAGACCTGGGGCATTCCGTTCCAGCGCTCGACAGTCGTCATGTTCTGGAACAAGGACGCATTCAAGGCCGCAGGTCTCCCGAACAAAGCGCCCGACAACTGGGACGAACTGGTCGCCGACGGCAAAAAGCTCACCAAAAGCGATGCTTCCGGCAACGTTAGTCAGTGGGCGATCGAAATTCCGTCCACCGGTTTTCCCTACTGGCTGTTCCAGGGCCTAACCACGGCCAACGACGTCCGCCTCACGAATTCGGCCGGCACCGAGACGTATTTCGACAAACCGGCGGTGGTTCAGGCGTTGCAGTTCTGGGTCGATCTTAGCCGTAAGGACAAGATCCAACCGGCGGGCACCATTGAATGGGGTACGACACCGAAGGATTTCTTCGAACGCAAGACTGCAATTATGTGGACGAGCACCGGCAACCTCACCAACGTGAAGAATAATGCGCCATTTGCCTTCGGCGTCGCCATGCTGCCGGCGCATCACGGTCGTGGCTCGGCGACGGGCGGCGGCAATTTCTATCTGTTCAAGAAAATGTCGGATGAAAAGCGAGCCACCGCGCTCAAATTCGTCAAATGGATGACGACGCCAGAACGCGCCGCGGATTGGGGAATTGCGACCGGCTACGTCGCCGTGCGGCCCGACGCTTGGGAGACCCCCGCCATGAAGAAATACGTCGCGGACTTTCCGGCTGCGGCAGTGGCACGCGACCAGCTCAAATATGCCGTCGCAGAATTGTCGACCCATGACAATCAACGCGTCACCAAAGCGCTCAATGACGGGCTACAGGCCGCGCTCACCGGCACCAAGACACCCGAGCAGGCCATGAAAGATGCCCAACAGGAAGCTGCCCGCATCCTGCACACCTACAAGTGACGCAAAGCTCCGGACAAATCGCGCACGGTATCGATGGGGGAGCGACCAAACCGCTCCCCCACGCGACGAGCACGGGCGTCACCCCATTAGCACGGCCGAGCGGCACTCGGTTCCGGATGACCGCACACATCCACGGGTGGCTATTGTTGCTGCCATCGACGGTGCTACTCGTCACTTTCACACACTTTCCCGCGGTCACGACCATCATCGACAGTTTCTTCTCGACGCCTAAGGGACGGCGAAGCGCCGTCTTCATCGGCCTGGACAATTATCAGGCCATGCTCGACGATTCGGTATTCTGGCGCGCGCTAGGCAATAACATCGTATACGCGGCAAGCGTCGTTCCCCTGACCATCGCACTCGCCCTGCTGATGGCCATATGGATCAACGGCAAGATCGCCGGCCGCCCGTTCCTACGTCTATCGTTCTTCACACCGACCGTGCTGCCAATGATCGCCGTCGCCAATATCTGGCTGTTCTTCTATTCGCCGGGTTATGGGCTCCTCGATCAAGTCTTCGGACTGTTTGGTTTCGCTTCACATAACTGGCTCGGTAACGAACATACCGCGCTCGCCTGCCTGATCGTCGTGGCAATCTGGAAGGACGCCGGCTTTTTCATGATTTTCTACCTAGCGGCGCTGCAGCAGATGTCGCCGCAGCTTGCCGAAGCGGCGGCGCTCGAAGGTGCCAGCCGCTGGTACTTCTTTCGGCGGATCACATTCCCGCTCCTGATGCCGACCACACTGTTCGTTTTGGTCAACTCCATCATCAACACATTCCGGCTAATCGACCACGTCGTGGTCATGACCCGCGGCGGGCCGGACAATACCACCGCGCTGCTGCTGTTCTATATATATGAGGTTGGGTTTAAGTTCTGGGACACCGCTTACGCCGCAACCTTGACGGTCGTTCTGCTCGCGCTGCTTGCCGTCCTGGCGATCGGTCAATTCGTTTTCCTCGATCGGCGGATTCATTACCAATGAACCCGGTAAATCAATCAAGCCCTCTCACCACCGCACTTGAGACCGTGGGCGCTTGGGTGTTGGCGATTCTGTGGACTTTGCCGCTCACCTATGCGCTCTGGGCGGCGATCCATCCGAGCGCGTATTCAGCGGATTTCGTAATCGATGCGCCGCTCACCGTGGAGAATTTCGTCAAGGCCTGGAACGCAGCGCCATTCGCGCGTTATTTCCTCAATACCTTCCTGCTGGTCACCATGATTCTCGCCGCCCAGCTGGTGCTGTGCACGCTCGCCGCCTACGCGTTCGCCCGGTTTGATTTTTACGGGCGCGATGTCGCATTCATTCTCGTCCTGCTTCAACTCATGATTATGCCCGACGTGCTCATCGTCGAGAACTACAAGACGATGAGTGCGCTTGGAATTGTCGACACGATTCCGGCGATTGGCCTGCCTTACATGGCCTCGGCATTCGGCATCTTTCTGCTGAGGCAAACCTTTAAGACTATACCGCGCGAATTGGACGATGCGGCGCGCGTGGAAGGCGCCGGCCCGCTCCAGGTGCTGCTTAAGGTCTACGTACCGCTCGCAAAACCGATTTACATTGCTTACGGCTTGGTCTCGATCAGTTATCACTGGAACAATTTTCTCTGGCCACTCATCGTCACCAATTCCGTGAATACGCGACCGCTGACCGTCGGGTTGCAGATTTTTGCGTCGTCCGATCAAGGCATCGACTGGTCGGTAATCACCGCCGCCACACTGATGACGTCAGCGCCGTTGCTGATTGCCTTCTTGCTGTTCCAGCGGCAGTTCGTGCAAAGCTTCATGCGCGCTGGAATCCGTTGATAGACGTCAACCAGTATTCCTGGCTGCATTCGATGCGGCGCCGCGCCAACCCGCGGGATGCCAAAGAATTTAAAAGGAGAATCTTAGCTTGGAAAATTACGTCAGATAATTCCGCATTTTGCGCAAATTGCTTCCGATAACCCATCTTATCGGAGCTAAACGCGGCCCCAATCCTAGGAACGACGAAGCACAACGTTCGTCACTTCGTGCGTCTTGCCCGGCCAAATCAGCTCGGCTTCGCGCGGCTCCTTAAACAGACCAAAACGGTACTTGTCCGGCAGCGGCTCGCCGCGCGAAACAAGGCCAATTATGTCTTCTTTTTCTTGGTCTGTTAGTTGCATATCCGAATCCTAATTGGCCGAATTGTAGCCAAGTAAGCCCGGAAAGCTAATTTCCATCAGGCTTTCCCAGCAAATCTGGCTTATTTAGCTCCGATAATGACAATTATCGGAGGTATACAGCGGCACGCGGCATCACTAATACCCAAGCAATACCCAAGCGCCATGCCATCTCATCGACCGTCGGCCCCGCCGCAAAAACGCCTTGCGTTTCATCGACCCATATAGCTTGGCAGGTCCCGAGCAGAACGGAAGTGCGCGTGACGACATGACCCAATTTTCGTAGGCCAATCGCGGTCTCTTCCGGAACGGTCTGTTCGTTTTCAAAGACCTCGCAAGTTGGCTCCTCGGCTAACGGGGATCCGGCAGGCTTGCCGGGTGAACCCGAACTCCGACGCAATGCGATTCATGATTTCCAGGTTTCCGGTTGGCGATGGAAACATAAGGGCGTCTGGATCGGATAAAACCGATGTTTTAGATTGGCACGCCACCAGAAAAGAACAGCAGCGCGCATTTCACCTCGTTCACCGATGGGCAACTAACGACCGCCATAGTCGGCACCATTTATATCTTGCCGTATTTGCGTTGAAGCACGTCGAGCTCGGCGAGTCATAGGGCTTGTTTTAGTACTGGTCTGATAATAGTCACTAACTCAGAATCGCTCGTACCGATGCGATTTCAAAATCGAGACCGCGGTCCGAGATGACCGATCCGCCGAGACCTCAAGCGTTCCGCGCCGACGGCATCACTGCGCCGCTGCGTCATGCAACATTCCGTCGCATCTGGCTTGCAAGCCTACTCTCCAACCTCGGGATTCTGATTCAGGGCGTCGGCGCAGCTTGGGCAATGACGCAGATGACCCCGTCGGCCGATAAGGTCGCCCTAGTGCAAACGGCGCTGATGTTGCCCGTTATGCTGATCGCAATGCCGGCGGGCGCGATTGCTGACATGCATGACCGGCGCGTAGTGGCGCTGACCGCGCTCGCTATCGCGCTCACTGGCGCGAGTGCACTGACCACACTCACATGGCTCGGCCTGGTGACACCGAATCTTCTACTGGCGCTCTGCTTTGTAGTTGGAACGGGTATGGCGCTGATGGGACCAGCCTGGCAATCTTCGGTAAGCGAGCAGGTTCCCCCAGAGGCGTTACCGTCAGCGGTCGCCCTGAACGGCATCAGTTACAATATCGCGCGCAGCTTGGGGCCGGCGATCGGCGGCTTTGTGGTCGCGGCCGCTGGACCGGTCGCGGCTTTTGCTCTAAATGCGCTGCTCTATCTGCCGCTGATCGCAGCTCTGTTTTTGTGGGACCGCATAGCGGAACCTTCACGTTTGCCGCGTGAAAAACTCAACCGCGCCATAATTTCCGGCGTGCGCTACATCGCTAATTCCCCATCGATCAAAATTGTGTTGATCCGATCCCTCACGACCGGCGTCATCGGCGGCGCAATCATCGCACTTATGCCACTGGTAACGCGTGATCTCCTACACGGCGGCGCCCGCACCTACGGCATTATGCTCGGTGCTTTTGGCTTGGGTGCGGTGATCGGCGCACTCAACATTGCAAAAGTGCGCAACCGACTGAGCGGCGAAGCTGCCATCCGCGCGTGCACGCTGTCTATGGGCGGCGCGATTGCCGTGGTGGCGCTAAGCCACGAGCCAGTATTGACGGCGGCTGCGCTTGTCTTGGCTGGCGCAGCCTGGATGATGGCGTGGGCGTTGTTCAATATCAGCGTACAGCTGTCGGCGCCGCGCTGGGTGACCGGGCGCGCACTGGCGACTTATCAGGCGGCAGGAACTGGCGGAGTCGCTGTTGGCAGCTCGGGCTGGGGTTATCTGACCGATGCTGCGGGTGTCGACATCGCCCTCCTGATTTCAGCTGCCCTAATGCTGGCCTCATCGCTCATCGGCCTGTGGCGGCGCATGCCGCGGATCAGCTCACAGGGTAAGGAAGCAGAAATGCTTGCCTATCCTGAGGTGCGACTGGCGCTGACTGAGCGTAGTGGGCCTCTGGTGGTCGAGATCGAATATCACGTCAAGCAGGAGAATGCGCGCGCGTTTCACAGCGTGATGCAAGAAATTCAACTCTCGCGCCAGCGCAACGGCGCTTATGGCTGGTCAATCGCGCGCGATATCGCTAATCCCGAGTTGTGGACCGAGCGTTATCACTGCCCGACTTGGCTCGATTATCTACGTCAACGCAACCGCCCAACCCAAGCGGAACGGGCGCTAGATCGGCAGGCCACGAATTTCCATATCGGACCGGAGCCAGTGCGGGTCCGCCGCATGCTGGAGCGTCCATTCGGCTCAGTACGCTGGAGAGACGACACCCCCGATCGCGGCTCCGCAGATGTGCTGCCGGTGATTTCAAGCGCGGCGGGCGGCAGTACGTAGCGGCAATATCGGCCCACGAAGATCATTGAATTCGCTTTATTAGAACAGCTGTGCGCTTCTCGATGGGGCCACTAGCTGCGCGATCAGTGATTGAATTGCTTGATGGAGGATGCAGTCACTACCGAACTTGTCTCCTCGGACCAAATTCCCTGCTAACAGGGGAAAGACAGGGGATTTTGTGAAATTGCGCCTTTGAGCGCACGTGAGACTTTAAATGTTGCTCACGTTGCAGGGCTTTCGGCGAAAATTCTCTACTCATCCGAACAGGGAATTATTTTGGCGAAGCAAGGAAATCGGACGCAAGAACAGAGTTTTTCACTTCCGAAGTCCCATTGTGTCGATCCTGCAATGCTCGCTGAGACAATCCTTACCGACAACGATAAGACTGACATTAGCGCGACGGCTCGCAAGGTCCGCACACTCGACATTGTGTCAACGTTGCTGCCTACCAAAAAATCTATTCGACAACTGTGTGTTGTCCAACGTCGGCAACTCGAAATCGCGCCTCATGTGTAACCAGGCCATGCACCTAATATCCCCTCGCCAGGTCCACGACGTTGGTCAGTTCTTGGCCCGCCAAATATCGTTTTAGATTTTCCAAAAAAATTTCGAGCGCACGCCGAGTGTATTCGGTGGGATTTCCTGCGATGTGCGGAGTGATGAATATATTCGGCATATCCCACAACTTACTAGATGCGGGAAGGGGTTCAGTTTCGAACACATCGAGTGCCGCACCCGCGATCTTCCCGGTGCAAAGGGCGTCTATCAGGGCGGACTCGTCGACAACGGTCCCTCTGGAAACATTAATGAGATAGGCCGATCGTCTCATGGAGTTCAGCTCTACTACGCCGATCAGCTTCCTCGTTTCTTCCGTGGCGGGGACCACTAAAACGACAAAGTCTGATTCCGATAGAAGTTCGCCTAACTGGTGCCTGGCGACGTAACGATCGACGGGATCTGCAGTTTGCGCGCCACCCCTCCGCATACCGACGACGGTCATACCGGCAGACTTCGCCCGTTTGGCGATCTCCAAGCCGACTGCCCCCAACCCCACGATCCCGATCGTCTTGCCGGAAAGCGGGCCAACAAACTTCATGCGCCAGTCGCGGGCGGTCTGCTGACGAAGCAGCCCGCGAAAATCCCAATGCAACGCCGTCACCATACCCAAGACGTAGTCCGCCATGACCTCTCGATGAATGCCCCGAGCGTTCGTCACCACCGTTCTTCGCAAATGCTCGCGGGCTGGCAGGAGGAACTCGACACCAGAGTTTGTGGATTGAATCCATTTTAAATTCTGGACGCTTTCGATTACCTGCACCGAAATTCTTGAAGTCAGGATGATATCGGCGTCTAAGGCATGCTGGCTGAGCGGATGAGAATTGGCGACGATCTCGAGTGTCGGAAATGCTGAGTGGATAGCAGCGCGGTACTCTTCAGCGTCAGGATGCAAAATTAGAAGTTTTGGTGCTTGTTTGTCCGCATCGCCGTGGACGACTCGCTGGGACTGAGCTTTTGATCGCGACATCGCACCCTCTTAAAGTCACTACTTCCCGGGGGCCATATAATACCCGGTTGACCCCGTTACCCCGGTGATGACGACCGGTGTTCAACATCGTTCTGCATAGATGGCGCCGGCAGACGCACTACGGCTTGTACGGATTGAGGCGTCTGCGGCAACGCAGCAAGTTCCGCGAGCGCCAGCGGCTTTATTGGAAAGCGAAGTCGATAGTAGCCCGCCTGCCCAGGAGCGATATTGCGTTCCTCCGCGAAGAGGGCATTGATGGTCAACCCACAGAAGCGGCCCTGACAGGGCCCCATCCCGCAACGTAAGAAGCTTTTGAGCTGGTTGGGACCTTGGCAGCCCGTCCGGATCGCACGGCGGACTGCGCCTGCCGTGACCTCCTCACATCGACATACAATTGTTCGGTCTTCCGGAGCGGTAAAGTTCATCGAAGGACGATACATCGCATCCACAAACGCGCGGCCGCGCAACCAGCGCGTAAGTTCACGTCTTATTTTTTTGGATCGTTGCTCGCGCTCTAAACTGTTTAAACGGCCGAGGGCAAATGCCGCGTTGAAAGCGGCGAGACGTCCCTGGATGTCCGCCACGCGCGCGCCACCAACACCAGCAGCGTCGCCTGCGATGGATAGGCCCTCGATGGAACTTGCGCCGAAGAGGTCGACATGCGGCCGGAAGCAGTCTTGCAAGGCGTTCCACTCAAGTGCGCAACCCGTGGCCGCTGTCAAATTGATATTCGGCACCACCCCCTGATGAAGCAGCAACATGTCGGCGGCTATCCACTTCTCACGCCCGCCGACTCGATAGCGTACCGCCTCGAGATGAGCACTACCTGTGGCCTCGATGGCGTCGACGTGCCGTTCGAATTTCACTTTGGCCGAGGCTTCGAGCGCCAGCCGCAAGCCCTTCACCATGTAGGGGGAGAGTGCGAAGTCGCCCCACTGCCGCCATGTCGCGCGCAAGCGCCCACGTGGCGTTGTATCGAGCACCTGTGTGATGCGGACTCCGACGCGCGCAAGCTGGGCCACGAGCAGAAACAACAGCGGACCACTGCCGGCAACAATTACACGCCCTGAAGGTACGAGCGCAGATGTCTTCAACAGAATCTGCGCAGCGCCGACGCCCATCACACCCGGCAGAGTCCAACCGGGTATGGGCATGGGGCGTTCCTGTGCCCCTGTCGCCAGTACCACGTGCCGTGCATGGACGAATTTCGCTTGACCGTCGCGCGAAACTCCAATCTGCCACGGGCCGTCCTTGCGGGGTCGTGCCAGCCCCCAGATCGTCGTGCGCGGCTCATAGATCGCACTGGAGCGAGCGAATTCATCGATCAAAGCGGTGCCGTACCAGTAGTCTTTACCGAGTACGCGGCGGTCGGTAAGCGGCGTTGTCTCGATAGCACGGTAAATCTGCCCCCCGGGGGCGCGCTGCTCATCCATCACGACCGTGGAAAGACCCAGACCCGTTGCTGCAGAGGCAGCGCCCATACCCGCCGGACCAGCGCCAAACACTGCAACATCGAAGGCATGTAGAGATGGCATCAGCTCGTTCCTCGGGCGGAGCCACCAACCGGTTGGTCTGGCTTCGTATGAGCGAACACATCCGCTCGGTGCTGCAGCTCGATGCACATGCCCGGCCGGACTGAAATCATGCAAGCCTGCTGGTTCGCCTTGCCGTCGATCGTAACGAGACAGTCAAAGCACACGCCCATCATGCAATAGGGTCCTCGGGGGCTTCCGGTCACCGGCGTCGTACGGCAGGCATCCTCGCCCAGAGCAAAAAGCGCGGCGGCGACGCTGTCGTCAGCCTCGACGCTCACAGTTCGACCATCGAGTTTCACATCGATGCGCGCTCGAGAGGAGATGGCTCGCCTAAACATGTTCAACGCTCCGGCGCGCAGACTGGAATCGCGTCGGCGCGAACGACGCTAGCGTGTCCTCGAAATCTCCTTGGATAAGGCGCGGGGCGAGAACCAACGCATGCGCTGCGGCGAGTGTCACACCGGAATGGCACATGGCACCGAACGCGCCCGGCTGGCTACGCGATCGGGCGTAGACCGGAAAGCCGTCCGGGCTCATGACCCGTAAACAACTCCACATTCGCACGACGCGGGCATCCGCAAGCGCAGGGAATGTGCGTACGGCCCGATCTGCGAGCGTTGCTGAAATGCTTGTCGTGACCTGATCATCAAAGCCCGCCTCCTCTTGCGAATCCCCAATCAGGACGGTGCCTTCATCCGTCTGACGCAACGTAACAAT
>Ga0207071_1082_pt1 | contig 16675 bp, 8 predicted proteins | sample Alteio_BWMinHeat_67_FD_153531 | JGI IMG/M metagenome (GOLD analysis project Ga0207071, IMG submission 153531) | Enriched cells from forest soil in Barre Woods Harvard Forest LTER site, Petersham, Massachusetts, United States -... | ecosystem: Environmental > Terrestrial > Soil > Temperate forest >...
CACCTTCCGAAACAGGCGAAGGCGGAATTGATCGCGCAGTTCGGCGCCAAGACCGACTCCGGAAATCCGCAGCACGACCCCGTCTACGCGGCGATGATTGCCAGCCTGGATGAAAACGTCGGACGGATTCTGCGGAAACTCGATGCGCTCCAACTCGCCGACCGCACGGCGGTGATCTTCATGTCCGACAATGGCGGGCTGGCCTTTCAGAATAAGCAAAAGGATACGGTGACTTCGAATGCGCCGCTGCGCGCGGGCAAGGGACATGTTTATGAAGGTGGCATTCGCGAGCCGATGATGATTCGCTGGCCGGGCGTCACGAAGCCCGGGAGCATCTGCGATGTCCCGGTGAGCAGCGTCGATTTCTTCCCTACGATATTGGATATGGCTGGTGTGCAGGCGGCCCGGCCGGCGCCGCTGGATGGTGTCAGCCTGGCGCCGCTGCTGCGGGGCGGAACCCTGCATCGCGACGCGCTCTACTGGCACTATCCGCATTACAGCGATCAGGGCGGGTACCCGAGTGGGGCGGTGCGCGCGGGCGATTACAAGTTGATCGAGTTCTACGAAGACGGCCGGTTGGAGTTGTACAACCTGGCCAAGGACATTCGCGAGAGCGAAGACTTGTCCAAGGGCGACCCGAAGCGCACGGCGAGCATGCACCGGATGCTGAAAGGCTGGCGCGCGTCGGTGGATGCGGTGATGCCGGTTGCGAACCCGGCATATGATCCGGCGACGGCATCCGAGGGGCTTACGGGGGAGAATCCGGTGCCGGCGAAGAAATAGGCAGGGGCGCTGTCCAGTCATTCCACGGCGCGCCCGGTATCCACATTTCACGCTCGCATTTGATAGACTGAGCCGCGTATATGACCAAATGGGCTCTGGGGATACTTGCGTTGGGGACGCTCGCATTCTTCGTCCATAGTCAACAGCAACCGGCGGCGCGTCCCAGTGCAACTGCGCCGGCGGCGCGGACCGCGGTGCGGATCACCTTCGGCGAGAGGCAGGAGCGGGAGACCGATTACTCCGGCACGCTCGCCCTTAGCGACGGCCGCGTTGCCGAGCTTATCCCGTGGCGCTTTTTCGGGCAAGACCAGCTTCAGGGCGCGAGCGGCTGGAAGCTGTTCACGCGCCGCGGAAACTTCGAGAACCAGCCCGATAAACCGCAGCCCATCTCGACGCCTGGGCAAACGCAGAACATTGTGCCGAAGGGCATCACGGCGGTTCTGGAGGTATCGGCGGCAGCCAACGTGACGCTGCAAACAGCGCGCGCCACGTACACCTTCCGGCTCGACGAGCTGCGCGGGAATCGCGTCCTGGCTTATGAAGGCGGCGATGTCACGGTCCAGGCCGTCGTCGCACCCACGCGCATTTCGCCGGCGCGTCCCGGGCCCAACGCGGTGGCGGAGCACGATTACCCGTCGCTCGCGATGGCGCGCGATGGCTCGGCATGGATCGCGTGGCAGCTTTATCAGGATGGCGGCGATCGTGTGATGGTCGCGCATTCCGCGGCGGGCGGCTGGTCGGCGCCGGAAGCGCTCACGCCGGGCGGCCAGGATATCTTTCGCACCGCGATTGACGAAGACTCTCGCGGGCGCGTCTGGGTGGTCTGGTCGCAGCGCGAAGGCGAGGTCTGGAACCTGACCGCGCGCACGTACGACGGCCGCGCATGGGGCGCGCCGCGCAAGCTGACCAATGGAAACGGCCCGAACGTTTTTCACAAGCTGGTGCGCGATCGCGCCGGCAATCTGCACCTGGTCTGGGTCGGCCATCAGAACGCCGAGTCCCACGTCATGTGGAGCAAACTCACTGGCGATGTCTGGAGCGCCGCGCAGGAAATCAGCGGCGCGAGCGCGTGGATGCCCGATGCCGCGACGGATTCGCAAGGCAATCTTTATGTGGCGTGGGACAGCTATCGCACCGGCAACTACGACATCTTTCTGCGCCGCGCCGGCGCCGATGGAACATGGGGACCGATCCAGCAGATCACCAAATCGCAGCGTTTTCAGGCCCACGCCTCACTGGCGGTGGACAACGCTGATCGCCTCTGGCTCGCGTGGGACGAATCGGCCGCCAATTGGGGCAAGGACTGGTCTCGCGACGATACGTGGCGAGGCACAACGCTGTATAGCGACCGCCGCCCGCGCATCGCGGTGTTTGCCGATGGCAAGTGGTCGCAGCCGGCGGCCGATCCGATGGCGGCGCTGCCCGAGCGGTATCGCCGGTACGTCGAATTGCCGAAGTTGGTCGCGGATGGCGCCGGGCGTATTTGGATGATGCTGGAACTGCGCATCTCCACGGCGCAGAACCGCACGGATTTTTGGGCGAATAACGGACGTTGGGAAAATTTTGTTACCGCTTATGAAGGCGGACAATGGCGGGCCGTAGCGCCGCTACCCCTTTCAAGCACGAGGCCTGACGGGCCCATGGCTCTGGCCGCTGCGCCCAACGGAATATGGGCCGCCTGGACCAACGACAACCGGCAACTCCCGTTTGCGGCGGGACAGCCCAACCGGCGGCACAACGATGTCGAGTTCGGAGGCATGACAGCGGAAGCGGCTCCTCCCGCTCCGCAATTCGAAGCCTTCATCGAGGCGCCGGCGAATCCGGCGTCCATCCACCAGCACGAAGTCGCCGACGTGAAGCGCATGCGCGAGTACCGCGTGCAGACCGGCGGCACGGAACTGCGGATCCTGCGCGGCGACTTCCATCGCCACACCGAGATCTCGCCCGATGGGGCGGGCGATGGCTCGCTCGAAGACTATTTCCGGTACATGATCGACGCCGCGATGATGGACACCGGCATTGTCTCCGACCACAATGCCGGTCCCGACGAGTACACCTGGTGGCGGACCGAAAAGGCGCACGACCTGTTCCGCATTCCGGGAGGCTACACGCCGTTATTCGGTTATGAGCGCAGCGTGCCTTATCCCAATGGCCACCGCAACGTCGTATTTGCCGAACGCGGCGTCAAGGTGCTGCCCATTTCTCCGCAGGAGAATCAGGGGACGGTCAACAGCGGGTCGGTTCTTTATCCGTATTTGAAACAGAATCGCGGCATCTGCATGCTGCATTCGCTGGCGACGGACCAGGGCAGCGACTATCGCGATAACGACCCCGAGGTCGAACCGCTGGTCGAGATTTACCAGGGCTATCACGCCAACTACGAGTACGAGGGCGCGCCGCGCGCCGAGGCGGCCGACTACTACGTCACCACGCACGGTCCTTACCGGCCTGCCGGTTTCTATTGGAATGCTTTGGCGAAGGGCTATAAGCTGGGAACGGAATCGAGTTCGGACCATATCGCCACGCATACTTCGTACACCATGATTTACACGCCATCGAGTGCACGGCGCGACTTGGTGGAGAGCATGCGCAAGCGGCATGCCTACGGAGCGACGGACAACATCGTGGTCGATTTTCGCGCCCGCGACCGGCAGGGAAAGGAATGGATCATGGGCGACTCCCTGGATGCCGCCGTCGCGCCGGTCTTGCACGTGAAGGTGCTCGGCACCGCGCCGATCGCCTCCGTGGAGATCATCAAGGACGGCAAATTCGTTTACAAGACGGAGCCGAAGGCCGACGCCGCGGAATTCGACTACACCGACAACGCCGCCGCCAAAGGCCAAAGCTGGTACTACATCCGGGTGATGCAGGTGGATCGCAACATGGCCTGGTCGAGCCCTATTTGGGTGGCGTACAGCGGGCAATAATCGGCGCATTCAGGGCGTGATAACGGCCATGCCGTCGATGGCGCTAGGCAATTTACTATAGTTGCAATAATTTGCCCAATACATTAGTCAAATTGGCTAAATACGTCTCCCATGGCCGTTGAGGTGTCATTCAGAAGTAGATCGCTGTGGCTTGGACCGTCCACCTGGAAATCACGACGCCTGTTGCGCAAAACGGACGCTATCTTTGATACTATCGGCTCTGCACGTGACCACCTCAGCGTCCACGATTGGCGCGATTACCCGCCACCTTCTCGACTGGCGCGCGGGCGATGACGCTGCCCTCGCCCGTCTTGCCGACGAGATCTACGGGGAACTTCGTCGCCTGGCTGGCGCTGTTCTCAGTTCGCGCGCAGGGTTCCGATCCCTGCAACCAACCGAACTCGTCCACGAGCTCTATTTCAGGCTTCCGGCACTTCAGACGATCAACTGGCAGGGACGCGCGCATTTCCTCAACCTCTCCGCACAGGTGATGCGCAGGATCCTGATCGACTGTGCACGCAAGCTGCAGGCCGCCAAGCGCGGCGGAGCGGCACTCACCCTCCCTTTCAATGCGGCGGGCATGGACCCGGCGCTCGAAGTGGACGTGCTGCTGGTGAACGAAGCGCTCGACCGGTTTGCCCTCGATCATCCCCGCCAGGCGCACGTCCTGGAACTGCGCTTTTTTGGCGGGCTGACGACCGAAGAAACGTCGGAGGTGTTGAGGGCTTCCGGACACGAAGCTTCGATCCGCACCGTCGAGCGCGATTGGACGTTCGCCAAAGCCTGGATGCAAAATGCCATCACCACCCGCTGAGCCCAACCCGAATCGCGAACCCGCGCCACAACGCGTGGAGGCAGTGTTTTACGAGACGCTCGACCTGAATCCGGCCGACCGCGCCGCCTTCCTGGAGGAGTCGTGCGGTAGCGATCGGGTTTTGCGGCAGCGCGTGGAGGAATTGCTGGCTGCCTCCTCCGCCGCGGAGTGTAATCCCGGTTGGAGCGAACCTGCCCTGACGAAAGTGGCGCGCGCGTCCGCCGAATTGGCGGACCCGACATTGGAGCGCTACCGCCTTCTGGAGCGTATCGGGGTGGGCGGAATGGGTGTCGTTTACAAGGCTGTCCGTTCCGACGACACCTTCTCGAAGGAAGTCGCCATCAAGATCGTGCAATGGGCCGCTGGGGACGAGACTCATCTTCGCCGCTTTCGCACCGAACGCCAGATCCTGGCCAATCTGGAGCATCCCAACATCGCGCGATTGTTGGATGGTGGAGTGACGGCCGACGGACCGCCGTTCCTGGTCATGGAGTTCATTCACGGGGTTGCCATCGACCGGTATGCAGTGGAGCGGAAACCTCCGTTGCGCGTGCTGCTGGAAATGTTCCGGCGAATCTGCGCCGCGGTGGGATATGCGCATCGCAACCTCATCGTTCATCGCGACCTCAAGCCGGCCAACATTCTCGTAACCGAGGGCCCGGATGGAATTCCGGAACCGAAGCTGCTCGATTTCGGAATTGCACGGCTGCTTGACGACTCCGCGGAGCGCACGCGCACGCGCACGATGACGATCGAGTATGCCAGCCCGGAGCAAGTGACGGCGCGCCGATCGGAATTGCTTCGGACATCTACTCGCTCGGCGTGCTGTTATACGAACTTTTGGCCGGCACGCGCCCCTATCGGCCAACGATAAGCGAGATGGATCTGGCCGAGGCGATCTGCAAGGAAGACCCGCGGCTGCTGAGCGCCGATATCGACGCGGATCTGGCGAACATCATCGGGATGGCGCTGCGCAAGGAGCCGGCGCGGCGGTATGAGTCGGCTGAGCAACTCTCCGAGGACCTGCGCCGCTTCCTGGAGGGCTTTCCGGTGGCGGCGCGGCCGGACACTGGCAGGTATCGCGTCCGCAAGTTCGTGGGACGAAACAAGCTGCCGCTCGCCGCAGCGGCGTTGATCCTGGTCACGCTGGCCAGCGGTATTTTTGCGACCGTCCGGCAGGCCCGCATCGCCAATCGCCGCTTCAACGATGTGCGCAAACTCGCCAACTCCTATTTATACGACGTCTACGATTCCATCACGGTGCAGTGCGGAGCCATCAACATCCGCAAGCTGGTCATCATTCGCGCTCTCGAATACCTCGACAGTCTGAGTGGCGAGCGCTCGCGCGACAGAACGTTGACGCGCGAACTCGCCACCGCCTATCTGCGCGTGGCCAACTTGCAGGGCCTGCCGGGCCAGGCGAATCTCGGGGACGCGCAGGGGGCTCTTGCCAGCTATCGCAAGGCACTGGCGCTCGATGAGGAGCTCATGGCCGCCGATCCGCACGACTACGAGGCCGCTATGCGCGCGGCGGAGAACCACGCCGGACTGAGCAGGATACTCATGCTGGGCGGCGACCTCAAATCCTCCGAGGAGCACGGCCGCCAGACCCTGGCTCTCTTGGAGAGGTTGGCGCCGTCCGTGCGTGCGGCGCGCGACCTTCTGCCTGGCGCGTACTTCGTGCTGGGGCATGTCGAGGGCAATCCGAACTATCCCAACCTCGGCAACACCGCACTGGCGATGGAGCTCTACCAGAAATCCGTCGCGACCGAGCTGGAGGTGGTCGCAGCGCACCCCGAAGACACAAAATATCCACTTTGGCTGTCAAGCCGCCATGGAGCGGTTGGGCAGATGTACGAGGCCATGAACGATGGTGCACGGGCGGTGGTTGCTCTCCGCCGCAGCGTGGATATCTGTGAATCGCTGCTCAAACAAGATCCCTCGCACTCCTTCTTTAAAGTCTGTACGGCGGTCGGCAACAGCAACCTCGCCGCCGCATACGTGCGAGCGCTCAACGATGCCGTGACGGCGCGTCCCTTTAGCGATCGTGCGACGCGACTGTACGAAGAGGTGGCCAAGGCTGATCCCAACGACGTCGAGGCAGAGCTTGCCCTGGCCTCCAGCTACTACCCGCGAGCGCTGGTGCGGCACAACCAGCCGGCGGAGCAACCGATCGCCTGCGAGACAGGCATCGCCATTTACGACTCGGCGATGAAACGCCATTCCGGAGACATGCTGCCTTCTCCTTATCGTTCTCTGTGCGAACTGAGGGCAGATGCCTTAATGGCGCTCGGGCAATTCTCCAAGGCCGTCGAAAGCGCCCAAAGAGAGTTGGAGATTGATGCGCGGCTGCTCAAAGCAAGCGCCGCCGATGCGGGAGCCCAGTTGAACCAGGGTGTCGCGTGGTCGCAAATCGGCAAGGTTCACACCGCGCTCGCCGGACGCGCCGGGAGTCCCGCGGCGCGCCTTGCGGAATGGCGCCAGGCCAGGGAGTGGTATCAACGCTCGTACGACATCTTCGACCAGCAGAAGAAGAGTGGCAAGCTCATCCCCTTTTACCGGGCTAACCTCGATGCCGCCGGAGCCGCGATTGCTATGTGCGATCAGAAGCTCGCCGGTGGGCAGCCCGCGAGAACGCAATAGCCATCGAGCCCGAAACCGTTCTGCGACAGGCCGATACGCGCGGACTCCACGGGCCTGTGAGAATCGCCCGACCAAGCCATGAAGTAACCAACGTCGACGAGAACGGTAGTCCCGCCCGGGCCGTCGAATTCAAGGAAGTATTGTCAACATAGACCTCGCTACCGGAGTAGGGTGCGGGACCCGGACCGACCTACTGTTTCCGAGCGGGTTGGTAGCGGCGCCCACCGAATGCAAGATCGAACAGGGGCCGAGGCGACAGGGACTACCGCTGTAAACCCCGGCGGTAGGTTCCCGCTGCGGCATGAATCTCCAATTGCAAGCAGGAGCGCGGTCCCATCGGAAATTTCCGCGCTAATACTTCGCCGGTATGCGCCGTAGCAACGAGGAAACCGCGAAGCCGGCGAATGCCAGTGCGATCATTCCCAGAGTGCCGGGTTCGGGCGCGTTGTCCAAAATGAGGGCGTTCAACCGCACCCCACTACGGGAGTCGCTGTTTCCGGTGTAAAAGTCGGCTACCTGAAAGGTCAGGGTTCCCGTCGCGCTGGACGTGAATTGCTCCGTGGCGCTGTATTGGTTGTTCGTCGTTGGCCGAGCGGAGTCCGACCATGTGATGTCGGCGGGAGTCCCAGTTGTTCCCGACAAGCCGGTGATCGACACGGAATGAGTTCCCGTGCTCGCATTCCGGCCGGCATCGGAATCAAACGAGAAAAACGTCAGAAGGTACGACTTTGAGGGCGCAATGCCTGTCCCCGAGATACTGACCGTCAGCGAGGTAACGGCGGACGATGCAAAGGCGTTGCTGGAGTTATTGTATGCAAAGGAGTTGTAGAGATTTGCATAAGTAAAAGCGCCGCTATTGGCTAGCGGGCTGAAGATGCCGCCGGTCTGGTTCCGATCGAAAAAGCCGCCACCGGTATCCTGGCCGTCGGTCGGTGCGCTCACCGTTACTGTGTAGACGCCAAACGAAAGGCTATACGGCGTCGTCTGAGACGACGGGCCCGCGAACTGCGTGAAGCCCGGCTGAACTGTGTCGCCATTCTGTTGGAAGTCCAACATCAACAGGCCGCCGGCCTGAGCCGAATCGCAGAAAAGAAAAGAGATCAACCCCACGGTAGTAACCAGCAGTGTAGGCATCTTAAACCCTCCTCCAGGCATAGGTGCTAAAACTCCCACTCGCGAGCATCATTGGTTTACTGATCGGTATCGGCAAATGTCTGCCGCGTCTGCGGAGCGTTATACTTTCTGGGAGCCATTATGACGGGTGACTCCCGCAAAGTACTGGGAAAACCAGGCAATTCTCATGCAATTTCGATGCAAGAAGTGCGGTATCTCCTTGATGGCGTTGAAATCGACCCGGGTCGCGCTTCCGTCACCCGCAACGGCGAGGTGATCGAACTCCGGCACAAAACCTATCAGGTTCTCCTCTTCCTCCTGCGGCGTCCCAACCGCCTGGTGTCCAAAGAAGAACTGCTGGAGGGTGTCTGGCCCGATACCGCCGTCTCAGACGATGTGCTGCCGCACTGCATCGCTGAACTGCGCAAGGCATTCGGCGACCAGGCCAAAGAACAGCGGGTTTTCAAGACCTATCCAAAATCGGGGTATGGCCTCGTAGCCCCTGTCGAAGTGCATGAAGCCGGGCAGGCACCCTTGACCATCGTTCCGGTTGCGAATCGGCCGCCGCGGAGAAGCCGGCGGTCGATCGCAATCGCGGCCGGCACGATTGCCCTGCCGGCGATCGCCGGTCTGTGCTGGATGGTCTGGTTGAGGCCGGCACCCATGGAAATCCTCCGAGAAGTGGCGTGGTGGAAGCTGGACGAAGGTCATGGACTCACGGCATTCGATTCCAGCGGCAGCGGTCAGTCCGGCTGGCTGACTGGTACGGCGACCTGGGTTCCAGGGCTGCGTTCGGCGGCTGTGGCATTTCGCGGGGCCGAGGCATCCGTTCGCGGGATGTCGGCGCGCGCCCTTCCCGCCGGAAGCGCTCCGAGGACTATTACAGCGTGGTTCAAGACCACGGCCCCGCCGGTCGACGACACGATCATCTTCGAGTATGGGCCGGATTCCCGCGAACCCACGCCCGAACGGTTTGGCGTCCTGATGCGCTTGGACGGCCGCCTGAGCTTCGGGTCGGCCATGTCCGGTGGGTCCATTACGGGTACGGGCCAGTGGGCCGACCAGTCCTGGCATATGTTAGCGGCTGTATACGAAGGCGCGCCTGCCCACATGGCTCGTATTTTCGTGGATGGCCGTCAGGAGAACGCCGAAAAGTGGACTGCGATCCCGGACACCAACAACCGCCTCGCGTGGGCCATCGGCCGAGGTCTGTTGGGGAACTCGTCCTTCCTGGGCGTGATTGATGACCTGCGCGTTTATAATGACGCACTCGATGTCTCGAAGGTCGCTGCGCTATACCGTTGCGCCACGCAGCATGAAGACTTGGGCAGCTACTACTACTTGTCGATTCTCTACCCCGGGATGGTCATCGAGGAGAGAGGTCCGGGAGAGGTATCCGCACCCTTCCGGAACGCCGGCGTCCGCATGGCGGGAATGCAGCTTGCGGCCAGACGCTCTGGATGCCCGATAGCAAGCCAGCGAGGCGCGGATGTCGGCCAGGACCTGCGGGTCGCCGCCGATTTTCTGGTTCCCATCGACTCCGAAGGGCGGACCACGGAAGCTGGTCCTTACTTCCGCGCCCGCTCTGCCTCGGCCGGGGACGGCATCGTCGGGGGTACCGCCGCGGGTTATTGGCTACAACTGGAGTCCAGCGGCAGGATCCGGGTACTGCGTCTCAATCCGCGGGCCATCGTGGCTTTCTCCGACCCGGTTCCCGGGTTCGATTCCACAATTTTTCATCGCCTGGAAATGGAGGGGCGCGGAGATACTTTGATCGCATGGCTCGACCGGAAGCCGGTGGATTTCCTGGTGGGCGACAAACGCGGAACTGCGGTTCCGATTCCGTCCTTGTGGAACGGCCCTCCGCGCCTGGGCACGAATCAGGGGGCGGCCGGAGTCGCATTCAGCTCCGACCAAAGCCGCAATCAGGCAGGCGGACAGCGAGTCAAAGACCTGCAGGTGACGCGGCTGAATTAGGGTCAGGGCGCTAGCGGTGTAGCCGGCCCCAAGAAAATCGAGGCGGCTCATTTGACAATCAGTTTATTGGGACACACTCGATGCCAGGGTCACCACGCGCTCGTCCGGTCCGGTCACGTAACCGAGGTAGGCTCCGCGAGTGAACAGTACCGATTGCTTCCCTAGGTCGTGCGCCGTCAGAGCGCTGCCTCCGTTCATGGGCAGCGACTGCATACCGGCCAGCCCCACGGTCGCGCGCAGCAGCTGCCAGGTAAGCCATGCGCGCATCGATCCGCCGTAATCGCCTACCGCCATGGTGAATTCGCGCCCTGCGGAATCCACGTAGCGGGCCGTGGAAAGCTGTGGCGGAATGAAGCGGCGCGCCTTGTCGATCCAGGTGCGGGACTCCGGACCGAACGAATTCGAAAGCGATCCGCTCAATTGGTCCAACGACCCCGAGAGGCTGGCGCCGGTGTACGCGTTCGATTCGGCGAGTTCCAGACCGGCAGGAAGTTGCCGGGGCAGCGATGCGAGTGAGGCGCTGATCGCTGGATCGTCAAGCAGTCCATTGCCGTTGCCGACATTGGCCGCGAGACGATCGGCCACGGGTCCGGCCGAGGCGTCGGGCGCAAAGATCAAGACCGTCACCGGCTGCCCGGTCTTGTCCATGATGTACGTTTCGTTTTCCGGGGTGCGAACGCGAAAGCCGGTGTACTCGGCGCCGCTGGGGCTCTGTACGCGAATGCCGGTGGCTTGTGCGGAGCCCGCTGCCTCGAGATAGCGCGCCAATATCCCGGCCGCCGGTTTGGGTCCCCCATCCGATGCCAACACATGCACGCTGACCGGCGATTGGCCCGCCGATTGATAAGTCGCGGTCGTAATCGAATCTCCGACGCGGCCGAGAGTGGCCGGCGTCAAACCCGGCGGCAGCGAATGGGGCGGAAGTTTGACTTCCCTTCCGCGGGATGCAGACCGCAGACTCTGCGCGGTCACCGAGGTCGGCCGCGCCGGCATGGCGGCGGTGTCCACCGGAAACTCGGTCAGCGTCCCCGCAGCGCGCCGGGGCACCGCGCCGGTCGCCGTCATGGCGCCCGTGGCAGGTCCCTGCGGAACCGAACCGGACTGCCCGGTATTGGGGGAAACCGCGGCTGAGCCGCCTGGCTGTGCCCCGAAAAACTTCTTGGCAGAAGCCAGCAGACCTGCCCCGAAATAGGCTCCGCCGAATGTCAAGATCAGGCCCAGAATGACCTTCGCCAGCATTCCTGGCTGCTCGCTCTGTACCCCGGGGGCCGCCGCCGCAATGGCCGGCGCCGCCGCGGGGACGCGGATCCTCTCTCCGGTGTACCCGCAGAACTCCTCGCTCACGCATTCCTCGCGGCCGCACGCAGGGCAGACAGTGGGAAGGGGAGCGGCAGCCGCCGGAGCGACCGCCGTGCCCTGAGAATTCGCCGGACCCACGGCGATCGCCACCGCCGCCACCAGGTTCACCAGCGGAACAACCATCAGCACGCCGAGTATCGGCCCCTTCCCGCGAGCCTTTGCGATGCCCATCCAAATCAGAATGGCGGCGACCAGATTGACGATCGGAATCAACAGAAGCAGGATGTACCAGAGCGGCTTACGCGCCACGCGGCACATCAGAACGACGTTCAGCAGTGGCACCCACGCCATCCAGCTTCCAGGCGTCCCTGTCTTTCCTGCGACCACCCACAGGATGGCGCTGAAGTACACCATCATGGCCAGTAACAGCAGGAAGTACATTTCGAGGTTGGATGCGAAATCGGTAATACTGACCATCTGCCAGTCTCCTTGTTTCCGTCAGGGTTTCCGTTCAGGCGGGAGCGCCGCAACCCGTGCAGAATTTGCGGCCCGGGGTCAATCGCTTGCCGCATTTTGCGCACAATCGCGGAATCGGCTCGGTTGGCGGCGGCGGAGGAGGTTTGGGCACCGTCTGTGAGGGTGCCAGGGACCGGGTTTGCACCGGCAAGGGAGGCGGCGGCGCGGGAGGAGGCGCAAGTGGCGGCGCGAGTAGGGGCCTTGCCATGCTGGTTGCCAATGCGACAGGAGTCGACCAGGTCGCGGCTGGCTCTGCCTTTGGCAACATGTCCAACAGATGCTTAAATACCTCTTGGATATCGTTGCCGTCCAGGGATTGTGCAAAAGCCCAAGCGCGGCCGTCTTCGCCGGCGAGAAACTCCAGAGTCCAGAACGACGTTAAGGAGGACATCGCCAGTAGCTCTGGACCTGCCTCTCCGGCCGGGCCAATCGCGAATCGAACAAGCGGATTCAGGTTCGCCATGCCGGAGGCGATTTCGGTCAGCGCGGGTTCGAGTGCAAGGCGATTGCCCACGAGTCGTAACCAGCCCCGTGCCGCGAGCGCCTGAACGCCTTCGTTCAAATTCTGTGGATCAGGGTGATAAGCCGGCGGCGTATGCCTCTTCAAAATGCCCGCAAACCAGCGCGCATCCGCAGTGCTTCCGGCCTCCAATTCGTAAACCAGTTGATCCCTCGAGAGTACATCCGCATCCGCCTGTCTCCGGTCAATTAATGCCCGCAGGCGTTCTTCCTTTACGGCGTCGACCACCGCAGCCAGAGCGACCAGTTCCGCAGCGCGCAGGTTTAGCTGCGAGCGGCCGGCGCGGGGCGAGTCCGTCCAGTTCAACCACTGCCCCAGTAACTGCATGATCACCGCTGGCGTGCACGGAAAGGTGATGGTGTGCTCCGCCGGGCCGGAGGCGGAATAGCCGACCATTCCGTCCTTGGCAGCGTAGTAGTCGATGACGAAAGAGCCATCGTTGGTACCGAGATCAAGGGACACTCTATATGCAGGAGATGTTAAGGTCGCGAGAGCCCCGCGCCAGGCCTCCGTAACATTCCCGTTTCCATTCAGCACTTGTTTCTCGTGCAGCGAGGAAACCATCTGCTGCTCGATAGCTGCGGGCGGCGAGAGTCCGGCGAATGGCGACGTCCGAGCCGGAGGGAGTCCCGCGATCCGGAGGGCCGCTTGAATCTCGGGAGTTGCGAGTTTGTGTCTGACTGGTTCGCTCATTGGTTCACCGATGGGTTCGATCCCGCGCAAAGTGCAGGGCGGTGGAACTCGTCTTCGGCCGTCTGGAACCACTTGGGATTCTCGGTCATCATGTCACCCGGATCATTTCTTGCTTTCGAAATCCTCGTTCAAATCGACGAACCCGAACGGGTCCTTACTCGGTGCCGGCTTGCTCGGCGCCGGCTTCCTCGGGACGGCCGGCAGTTTATCGGCCGTGGTATCGGCGCCGGTGGAATCGGCCGGCGATTCGGGCGTCTGCCCCTGGGTGTTGGCATCCACAACCGGAGGACCGGTGCTCGCGCCGCCGAGCGTGATGTCGTCGTGAGACGCCGGTGCAGCCGGGTGCGCGCCTCGAACCTCGTCGATCGAACCCGGCTCGATCGGGCCGATGCCGGGCGCTTTGGGATTGCCCTCCCCGAGGCTCGCGGCCGGATTGGCCAGCCAGTTCCTGGCCTTCTTCACTTCTTCAGCCGCTTCCTGCGCCTTCTTATTCCAGTGCTCGGCTTCTTCCGCATTGCCTTGGGCCGACGCACGATGCGCCTTTTCCGTTGCTGACTGGCGCAACTCCAGGTTGCGATCGAGTTCCTTCATGCGCACTTCGCGTTCCATGAAGCGGTTGCCCTCGCGAGTGGGCACGCCCTCGGGGGTGTAAAGTTTTGCGCGCGGACCGCCCGGGGCGGCCTGCAGTTTGTCTTGGTCCGATTGCTGCGCGTGGTCCAGTTCGTGCTTCGCGGCGCTCTCCGCTCCGGTCGCGCTCGCGTCTGAACCGTCGAATGCGCGGGCGTGCACCTTGGCCTGGGCTTGCTCCGAACGCCTCATATTGGTCGTGCCATCGTCTGTTGGCGACAAGCCCTTCTTGAACCGTTCGACGTCGGCTTTGGATTTGGGCACGTAGTTCACCCGGTCGATAAGATCCTGACGGTAGCCCGCTTGCTTTAATCTATCCTTAAGGAATTTCTGGCGCTCCTCGTCGGTGGTGGGAAACTCTTCCGATTTATCGGTGCCGCCACCTTCGCCACCTTCGCCGCTCTTGTGGATGTCGGAATCGCCAGGGCCGTCGGGCTTGCCTTTCGAATCGGGCGCTCCCTCCCCAGCCGGGTGTTCCTCCCCGCCTGCATGGGGCTGGGGACCTTCCGGTCCCGTGGTTGCTTCGCCGGGGCTCGCGGCATTACGCTTTAGCGCCTCCCGAACGAGGTCCTGTTGCTTGTGGTCCCCTTCCATCGAAGCGATCGTGTCCCTTGCCTTTAGCTCGCTTTCCGGGAGAGTGCGGAGTTTCTCAATCGCCGCCTCTCGCGCGGCTTGGGCGGCGGGGTCGGGCGGCACGGGAGCCGGTTCTGGGGTTGGCGCCTCTCCTTTGGCGCGCCGGACCGCCTCGTCGTACAGTTTCGCCTGATCTGATTTGCCTTCGACTTCTGCGGTCAGCTTGCGGGCTTCCAGGTCCTGGAGAGGAGTGTCTTTCAATTTCTCAAGCTCGGCCTCGCGCGCGGCCGGAGTGGAGAGATCCGGCTCGTGGGCGCCGGTTGGCGGCTGTCCCGCATCACCGCCCCGCGGCGTTTCGCTACCCGGTGGCCGGACCCCCGCTTCGGGAGGGATGGTCGGCGCATCGTGACTGGCCAGTGACGACTCCGGAGTGTCCGCAACTCCGCTGGGTGTCGGTGTGGGTGCCGGCGTCGGAGTTCCAGCCGGTTTCGAGACTTTTGGAGGAGTCTCCGGAAGGAGGGGATCTCTCTTGACAGGCTCCAGATCGCCTCCCCTCAGCCGCTTGTAGTCTTCGTCGGAGAGCGCGCTCCCATCGTCCCGGAATCCGTCGTTCTTTTTCTGCGAGGACTCATCGATCTTCTTTTCGACGTTCGCGCCTTTCTTCTCGATTGCGTTATCGATCAGCGCCTCATTCTCCGTTTGTCCGGTGCTCCTGTAGTGCTCCTTCAGGCGGCGCAGTTGGTCGTAGTCATAGTCCCCTAATTTGTCGACTGCGGCCGGATTGGTCAAGTCCAGCGGTTCCGCCAGGCTTGCTCCTCCGCCCGCGTTCTTTCTTCGGAGCGCCTCGTTCACCAAATCGAGCTTATCTCCGTCGCCGGCATTGCTATAGCGGTCGGCCAGGTTCTCCAACTCCGATGGCGAGAGCTTCGATAGATCATCGAGTTTCCCTTCCCGCTGCGCCGCTGCCTCGGGTGAGAGTGCTTCGTGATCCGGCGCAGGCTGATGTTCCTGGTACGCCTTGTCCAGCGCTGCTTTTTCGGCTTCGGTGAGCGCGCGCGGCTCTTCCCCGGGTCCGGCTGAGGTGCTAGGCGTCTCCGAGGAAGCGCCCGCGTGTTCGCCCGCGCCGCCCGCCGGTGTCGATAGCCCGCGTTCGGTCGGCTCACCGGTCACTCCGGGATGAAGATCGCCTCGCTCGGTCGGAAGCTCCGGCGGCCCTGCTGGGATCGCGCGCTCCGTCGGCTCGCCCGACGTACCCGGATGAATGTCGCCCCGTTCCGTGGGCAGGTCGGCCTTTGTCGCTCCAGTCCCGGACGCTGGAGGCTTGGACTCAGCCGGCGTACGAGGCTCCGACGCGCCCGTCTCTGCCGGCGGCGCTTGCGCTGTTCCAGCAGGCGGCGTCGCGACGGGAGGCCGCTCGCCCGGTGGGGACGCGGCGGGTTCGGCTGGGCTGGCCGGCTGACGATGATCGGCGCCCTCGCCGCTCACGGCGGGAGTTCCTTCCGGCACGCGCGCGGTCGGATCGTGCGGTATCGGGGCCGGTTCGGTCGGGCCGGTCGGCTGACGATGATCGGCGCCCTCGCCGCTCACGGCCGGAGTTCCTTCCGGCACGCGCGCGGTCGGATCGTGCGGTGTCGGGGCCGGCTCGGTCGGGCTGGCCGGTTGACGATGATCGGCGCCCTCGCCGCTCACGGCCGGAGTTCCTTCCGGCACGCGCGCGGTCGGATCGTGCGGCGTCGGGGCTGTCTCGGTTGGGCTGGCCGGTTGACGATGATCGGCGCCCTCACCGCTCACCGCGGGAGTTCCCTCCGGCACGCGTGCGGTCGGATCGTGCGGAGTTGTGGCTGGCTCGGTCGGGCCGGTCGGTTGACGATGCTCTGCGCCCTCACCGCTCACGGCGGGAGTTCCTTCCGGCACGCGCGCGGTCGGATCGTGCGGTGTCGGGGCCGGCTCGGTCGGGCTGGTCGGCTGACGATGATCGGCGCCCTCACCGCTCACGGCGGGAGTTCCTTCCGGCACGCGCGCGGTCGGGTCGTGCGGTGTCGGGGCCGGCTCTGTTGGGCTGGTCGGTTGACGATGATCGGCGCCCTCACCGCTCACGGCGGGAGTTCCTTCCGGCACGCGCGCGGTCGGATCGTGCGGTGTCGGAGCCGGTTCGGTTGGGCTGGTCGGCTGGCGATGATCGGCGCCCTC
>Ga0207071_1085_pt1 | contig 16442 bp, 15 predicted proteins | sample Alteio_BWMinHeat_67_FD_153531 | JGI IMG/M metagenome (GOLD analysis project Ga0207071, IMG submission 153531) | Enriched cells from forest soil in Barre Woods Harvard Forest LTER site, Petersham, Massachusetts, United States -... | ecosystem: Environmental > Terrestrial > Soil > Temperate forest >...
ATGTATCCCATCTATGCCTTTGGCAGCGAAGAGCAGAAGCAACAATGGGTGCCGAAGCTCGCAACTGGAGAAAAGCTCGGATGCTTCGGGCTCACCGAGCCAGATTTTGGTTCGAATCCGGGCGGCATGCGAACGCGCGCCGTGAAAGAAGGCAACGAGTATGTTCTGAACGGCGAGAAGATGTGGATCACCTCCGGCTCGATCGCCGACATCGCGGTAATCTGGGCCAAGAGTGAAGAGCACGGCGGCAAGGTCCGCGGATTTCTGGTGGAAACAACCCGCCCCGGCTTCTCGGCGCAGGACGTGCATGGCAAGTGGTCTTTGCGAGCGTCAGTCACTTCGGGACTCTCCCTTCAAGATGTGCGCGTGCCGGCGAGCAATCTGCTGCCGAAGTCGGACGGGCTGAAATCTCCACTCATGTGCTTGAATCAAGCGCGCTACGGAATCGCGTGGGGCGCGATTGGCGCGGCGATGTCCTGCTATGACACCGCCCTGCAATATTCATTGCTGCGCAAGCAATTCCGCGATCAGCCGATCGCGTCGCACCAGCTTGTCCAGGAAAAGCTGGCATGGATGATCTCCGAGATCACCAAGGCGCAGCTCCTGGTCCTGCAGGTTGGACGTTTGAAAGATGCGGAGAGGGTACAGCACCAGCACATCTCGATGGCCAAGCGAAACAACGTGTGGATGGCGCTGGAGTGCGCGCGAATGGCGCGCGACATCCTCGGGGCGAACGGCATTGCTGACGACTATCCCATCATGCGGCATATGATGAATTTGGAGTCGGTGAAGACCTACGAAGGCACCCACGACATTCACACGCTGATCATCGGAGCGAATGTTACGGGAATCGACGCGTTCTGATTTACGGAAGGGCACGACTTTAGTGATGATGATTACTTGCTTCACCAAATTTGTCGCGTTTAGCGCCGCATTCGCTGTGCTTTTGGGAGCATCGTCTGCGCCGCGCAAACTGCTGGTCCGCCAAAGGGACGCTCATCATTCATGGTGGCAGCATCCAGAACTCTTGGGCATCGGTATTGATGAAGGCGCATGGATTGAAGTGCATGGCGATTCCTTTACGGTGTTTGAGGGCCAAGTTGCTATTTACGATGCCATTCGATATAGCCTTGACTCTCTTCAGTTCCTGTCTCACGGAGAGAAATTCGACCTGCGATGCGCCCACGCCTGTTAAAAGGGGCAATCGGTTGAAGTAATAATCGTGACGTTGATCGTGCCTTCCCTAATGCAGCAGGAGGACTAAATGGCCGCGACATGCGAGCACATCCAGAAAGCCGGACATCCCAAGCCGAATTCAAAGGGATGCGAAGAATGCATCAAGATGGGCGATCGATGGGTCCACCTGCGACTCTGCCTCACCTGTGGACACGTAGGGTGCTGCGATTCGTCGAAGAACAAGCATGCAACCAAGCACTATCACGCGGTCAAGCATCCGGTGATTCAGTCGTTCGAGCCGGGCGAGGGCTGGCGGTATTGCTATCCAGATGACATCTTCGTGGAATGAACCACCCCGGTAGAATGTTGCCGTGGGACTATCATTCTTGCCCGCATCTTTCTGCTTGTCGCCCTGCTCGTTGCGCATGCATCCAAAATAAATCGATATGGCAAAGCGTATTCAGATCGTCCTGCTCGTTTTCTTCGTGCTTGCGGCCATCAGACTCTTTTTCATCTACCGCGAGCGCCATGCCCCCGCTCCCGTTGAGAAAGCAGCACCGGCGAATCCTAACTTCAGCGCCGATGACTATGTCGCGCCAAGGCAGGTGCACGCTTACGATCTGAAGTCGGCAAAGGATGCGCTCGACGGCAAGCCGGCGTGGGTGAAGGCGGGCTACCAGGTCTATTATTTCCCCTTCACAGGCGGCCGCGTCGACTACAAACATCCTGCCGGATTATTGCCGCCGCTCGAGAAGCTCGACATCGCGAGCGTGATTCAGGTAACGCCCCCCAACACCAAGAGCGAGGAGATCGCGCCGGGCGTTCGCACACGTGCGGAGCAGGTGCTGGCCGTTTTCCATCCAAATGGCGACAGCAAGATCTACGCCGCGCCGATTGGAGCCAATCGCGGCGGAGACTACACGCTCTACATCAATGACACGTTTTACTTCGAAGACCCACATCAGCTCTACAAACACTGGCCGCAAGATGTCTGGACCGCCATCGAACACCATGAGGCCCAAAAAGGGATGAACGAATTGCAGGTAGCTCTCGCGCTCGGAGCGGGAGTTTCCCGGGGCAGCGGCGGAGATTACGGCAATCGTACGTTGCAATATGACAACAACGGACATCCCGTGAAGGTCACGTTTGAGCGCAACCACGCCACTGATGTTCAGAGTGTCACGGGCCCGTAGTAGACTCACCAGCTTCGTTAACCAGGAGGCTCACGCCATGATGATGAATTGGAACGAATATCAAAAGGAATTGCTCACTACGATCGGAAAGATTGCGCAGCTCAGTCCCGAGACCGTCCGCGGCTATCGCACTCTGGGCGAGGCTGGACAGAAGACCAGTCACTTGGGTGAAAAAACGCGGCAACTGATCGCGCTGGCTGTCGCCGTGACCACGCGTTGCGACGGATGCATCACGGTGCACACCGACGCCGCAATCAAAGCCGGCGCAAGTATTCCAGTATTCGGATTTCTCAGAACGAAATAAGTTAGCAGATTGAAGGGCAATGCCGAATGTCCTGCTTTGCCTTTCAATCTTGACATGTTTACAACATGAAAATATGCCATGAACATGTCAAAAATGATTCAACTTCGGAACGTCCCCGACTCGCTGCATCGGAGATTGAAGGCCCGAGCCGTAATGGCGGGGATGTCGCTCTCGGATTATCTGGTAAGGGAGATTCGCGAAATTGCAGACCGACCAACTCTACAAGAGTTCCAACAACAGTTTGAACGTCGAGAATCAGTCAAACTGCCCGTCCCTGCGGCTGACATAATCCGCGCCGAGCGAGACGCGCGTTGATAGTTGTCGACGCCTCGGCTCTAGTGGAGTGGTTGCTTCGCACGCCGTCGGGGTTTCGCGTGGCACAGCGCGTCCTCAATTCCGGCCGCACTCCGCACGCCCCGGAACTTATCTTCGTTGAGGTTACTCATGGATTGAGGCGGATGGTAGCTCTTGGAACATTAACGGAGGCTGGGGCAGAGGAGGCATTGCGCAACTTTGCAAATCTGCGCGTTAAGGCCCATCCACAGCTTGGTAAATCACGAAATCACACAATCACCAAATCACGAAGTGATAACAGAATGGAACCGAGCGATGTCGGCTGAAGGAATTTCGGTGTCAAATAGCGGTAGACTTTCACTGTTGAAGGAGGCCGCAAATGCGGTTGGTAGTGGTCGCCACTCTTCTCTTGTGTTTGACGCAGTGCGGCCGACCCAGTGAGCCATCGCAAACCTCGGAGTGTAATTGGCAGCGCATGGCCCAGGCAGCCGCCAACCGACGAATTGCCTTGACAGCCGCTATCCAGCTCCCCGGCACGTTCGCTGACGACTGCGCCCTGCATTCCGGAGCAGCGGATAGTCAAACCTATGATCTGGAGCGCCAAGCCTGGCTGAATGGATGCAGACAATTTAAGAAGCTGGGACAGTGGAGGAGCCTGGATGTGACCTCCTCATCGCTCGGGAGGTCGAATGGTTTTGTGCTGGTGGAAGGACGAGCTGTTTTCGATGCCGGAGAGTATCGGCTTCAGAGCTTCTGGAAAGTCGGAAACGACCGAGCGGAGATCTTCTTCCTGGGACTGAAGAATGGCGTGGAACTTATCGATGTGCCAAGCTATCCAGCGCTGCCCGGCGCTCGAGTTCCAAGAGACATCGTTCCAAGAGATATCATCGATCCGCCAGTGAGTCGCGATGCGCATTCGTAATTGAGCGCGCGCGTTGACCCTCCCTAGTCAGCGTGTTACTTTCAGAGGTTGCCCAGTGCGCTCTGGGCGTCACCTTCCGCACCGCACAAAGGAAAGCCGTTGAGTCCCACCGCCGAAGTGAATACCACGCTGCGCAAGACTGCCTTGAACGCAGTCCATCGCCAGATGGGCGCCAAGATGGTCGATTTTGGTGGCTGGGACATGCCCGTTGAGTACTCCGGATTGATCGCCGAGCACATGGCTGTCCGCACCGCTGTCGGCATCTTCGACGTGAGCCATATGGGCGACATCTTGATTCGCGGACCGCAGGCGCTCGACGCCGTGCAGCACATCAGCATGAACGATGCCGGCAAGCTGCAGCGCGGACAGGCGCATTACTCGGCGTTGCTGTATCCGGAAGGGACATTCGTCGACGACGTGATTGTCCACAAGCTCGGCGACAACGATTATCTGTTGGTCATCAACGCCGGGACGCGCGAGAAGGACGTGAATTGGGTACGGAAAAACGTCAGCGCGTTTCGCTGTCATTCCGACAACCTGAGCGATTACTACACGCAGCTTGCGATCCAGGGTCCGAAGGCTGTGAATGTTTTGGGCAAGCTCACCAACGTCGATCTCGCTCCAATCAAGAACTACTGGTTCACGTATGGAACGGTCTGCGGGCTGTCAAACACGATGATTGCGCGCACCGGATACACGGGCGAAGATGGATTCGAAATCTACATCCCCTCAGACGAAGCCACGAGCACGCGCGTGTGGAACGAAGTGCTGGAAGCGGGTGCGGAGTTCGGCATCCTGCCCTGTGGGCTCGGCGCGCGCAACACGCTTCGCCTTGAATCCAAGATGGCGCTCTACGAGCACGAAATCTCTGACGCCATCAACGTCTGGGAAGCGGATCTTGGCCGCTATTGCAAAATGGAAAAAGGCGACTTCATCGGTCGCGCGGAGTTGGAAAAAGCCAAGGCCGAAGGACTGAAGCGAGTCTTAGTTGGCTTGGAGATGATCGAGCGCGGCATCGGTCGCGACGGTTACAAGGTGTTCAGCGAATCGGGCGAGGAGATTGGGTATATCACCAGTGGCTCTCCCGCGCCGTTTCTCAAGAAAAATATCGCTCTCGCCTACGTGCCGCTGAGTGACTCGCAGATAGGCACCGTTGTGCTGGTGGAAGTCCGTAGCCAGAAGGTCAAAGCACAGGTAGTGCCAACGCCGTTTTACAAACGCCCAAAGAGGCAGGCATAAAGGAAATACAGAATGGCTTTTCCCCTAGATTACCGCTATACACGTGAACACGAATGGATCAAGGTAAACGGCAATCAAGCCACCATCGGTATTACCGATTTCGCGCAAAGCTCACTCGGGGACATTGTCTTCGTGGAGTTACCAAAAGTGGGAGATGAGCTTGCAGTAGGCAAGACCTTCGGCACGGTGGAATCGGTGAAGGCGGTTTCCGAACTTTATGCTCCTGCATCGGGCAAGGTGGTCGCGGTGAATGAGGAACTCGCCACGGCGCCTGAAAAGATCAACTCCGATGCGCACGGCTCCTGGATGCTGCGCGTTCAACTCAAAGATCCGGGCGAGGTGAACAAGCTAATGTCGTCGGACGACTACGAGAAGTATGTGAAGGAAGAGGGCGGGAAGTAGGACGCGAGGTTTATCTTGATATTTGCTTTTCGTTCGCCTATAATATTTGCGGTGAATCGTGTCGCTACAAGCCGAATCCAGGCGAACGCCAGCTATGTTGGTCCCTCCCTTTGCGCGACACAAACTGATTCCTCATCAGTAAATAGTGATCCCGTGCGAATCCCGCTTGTTGGTTGGGATGCTGACGGGATATCCCACGATCGCGGTGGGATTCTGATGGGATATCCCACCATTCGCGATGGGATCGATCCCATCGAAATTATGGGATCAAATGGGATTGCGTTCGCTAAGTCCTTTAGATTTGTGGATCGAGCGATTTTCGCCGAGTCAAACTTTTCTGTGTCTGTGCCGACGGTTAATTAAGTAGCAACCAGCGATCAGTTGGCTTCGGGCGTACCGAGGTTTCCCGCGTTGGAGCTTTGCACCGAAGCTGAACATCAAAAGAGGTCAGTCACCCTAAGACATGCGTTATCTTCCAAAATCTCCTGCCGACCGCGAACTGATGCTGCGCGAAATCGGCGTCCATTCGATTGACGAGTTTTTCCAAACCATTCCCGAGGAGTACCGGCTGAATCGCGATCTGAATGTCCCGCGCCAGATGGCAGAATCCGAGATCATCGACTACTTCCGCGAACGCAGTCAGGAGAACGCCGCCGGTTACGCTGTCTTCCTCGGCGCCGGCGCCTATCACCACTACCGCCCCGTGATTATCGACGCGCTGGTCCAGCGCGGAGAGTTTCTCACCTCGTACACGCCGTACCAGGCGGAGATCTCGCAGGGCACGCTACAGGCGATCTTTGAGTTTCAGACGATGATCTGCGAGCTCACCGGCATGGACATCGCCAATGCTTCGATGTACGACGGAAGCACCGGCGCTGCGGAAGCCATTCTGATGGCAATGCGCGTCACTGGACGCGCGCATTCTGTGATCGCACGCACGGTTCATCCGGAATATCGAGAGGTCATTCACACCTACCTGCATCATCGCGGAATGCCGATGACGTTTGTCGGCTATGACCATGCCTCTGGCGAAGTGAGTCTGTCTGAGCTGGAGAAGGCAGTCACCGATGAGACCGCCTGCGTGCTGATCCAGAGCCCGAACTTCTTCGGCTCCATCGAAGAAGTTGCCGCGGTTGCCGAGATCGCTCATCGCAAAGGCGCGCTGCTGGTAGTCTCGATCGCCGAGGCGCTGTCGCTCGGCATCGTAAAGCCTCCGGCAGAGGCGGATATCGTTTCGCTCGAAGCGCAGTCGTTTGGCGTGCCACTTGGATTTGGTGGTCCTTACGATGGCGTGCTGGCGGCAAAAGAGAAGTACGTCCGGCAGATGCCCGGCCGGCTCGTAGGCGAGACCAAAGACAAGAACGGCAAGCGCGGATACGTGCTCACGCTCTCCACGCGCGAGCAGCACATTCGCCGTGAGAAGGCTACCTCCAATATCTGCACCAACCAGGCGCTGGTCGCGCTGATGTCCACGATCTACATGAACGTGTATGGACGCGAGGGTCTCAAGGATCTGGCTACGCAGAACTTGGCCAAGGCGCATTATGCCGCGACCCAATTTGGGAAGAAGGCCACAGTACTCTTCCCGAAAGCGAAGCGGTTTAACGAGTTCGTTGTGCAGACCACGGAAGATCCGCATGCCGCCAGCGACCGCCTGCTGGAAAAGAAGATCATCGGAGGATTTGGATTGAAGAAGTTCTATCCTGAACTGGGACACGCTGCGCTGTGGTGTTGCACCGAGATGAACACACGCGAGCAGATCGACACAGCGGTGCAGGCGGTGCAGGCATGATTCGGAAAGTCTCGCAGCACGTCAATCAGAACGAGGGCTTGATCTTCGAGAAGTCCTCTCCAGGCAAGAAGGCCTATCGGCTGCCCCCGCTCGACGTTCCCGAAGTGGATCCGGAGAAGCTGCTGGGCGACCAGACACGCCAAGATCTTGGACTGATGCCGGAAGTGAGCGAGATTGAAATCATTCGCCACTTTACCCGGCTCTCCACCTGGAACTACGCCATCGATCTTGGCATGTACCCCTTGGGCTCCTGCACGATGAAGTACAACGCGCGCGTGAATGAGTTCGTAGCGCGATTGGAAGGTCTGGGCAATTCCCATCCCTACCAGCCGGAGAAGATTTCACAAGGCGCGCTGCGCATCATCAAGACACTCTCCGAGTGTTTGTGCGAGATCACTGGCATGGACACGATCACGCTCCAGCCCGCCGCGGGAGCTCACGGCGAGTTTACCGGCATTCTGCTGATTCGCGCATATCACGAGTCGAGGGGGAATCCGCGCAAGAAGATCATTATTCCCGATTCAGCCCACGGCACGAATCCGGCGACGGCGGCGATCTGTGGTTATGAAATCATCAACCTGAAATCGAACTCGCAAGGCATGGTCGATGCCAGCCTGCTAGCGTCGATAGTCGATGAAAGCGTTGCCGGCATGATGCTCACCAATCCGAGCACCATCGGCGTCTTCGAAAAGGAAATCCACCGCATCGCCGACGTGCTCCACAACAAAGGCGCGCTCCTGTACATGGACGGCGCTAACATGAACGCGTTGGTAGGCAAAACGCGTCCCGGCGACTTTGGCGTCGACGTGATGCATCTGAACCTGCACAAGACCTTTTCGACGCCTCATGGCGGCGGCGGTCCGGGATCGGGCCCGGTGGCTTGCAAAAAGATTCTGGAACGGTTTTTGCCGACTCCCGTTCTCACCACTCGCACCGACGGAAAACTCGGCTTCGACTACAACCGACCGCAGTCGATCGGACGCGTGCGCGCTTTCTACGGCAATTTTGGAATGTTCGTCCGCGCTCTGGCGTACATCTTCGCCAACGGTCCCGACGGCTTGCGCCAAACCACGGAAGACGCAGTTCTCAACGCAAACTATATTCGCAAGAAGCTCGAAGGAATTTACGAGCTCCCTTACAAGACCGGCTCCATGCACGAAGTAGTCTTCAGCGATCGTCTGCAGACGCAGAACGGCGTTAAGACGGGCGACATCGCCAAGCGCCTCGTCGACTACGGCTTCCATCCCTACACCACCTCCTTCCCGCTAATCGTGCCCGGCGCGCTGATGATCGAGCCGACAGAAAGTGAATCCAAAGAAGAGTTGGATCTCTTCATCGATGCCATGAAGTCGATCGCGCAGGAAGTGCAGGATGATCCGCAACTCGTGATCAGCGCCCCGCACAACACCCGCGTCGCGCGCATGGACGAGACCTCCGCCGCGCGCAAGCCGGTTCTGCGCTGGAGGCCCGAGCCGTCGGCGCAGACAACAGCGAGTCCCAAACCAGAACTTGTGGAAACGCGATAGAGCCCCTTCAACCACGGAGTCGCAGAGTCACGGAGAACGGCCGGGGAAGCAGGATTGGCTTTATCCTTTGGTAGTCTTCTTGTTTCCTCCGTGTCTCAGTGTCTTCATGGTGAAATGGATCCTATGTCAGTCTTCGACGATCACAAGCAGGAACTTGAGAAGTACGAGTTCATGATGGGTCCAGCCCGCGGACGCCTTGCCGTGACCATGGACATGCTCACTGACGCGCTGATTCTCGTCGGCCAGCACGGCGTGTATTGCACGAGCAATCGCAATCCCAGCAAGCCAGCCATGGATCTTCAGACAGTACTTTCGTCCATCAACGGCGCGAAAGAATTGGTCTCGTCTGTGATGGAAGAGCTGCGGAAGCAGAGAGAAAAGGGAACAGCTCCACCACCTGGCCAGCAGAACAGCGAGCACAGCCGAGGCTAGCTGTGGCCAGATGGAGTGCTGGTGTAAGCTAAATGTAGCTGCCGCGAAGCGCGCCCGTAGCTCAGCTGGATAGAGCGAACGCCTCCGGAGCGTTAGGTCGGGAGTTCGAATCTCTCCGGGCGCGCCATTTTAACCTGAAATCAGAAGCTTACGAGAAAACCGGAAAATTTCCTCTAAGGAGATGACCCAGTGCCTGTCACTCGTGAGCAATTCGAACGATTTTGCCAAGAACGCAAGTACGTCTATAACGTTTCGACTAACACCCTGCGTCTCTACCGAACCGCTTGGAAGAAATGGGAACAGTTCGGCCCGGATTCTGTCGGGTTTGTCGGGGATGCGGGAGAGTGGTTCAAGCCCCTCCGGATGCAATATCCATATTCGCGCACTGAATGCCTTTTTCCGATGGGCTGGTGAGAAATCCCTACCGAAGCTGAAAGCGGAAGAAAACATTCCTGAGACCTTCACCACTTCCGACATACAGAAACTCCTGCGATTCAAACCCCACAAGAGAAATGCTCGGACATATTTGCTCGCACTGCTCCTGCTCGACACGGGCCTCCGAATCAGTGAGGCTCTTTCGTTGAGAATCGCAGACGTAGATTTAGACAATCTGCTCCTGTCCGTGAAAGGGAAGGGAGGCAAGAGTCGGCTTGTGCCCTTCAGTTTCGAGATGCGCAAGCACTTGTGGAAACACTCCACGAGACAGGGATACGAACTGCTGTTCGCTTCGAAGACTGGAAACATGCTGATGTACCGCAACACCCTGAGAGCGGTGAAGGCACTTTGCATAACCGCAGGAGCCAAGCCGCCGTCCCGGCTGCTTCACAGCTTCCGTCACACATTTGCCGTGAACTATCTGAGGAATGGTGGGAGTGTCTTCCACCTGCAAAAGGCCCTCGGGCACTCAACGCTCGACATGAGCCGTCGTTATGCAAACCTGCTCACCGAAGACCTCCAGCAGATGCAGCAGCGCGTAAGCTTGCTGAATCGGATGCGCTGAGCCGCACTAGGATGAGGGGATGCGTGACTGCGCGTCCCCCGCTTCCCCGGGGCGCAGAATTGGTATTCACGAAACCAACGCTTCAAGAAGCACTCGGAACGTCTACATCTGCGTGACTGCAGTGCCGCCGCCCGATAGGCTACTGAATAACCCTAGCAGCTAGTGGTGTCCTGTAGCATCAGGCACAAAAGCCCCCGCAAGAAGCCGCTAGAGAGGATTTCTGCTTCGGCAATCTGTTTGGTGACATGCCATCTGGGGCTACTATAATGCCGAATCCTAAGTTTGAAGGCGATGCGATATGCCATACACGGTCAGCTGTACTCCTGCACCGCTGACGTTTACCATCCGCCCGAGGTTCGACTGGCAGTTTCTCTTTAGCATCGCTTGGGTTTGCTTCGTCGGGTATCAAGTGATTTTTGTCGGCTGGCATACATTTCGCTCCGCTGACGTTTTCGACTTTGTCATCTTTGGCTGTGTTTCGGTTGCAGTTCTCCTATCGTTGATTCGGCGCGAGCGCATTGAGATTTATCCCGACCATATGGTTTGGAGCAAAACGTACTTCGGCTTCACGCGGTCGAATGTTGCTCCGCTTGCTGACATACTTGGGGCCGAGTGGAGTGAAGGCGAACAGCGGGGAAGACAAGGCAAAGGACCAGATTACGTTGAGTTCTATCTGCCGACCGGTTCTGTGAAAGCGTGCTACGGGTTCACGTTCGATGACTTCGACAGAATGCGCGAAGACATACGCTCCATGTACCCGGCCTTAATAAAGCGTTGGGGACGATCAACGATGCGCTCAAAAACTCTTACGCTGTTAAACCTGAGCTGAAAAAATCTATGGACATTCAAGTGCCGACACAGCACAGCTATCGAGAAATCCTGTTATCGCAATCTATCGCACCTTTAGCTGCATCAACCCGACGATCCACACTCGCACCCTGGCTCATCAGCCCACAAAGCCCCTTAGGACGTCGCTCCCACAGTGAAGAGCCTGCCCGAGCTAGAATCTTGGGGTAGCCACTGCTGCATGATCTATCGCGATTTCCAACAGAAAACAAGATCGGAAATAGAGCTCCTTCTTTCCAGCAAGGACGCCGAATCGGTATACGACGGCTTGATGACCGCCGTTTACCACGAACCCGATTGGGAGTGGGTACAGGAACAATGTCATCGGTTCATTACGGCATCCAATCTGCAGTTGCGGCGAGGCGCAGTTCAGGGATTGGGTCTAATCGCAGTGTTTAGGCGGCAGCTTGACGTGAATCGTGCGGTATCAGCATTAACCGACGCGATGTCTGACCCCGAATTGCGGGGAGAAGCTGAGGATGCCTTGGGAGACATCCGCAAATTCATTCCCAACGCACGTCCTGTATAGACTTCAAGACTGACCACTTCCGAAAATTCGGCGGCGCTTGCTCGTTGGCGCTCTGCCCGAACTATGCAGGATTCGCGTTCAATCCTTGACGGGTTGGCAGTAGCATGAGCAGCTTATGAGGAAGACTCTCATTCAGCACAGCATGTGTCGCGATTGTTGGAACAAATCCCATCCTGGCATAAGCTCAGTGGGACATGAGGCCCCGCCTGGTCTTCGCGTATGGGAGGTTTGCTGCTTCTGTCTGCAAACGCACAAATCTGGCATTTCGGTGCCAAAGGATAAGAAGGACCGCAGCGTTAGGTGCAGTCACGCCATTGCGCATTGACTGTGGATTCAAACTGACCCCAGTACCGAAATTCCAGTAGTGTCTTTTTGCCGTGTACCAGCTTGAGAATCACCTCCGCGATGGTAGCGGGGAATTCAAACGGGCGTGTGGGGAGTTGGAGCAGTTGTTCCCCGCATGAATTGATTGCCGCATGGACATAAAGAGCAGGCTACTTTGTTTCGTCATGGGCGTGGTTTCCATCGGCATCGGCATCACGATGGTTCATCGCCGTGTGCCGCCTTATACCAACGACCTTGGCCAGAACGCTTTCCCAGCCGCCTTAGTAGCCACTGGATTCGTGATTTCGGCAATTGCGTTCCTGCCCTCAAGCCGCTGGCTGTATCGCCACATCACGACGAAACGGAAGAACGAAATAGAAAACTAACCGTGGAAACTCAAATTAGGACACTACCAAAATTCCTGCTCACTGGTGAGCTGCCGGGGGTTCATGAGAAAGAAGTTGGCCGCGAAGTAGCGGCAACGATCCGCACAGATGGCTCGCTATCGGGTACGAGCGAACTTCAGTTGGGGACGAGCAGCGTTGCGGAGCGGATACCCACGAAGTACTCTTTGCCGTTCCCTAGAAAGCAGTGTGTGCTGTGTTCATCTTCGCCATCCTCCTCCATGCGCTCCCGCTTTCCTTTACGCCGGAGACTCAGAGACGCGAGAAACCCACGATAGTTGCGCAACCCGCGAAACCAGACTTAGGTTGCGTTGATTCGGAGCGGACAAAACGCCCATGTTCTGTTACTGAGTCACCGAGTGTAGATCAGACGACCAAGCCTAAGAAATAAGCACACCATAGCTACTGCACCAACTCAGACCCTTTCCCAAACTGCTCTACCAGTTCCAAGGCGACCTGTTCCGGCAGCGCATCGGTTTCTAATCGAAGAGTCACGTAGTGCTCACCAAATTCCTTCGCTCGCGGATCGCAGGCAAACTCATGGTCAATCACGACCGCAGAGATGTCGAAGAAGTTCACCTTGGTCCAGCCCTCATCTACTGAGAGCGCCGTCACGGAATGAAAGCCCGCTATTTGCAGCGCAGCCTTGCGCGGTTCCAATCGTTCAGGGTCTGAGTAGATCAGGAGTACCGGTCACGCGCTGAGTGTGTGGCGAGCGGGCACGGCTGTCAATTACGGGCATGGTTCTCATTGGGTATTCATGGACCGCCAGGTTCCAGTGCAACCTTTCGGATGTCATCCCCGTTTTCTCCACACCTTGTACTGCGCTTGCGCACAACCTATCCCACTGGAGGAACCGAGCCGCCTCTCTGGCCGTATGAACCTGGCAGCGCGATTGAGGCGAGCTGAATGAAATTGTCGAATGCGATCTTGATGTTCTTTGTAGTCCTTCTCGCTGCGGGTTCATTGCGTGCGAAAACCGTTAAGAGGCCGAAGCAGCCGGGTAGGATGGTTAATCTCGGCGGTCACAGTCTTCACTTGAACTGCACTGGCAAGGGTAAACCAGAAGTAGTCGTGGAGAATGGGTTGGGAGATTTCTCGCTCGATTGGTTTCTCGTACAGTCTCGTGTCTCCGCTTTTACTCGCGTTTGCACGTATGATCGCGCCGGATATGCGTGGAGTGATCCTGGACCGAAACCAAGAACGTTTGCGCAAATCAATCTCGAACTCCGAGATGCTCTTGCCAAACTCGGTGAGCACGGTCCCTTTGTGCTCGTAGGACACTCCTATGGTGGGCCGGTGGTGAGGAACTTTGCCATGACTTATCCGCATGAAGTGGCAGGAGTAATTTTCGTTGACGCCGCACACGAAGGGCTGCGAGTCGGAATTGGCGGCAAAAAGACCATCCGTTTGGGTGAAGGCGCGAAAGGAAGAAGTATTCCCTCACCGCACGAGGGGATGTGTGAATCGGACAAGCCGATGGTGAAAGTGGAAGACCTGCCAGAGCAACTCAAGACCCTCGATGCAATGTATAAAGTTCTTCCTCCGGATGAACAGGACATGCATCTCTGGGCGCAACTCTTGCCAGGAGTTTATGACGCTGAGATGAGCGAAACGAACTGGTCAGAGGAGTATTTCGCGAATTGGCTGTCTACGCCGCAGGTCGGAACGCTAGGTTCGATTCCGCTAATCGTACTTTCTCGTGCGGAAGGGGGATACATTGATGGGGATGCCGACATCTCCGCTGCGCAACTGGAGAAGGAGCGCAAAGAGGGTCAAGCGAAGCTCACGCTACTATCAACCAACAGCAGACAGATCGTCGTCAACAGCGGTCACAATATGCAACTCGAAGTTCCCGAGGACGTGAGCACGGCGATCCGCCAGCTAATAGAGGCAGTCCGGCATAATCACAAACTGTAGGTCGAATCAAGGCACTCAATGGGAGCACCCTGCGGAAGGCAGTCGGCAATACCTGTGAGCAGGCGGCTTTAGAGATTACCGCAGCGGCACAGAGACGAAGCGTCTGACCGGCCCGCTCGTCTCGATCCATAACGATTGCTGCACGGTCGAGATTGACGGCGAACGCAGCAGCGCACGAACACAAGACGTGAAGATCGCGAAGGGAACTGGCGCGTGATCGTCTTCGAGATTAAGAATCGATCCGCAAATACCTTCGAAGGGTCGTCGTTTTTCTGGATCACACAAATGGTCTCTTATGATACGTGGGACCTCCGGGATTTGGATCAAGGCAAATCGAGGGCAATATCCCGAACCTCTTTTTCACGACGCCATAAGCTGTTCCACCAGGACTCAGTTCTTCTCCGTGGATCGTAAGAAATTGTTGAGAGAATGCAATATGCCCTTCACCGAAGAGCCCCCACTCTCCCTGGGCGTGTTCCACATGACCTGAGCGACTCAATTCTTGCTGAAACGTATGATCCCCCTTCAAAACCAGAGTTGATCGTTCTCCGTTGAGGTCAAGGGCATATGTGCCTGAAACGACCTCATCGCCATAATCCGCAATGATCGTGTACCCAACCCAAAACAGGACGATGAAAAGAACGACACCGCCTATGAGCCATACAGTTTTGGGAATACCCATTCCTCCCCCTGGTGCAACCTGACCGCCTTGCGCCCGCACGTTTGAATCAGTCGCGTTCGGGTCGTAGGCTTCCCTGCGGGTCGGATTCTATTATCGGCCTGGGAGTCTCCATGCGGTTACTTTTCTCTACGATGTTGTTTCTCGGCTGCTCCATCTGCTCCGTTCCCCAGACCTGTAACGCAACACTGTGGGCGCACGTTTAGCACGGCCAGTTCACCAATGCCAAAGCCCGGCTGAAGACCATGAAGCCCTGCATCACAGTGATCGGCACGATTGAGAGTGCGCCCAAAGTATAAGGATGGCGATTCCCACATTCGTCTCCGCGTCGATCCATGCGCAGCGGTCCGCCGTTGCCAAGAGGAAAGCAGCATTGAGCACTCAGCTTCAATCACTCTCTGTAGAAGCTCGCTCCTACAAGCAAAGCAATAACGATTTCAGGAAGGACGCACAACACGGGCGCGAGCAGCGCTCTCACCGGCATCAGCCGAAAGGATGCCCAGACAGAATCCGTGATTGCGACTAGCTCCGATCCTAGCTGTCATCAGCGTGAGTTAGGAAGCATGGGGCCAGGCTTTCCTCACTTCTTCTTCTGCGCCGCCCGTCTCCTCGCCCATCTCTTCTTCTGCGCGTCGGAGATTCGCTTCCGTGCCTCTGCGCTCATTCGCCTTGGTCCTCTCCTCCGGCCCCTTCTGACTCCCGCTGAACCTGATCCGGTCCTGTTGGGCAGCGCCCTCGCCTGCTGCAACTTCTCGATTTCAATGTCCAGTGATCGAATGATGAGTGTCTTATCCATGGCCGGACGGTATATCTTGGAGAAGTTGTGATCCCCACCTATTCAAAAGCTCACATCCTCGTTGCTTCAACGTTCGAGCGTGATCGAGATTTGATTTGACTTAATCTTGCTTGCTGGATTGGCGTCGGGGTATGGCCGATCAACCCGAACCAAATACGTGCCAGGCATGGTCAACTCGTACATATCGCCCAGCGTCGCTTCCTCTCTAACGCTCTCACCGGGAGCCAGAGTCGTTGCTATCGAACTGCCAAAGACGTGACCCTTCTCCTCCTCCCCATCAAGAATGCGCTTGAACCTTGTCTTAGTAACAGAACTTCCATTTGTGTTGCGAACAGCTACGTCATACCAAAGACCTGCGTGACGGCGACCGGGAGTCGTCAGCAAGACGACATTCTCTTTCGACGTGTTCGTTACCGTGATCGATACTCTGATCTCTGTTCCAAGTTTAATCGGATTCTTTTGGACAGCTTCGATGGCGATGGTAATCGGCGCGGTCTTCGACTGAGCGGTCAACAATCCGCCCCAGGTTATCAATGTGGTGCCAACGAAAAACAGGACCTTTTTCATTTGCTTCCCGTTTAGTGGAACAGGGTATGTTGCGCAGGGATCAGTTCGGCAGTTTCGATCAAGCAATCCGGATTTTCGTTTGCAGGAACGTTGACAC
>Ga0207071_1086_pt1 | contig 16440 bp, 15 predicted proteins | sample Alteio_BWMinHeat_67_FD_153531 | JGI IMG/M metagenome (GOLD analysis project Ga0207071, IMG submission 153531) | Enriched cells from forest soil in Barre Woods Harvard Forest LTER site, Petersham, Massachusetts, United States -... | ecosystem: Environmental > Terrestrial > Soil > Temperate forest >...
TGATCCGCGTAAGCTAGCTCGAGCAGGTGCACGCGTGCGGGCGCGCGGCGCGGGTACGGAAGCTGTTGGGTTGGGCATGTGCAGGATCCTCATCAAAGAACACGATTTGGAAATCAACGGGAGCCCCGGGCTACTTCGGCGCTTTGCGGGGCGGCAGCGGTGGATCGAAATCCATACTCGCAGCCTCGAAAACGATGTCGTTCTTGCCGTAGGTCGTGGGCTTCGAGAGGAACCCCTTGGGTCTAGCCGGAAGTTCGACGAAGTCGAGCGCCACCACCAAGTCGGCTCCGGGTTCAACCCCTCGCCCCTTCAGGCGGCGCAGACTGCGCGTAACATCGAGATAAAGGTTTGACTTGACGGGATGAGTACCGCGTAGTTTGGCCGTATCATGTTTCTCATCTTTGGCGTGATCCATCTTCCACATTGTAAAAGTGCTTGCGAGGTTGGTCGCCTGGAAGCGCGGGTCTTCCGGCCGGAAATCTACGGTGATGGGATAGATGAAAACGCGCGCACGGTAACTGGAAACCATCGGTGTCTTCACGCCATTTAGACGCAACTCCACCGACGAATAGGCACGAGCCGGCAATTGGAAATGCATCCGCAGGGCTGCTCCATCGACGGCGCGAGTCATCGTCAAAGCGCGGGCAGCGCCCGATAAGTCGAGTGCAATCCGTTCATGCTTTGGATTGCAATAGGCAACCTTAAGTTGTTCCTTGGACCGGAGGAAGTTCTTTACCACTGGTGCCGGGACGTTGGTTGCCGGCCATCCGTTCAAGACCGTATCCATGCTGTCTTGCAGCATGGTCGTATCATTGGCGTTCTGAGCCTGCCACAAGTCCCATAAGCGGTCTAGATTGGAATGGTGAGCCCAAAAAATCGGGTCTTGAACGGAGATCCTGGGAATGGCCATATCGTACCGTACGTAATCGGAATGAACGTGATTGTGGGGACGAATTTCCAGTTGCCCCGGATTGTCGAGAGAACCGCCGAACTTGTACCATGGCTTTAAATCGATCCCGATGTCATCGACTGACACCAGAGGAGGTGGGTTCCCAGTGTCATAGGATTGCCGCTGGTGCGCGAGAGGTGCGCTCTCGTACGCCAACGGATAGCCGGCAGGCCCTGAACCAGGCTTTGTCCAGTCCCAGTAAGGCAAAGTAAGGTCCTTGGTGGAAAGCGTCGGGTGGGCCGGGTCTGAGTCTCGCAGGAGATTTTCAAAGTAGTAGAGAAAGGCTCGGTGCCAGGGCCAAATGAGTTCACTGCCGTGTTCGCACGGTCCGACGCGGGGGTCGCCGTGAATGCGGACTTGGTAAGCGTAGCCAGTCTTGTCATCGACCGGCCGTGCAATGACGATGTCGAACGCGTGCTTCAGCACGTCTAGCTCGTGAGCACTGAAGCAATCGATGTTCTTCCGTAGGCGGATGCCAGGCTCTTGGACGCAGTCGCAATCATCCGCCCGGCGATCGCCCTTCGGGCCATCCGAACCCACGAGCGCGTCAGCAGGCAGGCGATACAGGTGCAAGAAAGCAAACGCCAACACCATTCCGAAGGCACAGTGCAAATACTTCTGCTTCATTGGGACGTCCCTCACTTAGATACTGGGCGCAAGTCACAATCGTCGACCGGAAAATGCGTTGATCGTAAACGGAAGCTCGTGTCTACCGCCGCACAATAAGTAATGTCGACAGTCCGGTTAGGGGCCGGAGCGCCTAGCGCAGGCCAATCGAAGCCACCCCCTGACGAAAACCCCATACCTTGGCTCCTTGTGCGACACTCGATCATTCCGGTTTTCTCAGCAAACTTTCGATCCAGACCCTGATGTCGATGACGAGTTTGGACAATTGCGATCGATCCAGTCAGCCAAGGAGGCGATCAAATCATCCGACATGAAAGGGCCTCCTGCGGGCATTCTCTCAAATGTCCCGACGCCTTGTATATTAATCGCGTTTTTAAGTATTGCGACAATGTTTGATTGAGCCGCGTTCCCCTTCACCAGGATCTTGACGCCGGCAACCCCGGGAACGTCTCCGTTCACAAATTGATCGTATTTCAGGCTATTCCAGAATGCACCATGAGGTGCACCGCTCACGTCAATACCGTTTGTCCTTAAGAAACTATTGAAAAAAGCCTGAACGTCTTGGTACGAATTGAGCTGGTTAGCCATGAGTACTTTTTCCTTTCAGATAATCAGACTCTTGTCCCCTTGTGTGTGAACCTTGATCCCGCACCCAACTGATCACATCACCAACGCCTAGCCGGGATGGCCCGGCAGTGGACCCCGTGATCCAGCGGAACACGGGGATGAAACTCGCTGGCTCGAAGACCGGATCCCCATCGGGAACGGGGATATTAGAGTCTTCCTCGGGCTGTGCACCTCGGAACAGATTCACCATGTGACTCAGGAAGAGCGACCACAGACCGACGAGGTCACTAAGTCCGCGTGGATCGGGAATAGACCCCGTCTGTTGACAGACCCGATTGCTTATCGTCCGCGCATTCGGGCTATTCGGGCCGGCCGGAGTGGCAACGCTATCTGCGTGCCCGAGCCTTGTCATGCGCACAAATCGTTCGCCCGCGCTTCCCCAACGTGGGTGCTCAGCCTTGTTGTTTGTGCCATTATAAGGCCGATTCCGGGGGGAGGACCCGGCCACTGGACATACGCTCTACCCTCAAGGTCGTGGAAACTCTTTAAACATCCGTTCGTACTCCGGCGCGCTTACTGAGTGCCAACCCTTTTTTGATGAGTCGGAAACTTGGGCCGTAATTTCCGGAGCCGGATGGCAGCGGCCTCTTCATGAGGTCGGTTGCCGCGTCGGCGAACGCACGCGCTTTCATTTTTTTGATCGCGTCGGAAAGCGCGGCCTGGCCTAGTTGCCCGCCCTTTTCCCACGTAGACTGCAGGTCATTGAGAATCTCCGTGTACATCCGGTCAAAATCATTTGATTCGGCGTAGCCATCAGCTGGTACCTCGGCCATCGGGTAGGCCGCGGGCAGCTTGACCTGGTCTCCGGCGTACTGCCATTTGCCGGCAATCTTGACCAACTCCCGGCCATAGTAGACTTCGGCAAATCGATAGTAATGCGCCCGGTCAGAGGGATGATCGCTTGGGAACGGATCTTGGGACGTGCCTTCGCCCTGCTCCTTGATTTTCTTGATGGCACACTCCGCGTCCGCGATCGAGTTAATGGCCGTAACTCCTAGGATGGGTTCGGTTATCTGCCTTTCTTTTTTGATGTCCGACGGATCGAGGGCCCCAAATGCCCCACAGATCGCATCGTAGAAGGCTCCGATGGTCGGCACGCTCTCGCCCAAGAAGCGGGTGATCGGCCCGTTCTCGGGGTACTCAATCTCCATGTACACGGCGCGCACCATGGCGCGTGAGAAGCCCGCAAGCCACACTACTAGTTGAGGACGGACATCACCGGGCAAATGACCCGGGTAGGTGGGGACCGCGCAAGGGTTATTGATCTGTGGTAAGCCCCCTAGCGTCGCGAGCATGTTGCATGCCAGGCCCATGTGAAGCATTTCGTCGAGGACGATCAGCCTGATGTGGTTCCTTACCGGGTCGTCTCGGTCAATGATGGACCACATTCCGCATAGGTACGGCGGAATCGTTGAAAGTTCGAGTTGGATCGCGAACTGAAGGCTTCGCTTCAGCCATTCCACGTCTCGGCAATCCGGCGAAACGCCCATGAGCTGACGGATCGACATGCTGCCCTCTTAAGCAAAGGCCACGTAAACGCGTTGTGGCAGTCCGAACCACTCCTACACTATATTGTCCACAGAAGTCAGAAGGCCTCGCGACCGATATCCTCGTAACAAGTGATTCCGGAGAAATGCACGACAAGTCTACGAGGCTGCTCGCAGCGAGCCCGTATGAATGTCTAGCCACTTATCTGTACTGGTGCTAGGGAGTCAGAATAGAAAAGAAGTGGGTATTAACAGTGTGCTCGACCCACTGGCCCTGATATAGAACATTCATGAAGTTGTACCATTGGATCTCACCCTTGTTGATTACCGTGATCTTTCTCTGCATTCCCTTTGTATCAGCAGAACCGGCGATTTGCCGATAATCGCCACTCGCATCGTTCCAGTCGAGAATATTGTAAGTGCCTCGGGAGAGCATTAGACCGATAGTTGTTAGACGAATGAAGCCCGTCTCGTTATGCGTGTTAGCTGGAGCGTTCGGGATCACGATACGACTGCGACGAACGTACGAATAAGCGTCGGGAAGGTCGGAAAACTCGAGACGGACATACTCCGTTGCAGTACCGACAAACGGGCCAAGCGCAAAAGGCCCCGTACCGATCCATTCGCCACGAAGCAGCGCGAAATCACGAGGATCCATTTTTGGTCTCTTTGGGGTCGATGCGGCCTGACCGCCAATAGCCCGATGCGGCTGCGGGGCCACGTTTGTTGTGGGACAACACAAGGCACGTTAATGGTCGCAATCGGGCGAAGATCACCTCTTACCAATCATTTCAAAATCAGATTTGTTTTCGACTTTAATTCCGAAAACGGCATCCACTACTTCGATGTGTTGCCCCTTTTTTCCAAGTTTGAATGCCTCGACTGCGTCGTAGATGGTCTTCAGATCTTCCGACTCAATGAGGGCAACCTGATCGTATTGCCCATTGAAGCCCGTGCACACTAGGTGGGTGATATTGGTGGAGTACTTGCGGAGGTCAGCGACGTGTTCCGACGTGATCTGCTTTCGTTTCTTTTCTTCCATCGCGTAATATGAATCCTTGATTTTGCAGAAGAGAAGGGTCAAGTACTTTTGTTTTGCTGCCACAGGCGGCTCCTTTGTGTATCCCAGAATGTAATCAGATGAGCTCAGCCCACTTGTTGTTCAATGTTGTTGAGTATGGGTGCACGAAGTGTGTAGCTCTAGTGTAGCGCTGTCGTAGCTCTACTTGCGCGCATCCCAACAAACCCCATTCCCCGTTCCATCCCCAAAAAACCGAATCAACTCTTCCCTTTGATACCGATTCAAGTTGATAATCGTCTGGTGCAACCGCTGTTTTTCACAGACGCCTAACTGCTGCGGCAAGGGATCATCGATCCTTTCCGGCCAGCCTTCCTCTTCGAACGAAGCAAGAATCGTCTCCTGACTGGGTGCCGGCTGTTTGAATTGCTTCACAATGTCGGTCGCACCGGCCTCCGTACAGCCTGAGCGCGCAGGTCGTGTGCCTGATGAAAAAGGTGTATTTCGACGTGCAAATCCGCTCGGCCAAAGCAATCCCAATGACTGCTGCCCGCGGCTCTTTGGATTCCGCCTGCTAATCTTGAACGTCACGCTTTCTGCTCAGGTGACCGCTCTGGCGAAGACGTTCGATCAAGGGCGAGAGCGCGGCCGGAACGGACCCGCCCTGCGTCTGGACGGTGTGGTGTTTGCTTTCAGATTCGACGGTGACTTGGTAAGAGAAGGCGTCGCGCGCGGAACCCGTCGAAATCGTGGCGGGTATGTTGAAGAAATCTGCGGCGCTCACCAGATCGTGCCACGACTTCGCTTCGTCCGCAGGGAGGCTCCCTGTGTCAATGATCACGGGCTGTCGCCGAACTCCGGCGACAAATCCACCACTTTGTTCGAACTGGATTCTCATACGCTCGTTCCCGATTAAAGAGCCTTCGGGCGAGCCTAGAAGCATTATAGGCTCGCTCGACAGCAAAGTTCATCGCGGTGCATTCGATTACTTCCTGGCTTTCTTGGTCACGATTTCTGTCAATTTCTTGAGCTGCTCCTCGATCCTGTCGATCCGGGTAGCCAGATTCCCATCCAGGCCGCCGACCTTGGTCCCGGCCCGGCGAGTGGCGGCGCTCCCGACGCGGATGCCTACTTGCGCCCAGGCGTCCTGTACAGCCTTTTGGTAATCGCTGCCGAAGGGCTCCTCCCCGGCGACCTGAAACGTCAGGTCCGCCGCGTCCTGAAACTGAGCCTCCGGTTGCAGCCGCAGCAGCGTCTTGTACCAGATCTGCCCGGCCCCTTCCCACGAATATCCGCCGCTGTTCACTGCGGCAAGGGCGAACGCCCGGTTGGGAATACCCGAGTTCGTATGCACACCACCGTTATCACCTTGGCCGGTCACATAACCGCTCATATTGTCGGGCTGGGGGTCCTTACCGAACACTGGGTCGTTGAAGGCCGTCCCCGGCTTGAGCATCGAGCGAAGCGCCGGGCCGTGCGCCGGGTCCCCGCTCTGCACTTGATCTGTTAGGAGGCCCTGACCGATCAACCAGTCCGCTGCATCCGCTTTTTCGTTCAGTGAGTACTGTTTCACCATCGACCCGAAAACGTCGGAGAACGATTCATTGAGAGCGCCGGGTTGGTCGTGGTAGCTGAGACCGGACGTGTACTGCGTAACGCCGTGTGTCAGCTCGTGTCCGATGACGTCGATAGCGATCGTGAAACGGTTGAAATACGTCCCGTCCCCGTCACCGAACAACATCTGTTGGCCGTTCCATTCAGCGTTGTCGTACTGTTGGCCATAGTGAACGGAAGCGATCAACGGCAGTCCGTTGTCATCAAGGGAGTTCCGCCCAAACGCATCCTTGTAGAGTTTGTAGGTCGCCCCAAGTCCGTCATACGCCTCGTCGGTTGCAGCGTCGCCAGCCGGGTTGCCTCCCTCACCCCGCACCTTCGTGCCGGGCAGCTGCGTGCCGTTCCCACTGGTGTAAATGGTGCGGCTTAGCGCATTGGTCGACGCCTTGGGGCCAAGAAAGCCGAGAGGGAGCGTGATCCCGCCGAGGATGTCGCGCTGGCCGCGAATGCGGGCAGAAAGTTCCAGGGATTGTAGTGCGCGGGAACGGACCGTAGGATCCTTGCTCTGGGACAGTTTTTCAAAGATGTACGGCGCGACCACACACTGACTCGGAACGCGGGTTCGAGACATGGCACGACTCCTGATGCTCGTCGAAAGTGATGACTGAATTGGCGAGCGATCAATTCAGCCTACGCAGAAGGTGATTTCTCACCTGAGATAACGACCTTGAGTTCGGCATTTTTGACCATTCAAGCGCTGCTGTAGCTTCAGGATTCCACTTGCCAACAAACGCCATCCCCTGTCCCATCTCCAAAAAACCGTATCAACCCTGCCTTCTGATACCGATTCAAATTGACAATCGTCTGATGCAGCCGCTGTTTCTCGCAGACCCCAAACTGCGGCGGCAATGGATCATCCATTCGGTCCGGCCACCCTTCTTCTTCGAACGAAGCAAGAATGGTCTCCTGACTGGGAGCCGGCTGTTTGAATTGCTTCACAATATGGCCACCGACGCGCAACTCGCGACGTGCACTGTCCCACTCCGGGACCAGCCTCGCGGTTGACCTTTGGCCGTTTCGTTCAGCGAACTGACGATCGCCTTTCGGCGGGGGAAGTCGCTGTGAATTATCAATCCGAACAATGGTCGCACCGGCCGTCGTTAGCACCACGTGGGTTCTTTCTGCAATACTCAGCTTGCTGTCTTTGCGAAATTGCCTCTGCTTCTTACCGGGCCGGGTTATCTCGACGGCGTGCTCGATGTAGTTCCGGCGTACCAACCATCGCAAATCATTGTTGGTTAGCCCTGCTCGACGCAAACAATCGATCTCGACCGCGCAGGCCCAAACATCATTGGCGAGTTCATGTGCCTGGTCGTAAGCATCGAGAAGCAGGCGCATCGCAGAGTGCATACATGATGGAATCGTTTGGATCCGGGCCGGATGGCCGGCCGGGAGTGGTACCCTGGGCAATGCTGCCATAGCATTTCTCCTGTTCGCTTCTTCTCTGCCGCTCTAACGAAAATGAATAACCCTCCATGCCACGAGACTCCTACTGAAACGGAGAACAATGAAAGAGCCTCGCGCAAAGGCGCCAAGGCGCGAAGGTGCTCCAAACCGGGTATCCTTACCATCTTCTTTGCGCCTTTGCGTCTTTGCGCGAGAGGCGAGACAGGAATCAGAGCATGTGAAAAAAAGGGGACACGCACCGGCCTTCCTTCCTCACTCTCAATGTGTTGGCGGTATCGGCTGGAGCCGTCCCCCTTTTGCCGAATCGATCAAGCAAATGACGCGCCTGGTTTTCGTTGAAAAAGCTGAATCGTTTAAGTCGTTCTGCTTTAGAAACTTACAATAAGCATCGTTCCACGGTAGCCAAGCGGGCTCCAGCTTGGCTGCCGGATTTTTCGGTAGCAAGCACCAGAATTTCAGGCAGCAGAGACATTGAGAGCCTAACTGGATAAGGGGACAGTCCCTCTAAAGTCACAGGGACAGTCCCCTTATCCGGTTAGGCTTTTAATCCTTGAGGCGCCAGCAAACGCCGCGGCCAGTACCGTCGCCAAAGAAGTGAATGGATCGCTCCTTCTGATTGCGGTTCAGATTGCAGATGGTATCGTGCAGTCGTCGCTTGGCGTTTAATCCAGAGCGCGGCGGCAGCGGATCGTCGATTCGCTCGGCCCAGTCTTGCTCCTGAAATGCGGCCAGGATGATTTCCTGGCTCCCGGCCGGCTGGCTAAATTGTTTCACAATCCGGCCGCCTACTCGAACCTCACGGCGGTCGCCGTTCCACTCGGGAACAGATCTTTCTGTTGGCGCATTAGTTTTAAGGTCGCGGATGAATTTGCCTTCCAATTCAGAAGGAGCGAGCTCTCCACAACTCTCGCCAATAAACCTAACGCCGGCTTCTGTCAGCACCACACACGTTTTTTCGACGAAACAGAGCGCGCTCCCTTTCGTGAACGTTCGCCGGTCCTGGCCACGCCGGGTCGTTTCGACCGCGTGCTCGGCGTAGCCGCGCCGGACCAGCCAGCGCAAATCGCTATCGGTCATCCCTTCGGCGCGCAGGGCGGACACCTCCACGGCAAAGTCCCACACTTCGCAGGGAATGTCCTTGGCGTAGTCATTGGCTTTCAGAAGCAATCGCAGTGCGGAGTACAGAGAGGACGGGATTTTCGGGGCGGCCGGGTTGGCCAGGGGCGAACGCTTTGGCGTCTCTGCCATGGGCCACTCTCCTATCCCCCTTCTCTGGTACCGGTGAAAAGGGAAGCGGAGCGACGCTATTATTGGAAATCGAAATCGGCGCGAAAAACCGGGCATGAAAAAGGAGTATTTTCGCAGTATTTTTCCAAATAGTTGCAAACTGTTGGTATAAAGCAAGTTGTGCGATGGCGCTTTTAGGAAGAAATGGTGAAATGCTGCGTTTAATTAACCTATGAGCGCTCTCAAATACTAAACCGGATTGCACCCTAGTGCGTGCCGAGTCAGGTCCGCGAGTTGGCACGCACTCGATCAAGCGTTAAGTAGTCCCGAGTCATACGAAACGGAGTTTCTAGGAATGAGCGTACCGAAACGGAGTTTGGGTACGAGTTGAAATTGCCAGGCAAATTTCTAGGCATGCTGGGCTCATTGCCTAACAATTTGCCTGGCAAATTGTTAGGCAATGTTTGGGTAGGGTGTAGGTGCATGCATACCTAGAAAACTTCGGCTCAATGGTTCAGCATAAACTCATTGCTGTTCAAGAGAGCCCAGAGTAAATCTTGATAGGGGCTCAAAACGTCCCGATTTCTGACCGGTGCTGACTGCAAAATCCCCAGGATCTTGCTCGCCTCCGTAGAAGTCGGCGGCCGATTCAAGGATGCCAGGTAGAGATAATCAAGTACAGCGCGCGGCGCACGTTTCGTGACGACCGCAAGGGGCACGGTACCTTTCTTGTCGCTGGAAATTGCGCTATTGATGTCGCCGCCATTCATCATCATCAAGGCTTGAACGACCGTGCCGTTAAACGTGACTTCATTTCCTTCATCATCGCCGAAGTTGGCCGAGAGGCTTTGCATCCACTTGTCGCGCAGTTTTGTGCGGTTTTCCGGTGATTCGAACATTTCCGCCTGCGTGGCGACGACGAGCGATTCGAAAAGTTGTTCCGGGGACATCGCCTTCAATAGCATGCGGCTGAAGAAGGGTTCGGCATCGGCCTTTTCATTGTTCTTGCTGGCAACGCTCGTCAGGCTGTAGGCTTCGCTATTGCAGATCCAGCGAATGAGCGCCCGGGGGTCGTAGTTGTGCGACGCAAACTGGGTCGCCAGCTCGTCCAGCAGCTCGGGATGAGACGGCTCGTTTTCTTCGGTGAAATCGTCGACCGGGTTCGTGAAGCCGCGCGCGAAGAAATGCTGCCAGATGCGATTGACATAGGCTTTGGGAAAATACTTGCTCCCGGTCACGAACCGGGCCAGTTCTTGCCGGCGGTTTTCTCCCTGGGGCGATTTCTTGTCGCCATCGAAAAGAAAACGTGCCTTGGTCGGCAGGACGACGCCATTGCGTTGTTCGAAGAAAACAATCCCATCCGCGTTCAGACTGTAGTCGTCCGTCAATTCAAGAACGGCGCTGGTGTTGCGCATCGGCATTCCTTTGCGATCGACCTGGCGGAAGAAGGCATTCACCCCCCAGAAGTGCGTTTGGTTGAATTCCTTGTTGAACGGATGCGGATGACATTGCGCGCACTGGGTTTGCAGCCCGAGAAAAAGGCGCGTGGTGCGCGACGTGACCGGCACCATGGTAAACTTTCCCTCTTCGGCCTGCTTGGCTCGCGGAATCGGCTCACCCAGGTGCGAGAGGATGTAATTGACCGCCGGGTTTTCGCTGGTCTTCCCCGTGGCCGTCAAAAGCTCGGTAACCAAATCCTTGAATGAGAGGGAGGTTTTGGCGAACTCCTTCTCCAGCCATTCCCGCATCTGTTCGTGGTAAACGCCTCGGCCCAGCTGATCGTTTGCGTTATTGCGCGTCATTAGCCAGACCGTCCAGATGTTGGCCAGGTTTTTTTGATAGCCTTCGTCACGCAGCAGCCGATCGATGAGGAGGGCACGGCGCTTTTCCGGCGGATCCTTCAAGAAGCGCTGAATCTCTTCCGGCTTGGCAATTCGGCCAATGATGTCGAGCGATGCCCGGCGAATGAACTCGTAGTCCGAAGCATGATTGGAAGGCGTCAGCTTATTGGCACTCCACTTCTCGGCGATGCGGACATCGATGGCCTGGATGATGTCCACATCTTCCGCCCTGCCGGTCAAAGCCGGTAATTTCTTGGGCTCGGCTATTTTGGCGGGCGCTGCTCCATGGGTATCCTTGCCTTTGGGTTTGGCGTTCTGCCCCAACACCAGGCTGCCCATAAGCAGAAGGCCCAGTACCGGCAGCCATGTCTTGCTATTCCGCGTGCAGGTCGAAACCATGCTCGTGCTCCCCATTCGCTCGGCTTGTTCTCGGAAGGATTTGAATGTTCCCATTGTTGCACCAGGCTCTAAACGGTTTCCTTCGCCTTGAACAGGTTCGAATGCCAGATGGCCAATCGGTCGAGCCAGTACTGCCCAACAACGCCCACCGTGCGCGCCCCGTACGTCAGGCTGCGCTTGAAATTGATGCTGCTCGCTTCGGCAAAATAGCGGACCGGCACGGGGATATCACCCAGGCGGAAGCCCAGGCGGACGGCCTGGACCAGAAACTGGGTGTCAAACACAAAATCGTCCGAGTTTTGCTCGTAGGGAATGCGTTCGAGTACGGCCCGGCGGTAGACGCGAAAACCACTATGAAAATCGCCCAAGTTCTGGCCCAGGGCCAAGTTTTCGAAAGCGGTCAACGCTCGATTGCAGATGTATTTGTAAGGCGGCATGCCTCCGGACAGGGCCTCATGGCGCGAGCGAATGCGGCTGCCGAGCACCACATCGCATATGCCCAACTCAATGAAGCCGACTGCGTGGGGAATGACCCGGCTATCGTACTGATAATCCGGATGAATCATGACCACGATATCCGCACCGTGCTCCAGTGCGTGCCGGTAGCAAGTCTTTTGGTTGCCGCCGTAGCCGCGGTTTTGCGGATGCTCAATGACAGTCAGGCCCATCTCGCGCGCTATCTGGACGGTGCGATCAGTGCTGCCGTCGTCAACCAGGATGACTTCGTCTATCGATCCGGCGGGAACATCCGCCAGTGTGGCCGCCAGAGTGCTTTCCGCGTTGTAAGCGGGTAGAACGGCGATGATCTTGTGCTGCCGCTTTGGCAGCTGATCGGTTTCGGGGTGAAGAATGCGCTCCACGCGAAAGATTTCGTGACGCAAATTCAGCTGCGGCCGCTCCAGGACGGGCATCTTGTTGCTCGCTTGTCAGATTCTTGGCGATGAGTCAGGATTGGTACCTGACGCACAACTACTCATTCTCATCACGGAAATCCACCACCGGCAGTCATGGTGTTCTCAGAGCGATGTTCCGGCACATCGAGGTCCGCGGAAAGGGGTACTGCCAGTGAGCTAGGCACAAGCTTCGGGCCAGGGCTATTCTGCTCGATGAGCTGCCGAAGCTCCGCTCCGTCGATCACTTCCTTTTCCACAAGCCGCAAGGCCACGGCCTCCAGCGCAGCGCGACGAGCTTGCAGGACCGTTCTTACTTCGTCTGTGGCGTCATCGAGAATCTTTCGGACCTCAACATCGATCTCCCGCGCTGTCTGTTCGCTATAGTCGCGTTCACCGCCCCCCATATTCACTCCGGGCAGAAAAGCGACAGCCTGCTGTTCGCGGAAAAATACGCGGCCCAGTCGGCTCATGCCAAATTCCTTGACCATCCGCCGCGCCGTATGGCTCGCCCGCGCGAGATCGCTAGTCGCGCCGTTGGAGATCTCGCGGTAGACGAGTTCTTCGGCGATGGTGCCGCCCAGACACACCTTGATCTCGCTTTCCAGCTCGGACTGCGTATGAAGGTGGCGGTCGTCCTCCGGGCGCTGCAACACGTAACCCAGAGCGCCGATACCGCGCGGGATAATGGAAATTTTGTGTACCGGATCTGTATTCGGCAGCGCGCACGCAACCAGAGCGTGGCCGGCTTCGTGGTATGCGACACGCTGCTTTTCCTCGATGTGCATGATGCGGCTCTTGCGTTCCAGGCCGATGGCGCCCCGTTCAACCGCTTCATCAAACTCGGCCCGGCTAACGATGTTCTTGTTATTGCGCGCCGCCATCAACGCCGCCTCGTTGACCAGGTTGGCCAGGTCTGCACCCACCGATCCGGGTGTAAGGCTGGCCACGTGCCGCAGATCCACGTCCGGTGCAATCCGAACATGGCGCGTGTGCACTTTGAGGATCGCTTCGCGCCCGACGATGTCGGGCCGGTCGACAACGACGGTTCGGTCAAAGCGCCCGGGGCGCAGCAGTGCGGAATCGAGTGTCTCGGGCCGATTGGTGGCGGCCATGATGATGACACCGCGATTCGAATCGAAGCCGTCCATTTCCACGAGCAGCTGATTCAGCGTCTGTTCGCGCTCATCGTGACCGCCGATCGCGCTGCCGCCGCGCGTCTTGCCCAGGGCATCCAGTTCATCGATGAAAATGATGCACGGGGCACGGTTCTCGGCCTGGGCAAAAAGATCGCGCACTCGGGCGGCCCCGACACCGACAAACATTTCGACGAAGTCCGACCCGCTCAGGCTGAAGAAGGGTACATCTGCTTCGCCGGCCACTGCTTTGGCGAGCAATGTCTTGCCGGTGCCAGGCGGACCCACGAGAAGAACCCCCTTGGGAATGCGCCCGCCCAGTGCTTGGTATTTCTCGGGAGTCTCGAGGAAGTCGACCACTTCACGCAGCTCGGCAACCGCTTCGTCAATGCCGGCCACGTCTTGGAACGTAATATGGTGGTCTTTCTGCGCATAGATTTTGTGCCGGCTCCTCCCAAACGTAAGAGGAGAGTTACCGCCCGATACCCAGCGGATCAGCAAGAACCCCATGATGCATAAAGAAACGACGAGTACAAAGGTAAACAGCAGCGAAGAAATTCCTTTGAGGGGAGACTCTTCTTCCTGCCCTTGGTAGCTCGAGCCGATCGCTCGGTCGAGCTCCTTGGGCAGATTAAGATCATTTTCCAGACCCAGCCGTGGAGTACGAAAGGTGCCGGTCGTGATCAACTGGCCGTTCTCTACACCGTCGGTAACCGGGTCACGCGTGCTGATCTCGCCACGGATCTCGGCGTGCTCGACCTTTACTTTTTGAAAGGATACGCTGGGATCCTGCAGGATTTTTTTGAATTCGCCGTATTTGAGTGCGAGGCCGGGATTGTCGCGATTGATAACCCAGTAGAGGCCGGTGATGGCCAGGAAGAAAAGGAAAAACCAGGGTCCGTTTGTCAACCAGGATCGACCGCGTTCTTTACCTCTTTTTTGCACTGAACCGTACTCCGTAGAGGCTTCGTCGTTGAAGAAAGACAAGGAGACGGCGCCGCCGTCCTCTCTCATACCGGTTCATCTACTTTACGCTGGCTGCGCAAGCCGGTCAACGGCCAACCACTGGCCGCGTGCAGAGAGGCCAGGGCAATTGCTAGCAAAGACAGCAACGCCCAAAGAAATCACAAGCAGCTTCGGCCATTTCATTTTTCTTAGCCAGCAAGCGATGATCGCCGTCCTTGTAGAGTCGCAATTCCATATTGGCAGAGACTGCTCCTTGCACGAAATGGAGAACGGATTGAAACGAAACAATGTCGTCCATCATGCCGTGGAAAATGAGAACCGGTCGCGCCAGCCCCGCGCGCAAAACGTCGACGGGATAATGGACGGAATCTTCCTCCATGGCATGGCCAATTTCAGTGCTGAGAAACTGATTGGATACACGCAAGCGACCCGTCTTTTTCCACTCCTGACGCTCGGCATCCGTGAGTGCGCGCCCAAAGCTTCGCGGGAATTCGAGCGCTGGTGCGATCAGAGCCAGGCCGGCGACCACTTCGGGATGCCGCAATGCAAACCACGAAGCTGCCCAGCCGCCCATGCTCGAGCCGACCAGACACATCCGGCCAATGCCCCGGCCTGCCAGGTAATCGCGAACAACAGCCAGGTCCTCAAGTAAGCCACTGCCGCGCAACTCCAGCATGTTCCCGGTTGACTCACCGTGGCCGCGAAAGTCGAACGACACGAAGGTCCAGCCACGGCGAGCGCAGGCTTCTTCTAGAGCCAGAGCCTTCTCTCCGCTCTGCCTCGACCCGAAGCCGTGCACGTAAAGGACCGCCCAATCCAATGGTTGGTTGGAATGCGACAAATGGACGTGCAAGATACCGGAGGCCGGATGGGGGACGCGAATAGATTCGCAGGGGCGCATGTTCATGGCATTCCTGAAAAAAGGGGCTATAGTAGGGGCGAACCGGTGTGTAGGGGTCATTTTCCTATCGGCCGGGATGTTGTTCCTTTATTGTAAAGAACTTAAAGGTGAGAGAATCGCTTCCTCTGCCCATCTTTTGCCGTCGGAAGCCCGAGTTGTGCACTTGGCCATTGGAATGCGGGCCCGGCCGCTTTATATTTAGTGAACGGGTCAACTTGGATTTTTATAATGCCTTTGACGAATTCCCATGCAGCCGGGGTAAGTATGCGGGCGCAACTGGTCCCGCTCGACGGGACTTCCGCAATTGATCTGGTCAAAGACCTGACGCTGGTGGGGCGCAAGGAAGAATGCGACTTGTGCCTGCCGCACAAGAGCGTCTCGAAGATGCATTGCGTCATCGTCAGGACCGATGGCCTGCTGCTCCTGCGCGACCTGGGCAGCACCAATGGCACGCGCGTCAACGGCCAGCGTGTGCGTCGAGCCGCATTGCTTCCCAACGACCAGCTCACGATCGCCGGCTTCAAGTTCCGTATTTTCTTCGGTCCTGATGAATTAGCGCCGCCGGAGGAGCACACCCAGCAAATGGATGCCAAGGAGGTGGACAAACTCTTGCGCAAGAAGCAACGGGAAATGCCCCAGACCGGCTCGGGTCAACTACCGCTTTCCCCCGTGCAGGCAAATCCACTTCCAGATGTGTACCCCGATGATGTCAAGAACGAGACGTGACTTCATGCGCTGCGATGGACGACGCGCTCAGTCAGCATTTCCAGAATCGCACGGCAGGGAGATAAAGGCAGGCAGCCGAGTTCTGCACGCGCCCGCGCGGCGAATTCTTCCGCCTTGTTCTGCGCGTAATCCAGCGCGTCGCATCCTTCCAGATAGGGCCGAAGCGTAGTACGCTTGTGATTGCCCGGGCTACTCAAGATTTGTTGCAAACGCGACGCCATTTCTGCCGAAGCCCCTTCCAGCAGTCGTATCAGCGGCAAGGTCAGCTTTTGCTGTTCAACGTCCGTGCCGAGGGACTTGCCGGTGATCCGTTCCTCGCCAACCAGGTCGAGAAGATCGTCGGCAATTTGAAAAGCAATTCCCAGAAAACGGCCGTAGCGCGCCAGACATTCGACCGCCTCGTCGCCTACACCGCTGTACACGGCTCCAAGTTGGCAGCAACAGGACGTCAATTCGGCAGTCTTGCCGTCGATGATGTCAAAATACTGCTCTTCACTTAGAGAGAGGTTGCCTCGATCCACTCCTTGCTGAAGCTCCCCCTCGCAGACTCGATTGGTGGCTGCGCCGATAACTCGGCAAGCATCCGCATCGACACTGCTGGCTAGATGAAACGCATGCGTGAACA
>Ga0207071_1087_pt1 | contig 16269 bp, 15 predicted proteins | sample Alteio_BWMinHeat_67_FD_153531 | JGI IMG/M metagenome (GOLD analysis project Ga0207071, IMG submission 153531) | Enriched cells from forest soil in Barre Woods Harvard Forest LTER site, Petersham, Massachusetts, United States -... | ecosystem: Environmental > Terrestrial > Soil > Temperate forest >...
TTTACTCTCGACAAAATTGAGTTTTACGACCAGATTAATTTTCTTAAAGCAGGCTTGGCCTATGCAGATCTTCTGACGACTGTCAGTCCGACCTATGCTGTGCAGATACAGGGTTCTCCTGAATTCGGTCGCGGTCTGGAAGGATTCTTAAACCGGCGATCGAAAGATCTCGTCGGCATCCTTAATGGGTTAGATACCGACGAATGGAATCCGGCGCGCGACCCGTTTTTGGCCAAACCTTTTGACATCGATTCGATGGCCGGACGCCGCGACTGCAAGGCGCACCTTCAGCATAGTTTGAAACTGCCCGTGGCCGCCGACGTTCCTCTCCTGGCGATGGTGGCCCGCTTGGATCCACAGAAAGGCGTGGATCTGCTGATATCGATGATTCCCAGTCTCATGAGTCGGAACACCCAGATGGTGATTCTGGGGTTAGGGGATCCCGCATTACAGAGCGCGCTGGAGCGGCTGGAGAAGCAGTATCCCAAGGCCTTTCGCTTGCGTTCTGACTTCAACGAGCCGCTGGCCCATCATATTTATGGCGGATGCGATATTTTCATGATGCCATCGCGATTTGAGCCATGCGGCCTGGGACAAATGATTGCCATGCGCTACGGGGCGATTCCGGTCGTGGCCGATACGGGCGGGTTGCATGACACTGTCCATGCCGTCACTGGAAAGGACGTAGGAACGGGATTTTTGTTTACACCGGGCAGTGCCGCCGGATTCCGAGGCGCCCTACAGGATGCCTTGCACTTCTATTCAGATAAGACGGCCTGGGGCCGGCTGCAGCGGCGCGCCATGTTGGCTGATTTTTCCTGGGATCGTTCCGCTCAATCCTATCTCGACATCTACCGGCGGGCTCTGGGCCGGGGATCTCCCGCTCGCCACTCCGTAAAAATCGTTTGAAGCACTTGGGCCTCTGGATTATTCTCTCTGTCGTGGCCGGAGTGGTCACGGTTCAACTCCACGCGCGCTGGCGTGAGGAGCAAGCGAATAACCGGGTCCTCCTGGCAGTGGACTGGTCCGAATGTCGGGATTTGGCCGGGCGTGAAGGCCATGCAGATAATGAATTGATCGCGTCTCTGAAGACCAGTGGCGTGACGGCGATCGTCCTCCCCGCACTGACGCTGCAGGATCTGGTCAGCCACCGTCGCGTCTGGCCGACCACCCGCCCCGCCAGCGGTGATCTCTTGGATACCGAACATCTTCACTTTGCGAGTCGGTCTTTGTCTGAACAAGCGTATCGCGAACTCTCGCGGCGTGGGGCACAGGATTTACGATGGAGTGCGCTGGACAGGGAACTCGGTTTGGCACGAACTCACGGGTCTTTTCTAGCCCTGAAGGATGTGGAGATCGGTTTTGACGGAGATCTGATTAACGAAATGACGATCCATGGACTCGCCGCCATTTTGCGCGTCAACGCAGATCCGTGGTTGGATTTTCAAAGTATGAAGGATTCCTTAAATGAGAACCTCGGTCTCCCGCCCGTGACCGGCATTCTTTTCAATTCAGATGATCTTCCGGGCGGAATAGAGGCCATGCCCTTATGGTGTTCCTGGATACGTCACCATGGTGCCCTGGAGCCTCTCTTTGAGTTTCATGCCTCACGAGCGGCTTTACAGATGGCGCACGGCTTAGCCGCAAATACCTACCGATCGCACAGTATCCCTGCCTTGGAACTGAAAGATCTCTCGGCAGACCAGGAAATTTTCCGCTGGCATCGTGCGGTCCTTGAACGTTCCAATCGGATTCTCTTGATGCACGCTTCACCCAGTGATTCGTGGCCCGGGTTTTTAAAAAAAATTACTTCCCTCCGAATGGATTTGGCGGAGCAGGGATGGATTTTTAAACTCCCTCGCAACCGTGTTTATTGGAATGACATCTCCCGACTTCAGCGATCGGTTTATCCGTGGCTAGCTTTTCTGCTGGCGATCGTCACGCCCTGGACGGCTCTCTGGCAGGGGTATTCATGGACGGGTTTCGCGCGGCTGTCTTGGGTGGAGGCTTCCTACGCCGTTTTCCTGCGCATGACCTTGATCACCTTAATCGGGGCCCTTGTGATGACCGTTTTAGCTCAAAACCCGGAGACGCGTCTGGAAATTACGCCGTTCCGGGGAATCAAAGCGGCATTTCTTCTGTCGTGGCTGGGGTGTATATTTATTCTTTATTCTCGCGAGGAAATCCGCATGGTACTCTCACAGTATGTGCGGCGTTGGGATATTGTCTTGGCGGCCGTTGTGCTGGCCATCGTGGGCTATAGTCTGATTCGCTCCGGCAACGCTTCGGCCGCCTGGAAGTCGGCGGCCGAACAAGGTCTTCGCGATCGTCTGGAAAAGCTCCTGTGGGTTCGCCCGCGTTTCAAAGAATTTGCCTTGGGCCATCCGATCCTGCTGGTGGGGCTTTATCTTGATCACCTGGCTCGTCGCGCCCGAATCCGCTGGGACGGCCGTCCGTGGATCGTCCTGGGCATGATAGGTCAAGTGTCCATCGTCAATACATTTTGTCACCTTCATTCTCCATTAGGGCTCGCCTTTTTTCGAATGTTTAACGGTCTGGTGCTGGGCCTGGTGATCGGATTCGTGCTTATTCAAAGCATTTCCTTTTTGGTGCCTGAGGACGGCGCATGAAATCGAATGCCATTGTGATCGGGGGCTACTACGGCTTTGGCAATGCCGGAGACGAACTGATACTGCGATCCTTAATCGATCAGTTCCGAAATCAAGATCCGCAATGCTTGCTGACCGTATTGTCGGCGGATCCCGAGCAGACTCAGCGTCATTTCTCAGTCGAATCCGTGAACCGGTGGCATCCCTGGGCCTGGATCGGTCCTCTCCTCCGAGCCCGGCGCTTCATTTTGGGCGGAGGGGGACTTCTTCAAGAGTCAAGCGGACTCTGGAATCACGCCTATTATTTAATTTTGTTCTTGCTGGCCAAAATGCTCGGGTGTCGAACGGAAGGTCTGTCGCTCGGGGTGGATCCCATTAAATATCCGTTCAATCGCTGGTGGACACGTTTCGTCTTTGATGCCGCTGTCGACATCATTACGGTGCGTGACGCCGATTCTCAACGCGCTTTGGAAAGCACCGGAATCCGGCGCTCGATCCTTCGGTCACCGGATCCGGTCTTTCAACTTTCCGTTCCATTTTCGCATGCCGCCGAAGGCAGGATTGCTTTGGCGGTGGCGCCCTGGGAACAGCGGTTGGGGTGGGATCACGACCTGGCTTTTCTAACGGATCGTCTGCAGGATCAGCTGGAGGTGAAAACAGATTTCCTGGTTTTCTTCCCGAAACAGGATGAAGAGCTCATACGGCAGATCGTTCAGCATGCGACGCATCCGGTGGGCGTGCGGATCTGGCAACAGCCCGAGGAAGTCCTGGCGTGGGCCGCCGACTACCAACTGATTATTGGCATGCGGTACCACGCTTTAGTGCTCGCCGCCTTGGCGGGAAAGGCTTTTATTGGATGGGGTTTTCAGAAAAAAATTCGTTCCCTCTGTCAGGAGTTCGGACAGCCCATCTGGACGCTGGAACGAGGATGGGAAGCGGATTCGGTTTTTCGACAAATTGCGGACGCTTGGCGACATCGTGACATTTTGCCGCACCGGTACAGCACCAAATTGCTTCAATACAAATCCGCAACGCCTTCTGCGGTAGAAATTGCGCGTATTCATCCGCCGATTAAAGTCTGACGGAGAACAATTTACAGTGGTGTGCCTTTTTAGTATATTGGATTGATTTTGCAGCTTGTTATGAAAATTCGATCGTTATTCTTCAAACCTACCAACGCACATGTGTTAATGCTCTCCTTTTTGCTGGGAGTGACCAGTGCTTTGTTATTTGGGTTGCAGCAAGCACTTGGATCGGCTGAAAATTCTGTGCGGCCGGCTCTGGCGGTTGCCGTTTTACTCCAGTCGACGGTGACGGACGATCAGGCACGAACTCTGTTAACAGAGGCTAAATCGCGCGACCCGGAGGTTTTATCGGTGCTCTATGTCTCCAAAGCGGAGGCGCTGCAAGAGGCGAGCAAAGATCCGGCCCTATCGAAATCGCTTATGCTTTTAAAAGAAAACCCCTTACCGGCATCATTGATCATCCGTTATAGCGATCGCGCCTGGATGGAACGGTCGGAGCCAGCGGAGCCTCTTAAGTCACTTCCTGAGGTACAGGAAATTCGCTGGGATGCCCAAGCCCGAACCATTTTTAGATCGCTACATCAATGGCGGGCCTGGTTGCTCCGTCTCGCTTGTTTTGCGGTCGCCATGCTTGTCGTATGGGTGTTTTTTGGCGTTTATCGTTTTCTGGCCCTTCGAGCGCCCCTCAAGCCGCTAGCCGTTCAAATCATTGTCGGGCTGACGGGCGGTGTCGTCGCGGCGATTCTCTGGGCTTATGCCCTGCGTGGGGTCGGGATGGATGCCTCTGCTTTCCGGCCGACGGGGTTTTCATTTCTGCCGCTCATCACGGGTGCCGCTGTAGCCATCGCGTGTTTTGGCCTAGGAGTTTATGATACGAATTAATTTCTTGGGATCATTGAGTGTCTTGGTAGGGACTGCGGCATTGCTTCATGCTGATGCCTACGATACACTCATGAAGCGTTACGAAAAACAAATCGGGCAACAGGAGCGTCAATTGCAATCATTAAGGGTTCATCTTCAACAGAAAGAGCGCGATGCCGGTCGCTGGCAACAAAAAGCACAAGAGGTCAAGACGCAGTGGTCTCAGGCGGCCACTGCCTCCGAACATGCCCGGCAGACGATTCAAGGAATACGCGACCGGCGAGCCAAAACCCGTACATTGGCCGATGCAGCCGAATGGTCGGCCACGGAACGAACCCTGCAGGCCAGTGCGGCGGATGGCCAGGTGGCCTATCTGGCGCGCGAGCGTTATGCGGCGCATTTGACACCACCCCTTTGGAAGCCGATTGAGGTGCCGGATCGTTCTCACGAATTTTTCCTCCAGAATCTCTGCCTTTTGTCGCAATCGGCTCATCAGGAATCTGAAGAGGCTCGGCGCGAAGAAACAACCCTGCGGACCGAAGAAATGCGCTGGCAAAACGAAGAGGGACAACGCTCCACTGAGCTGGAACGGCTTCGCGACCGGCAGCAAGCCTTGTGGCTTCGCTGGCAGGAAGCCAATCAAAAACGCCTGGCCTTGGAAGAAGAGAAAAATCAGTTGGAGCAATCCGAGCAGGCGCTGCACGTCATGCTCAACGATTTGCGCGAACATCGCGATCACACACTGGCGGCGCGGCAGGAGCGCAGTGTGAATGATCAAGCGCTTGCGGCTCTCCGCGGTTCGCTTCCGTGGCCGGCATGGGGAAAAGTGACGCAGAATTTTGGCCGCCAATATTCTTCAGATCTTAATCAGCTCGTGATTTCAAATGGGATCAAAATTGAGACCGGAGCCGGACATTCAGTGCGGGCGATTCAACCCGGCAAGGTGCTTTTTGCCAGCCCCTTTCGGCAATATGGCGAGCTGGTGATCATTCAACATAAGAGCGGCTTGACCTCCGTGTACGGTGGACTCGGCCAGATTCAAGTAAAAGAAGGCAATTTGCTGGCAGCATTGGAAGCCGTTGGGACTGTAGGAGAAAACGGCGCCTTCTATTTTGAATTAAGGCACGACGAACAACCGGTAAACCCGCTGGTCTACCTCGCCCCGAACCATCGATCTGAAATCAGCTTAAGCTTGCCCGCCGGCAGGCAGGGAGGAAGTAATCAATGAAACGTCGTAGCCTGGGAATCACCTTCACGCTCCTAATCAGTCTCCTTCTCTTTTCGCAGCCCCTCGTCCGCTCTGCGGCCGACCAGACTTATGAAGACATGAAAATGCTCGTCGAGGTTATGAATTTGATCAAAGACAATTATGTCCAAGACGTTGAAATCAAAAAACTGGTCTACGGCGCCGCTTCAGGGATGGTGCATGTCTTAGATCCGTTTTCTCAATTTTTGGAGCCTGATGCGCACAAGGAAATGAAAACCGAAACCGAAGGTGAATTCGGCGGCTTGGGCATCCGGATCGCGATTCGAGACAATATTCTTACGGTCATCACTCCGCTTCCCGGAACTCCGGCCTATAAGCAGGGCATTTTACCCGGGGATAAAATTATCAAGATCGACGGAGAAACTACCCAGGATATCACGATCGAGCAGGCTGTAAAAAAGTTGCGCGGCGCGCCGGGTTCAAAAGTAGTCATCACCATCGGTCGCGAAGGGGAAAAGGAACTCAAGGACTTCAATCTGACCCGGGAGCTCATCAAAATCGAGAGCATCAAATCGCAAATGCTGAACGATGGGATAGGCTATGTCCGGCTCACAGAGTTTACGCAGCGCTCCGCCCAGGACTTCGATGCCGCATTGAAATCGCTAAAATCAAAGGGCATGAAGAGCCTGATCGTCGATCTGCGGAACAACCCAGGCGGATTGTTGAATGTGGCCGTGGATACCTGCCGGTTGTTTATTGGCAACAATAAGCTGATTGTCTATACGGAAGGCCGCCGCCAACCGCGGCAGGAGTTTCGTGCGGATGCCAAGGCGGCGTATGGCGAACTTCCTATGGCCATCCTGGTTAACCATGGTTCAGCCTCGGGCAGTGAAATCTTTTCAGGCTGCATGCAGGATTACCACCGAGCGATTCTTCTGGGCACAGAAACCTTCGGCAAAGGCAGCGTGCAATCGGTGATCCCGCTGGCTGATGGAAGTGGACTGCGCCTGACCACCGCCAAGTATTACACGCCTTCCGGCCGGACGTTTCATCGGGATGAGAAAACGGGAAAGGGCGGCGTGACACCCGATGTCGTCATCGATGTGACACGGGAGGTGGAGATAAAGCTGCAGGCCCAGGAAGAGGAAATTTTCAGCCCGAAGCCAAAAACTGAGAAGGAAACGAAGGAAATGGTTCGGGATGACGCGCTGGAACGGGCCAAGGATATGCTGAAGGCGCGTGATATTTTCCTCAAGATGAATGCGTCCTGACGGCCGCCCTCCGCGCCTCGTCAACACTCACGGCAGCACCCGCCGTCTCATCCTCTTCGGGCTTGTCATTTTTGGGGCCTGGTATATGTATGCCCATTGGTGGCCTCGCCACAACTTGCGCATGCTCGGCGGACGGATCGAAAATAGCGTTAACCACCGGTTGGTCTCTCTAGGAATTACAGATACGCAAGTCATCTCAGAGGTTCACCACGAACGCTCTCGTTGGGGGCAGGTCTGGGTAGAGACGGAGCGAAAACTTCAATGGCCCCCGGGGCGGTCCCTCGTCCCCTTGCAGACCGAGTTGAAAGCTGTAGCAGAGGAACAGGATCTCCGTTTCACATCAATCGATCAACAGGGGTCGACGACCATCACTCTCGCGTGGGGACCCTTGGTTTTTCAGAGATTGATTCTGTTGCAGAAAACCCCGCTTTCGGTACCGCCGGCTGCCATCCCCGAAGTGGCTTTCGTGATCGATGATGTGGCCTACGATATGGAGACGATGGATCACTATGCCGCACTCGGTGTGCCCCTCACATTCGCGATTCTGCCGCGGGATAAGCATTCTAAATTGCTGGCTCAAAAAGCGACAGATATGAATTTCCCGGTCATCCTGCACTTACCAATGGAGCCCATCGATCTAGCGCATAATGATCCTGGCGGTGCGGCGCTGTATTTGCGGATGACGCCGCAGGAACTTCACGAGCAATTTGAGCGCGATGTCGCCAGCGTCCCGCACATCGTCGGCATTAATAACCACATGGGATCGGCCTTTACGGAAGATGAATCGAAAATGATTCTGGTGATGCGATGGGTCAAGGAGAAACATCTTTTCTTCCTGGATTCTAGAACATCTATGCATTCCATCGTGCCGCGGGTGGCGAAGCGAATGGGCGTTCCCTGTCTCGTCAATGAAACGTTTCTGGACAACAGCGATGACACGGAAGCCATTAAACATCAATTGGACCAGGTGCTGACGCTGGCCATGCGTCATGGTCGGACCATTGCGATCGGGCATTACCGGCGTAAGCATCTGACGGAAGCCCTGGCGCAAAAGATACCGGAATTCCGTGCTCGCGGCGTCCGCCTCGTAACTCTGCCCAGTCTCTATCCCGGCCGATGACCATCCTCGGTATTGAAACATCGTGTGATGAAACGGCCGCCGCTCTGGTGAAGGATGGCCGTCGCGTTCTCAAAAGTCTCGTCGCCTCCCAGCTTGAGGTGCATAAACCTTTTCGCGGCGTCGTTCCGGAATTGGCCAGCCGCGCACATGTGGAACGGATTAACGAAGTCATCGCCCGAACTTTAAAAGGGCATGGTTCCGCTGTTCACGCCATCGCGGTGACCACAGGTCCAGGCCTGGTTGGTTGTTTATTGGTTGGCGTCACAACGGCTCAAACCTGGGGGTGGGTCCGGCATCTTCCCGTCATCGGCGTGAATCACCTTGAAGGGCATTTATTTGCAGGATTGGTCGAACACCCGAATCTCAAGCCGCCTTTTTTAGGCTTGATTGTGTCAGGGGGGCACACCGAACTGGTGATTTTTTATGGCTATGGTCGCTACCGCCGGCTCGGAGCGACGAGAGATGATGCCGCCGGCGAAGCTTTTGATAAAGTTGCTAATTTGCTTGGGCTGCCGTTTCCGGGAGGTCCTGCCATTGATCGGACCGCATTGCGCGGCCGTCCCGATGCCGTCGCTTTTCCCCGTGCCTGGATTCCAGGAACATGGGATTTTTCATTCAGCGGAATTAAGACATCGGTAGCGAATTATTTGAAAGAAAGAAGGAGAAAGCGGGAGTCGACCGCTGATCTCTGTGCTTCGTTCCAGGAGGCCATCGTGGATGTTCTGGTTAAAAAAACAATGTCCGCCGCCGCGGCCTATCATCTGCGATCGATTGTGGTCGGTGGCGGCGTGGCCGCCAATAGTCGTCTGCGCGCGCGTTTCCTGCAGGCCGCGCACCGAGAAAATGTGAATGTATATTTGCCGGATCTTCATTTTTGTACGGACAATGCGGCCATGATTGCGGCTGCCGGGTTTTACAAATTCCGGCACAAGGTAGGGCTCCACAACTCTTTATCGGTGGACGCGAATCTTCCAATTCGAAGCTGGGTGAAGGCATGAGTTCCGTGATCACAACACTTTCTACTTCGTCTCGTCCGATCGCGTTGGGTCACCTGACTTTGCTGCACAACGTGATCCTGTCTCCGATGGTCGGAGTGACGGATGCCCCTTTCCGCCGCTTGTGTGCTCGCGGCGGTGCGGCGCTGATGTCCGGCGAAATGCTTTCGGCGCAGGCCATTAAATATCACAACCAGAAAACACTGAATATGCTGCGGTTTTATTCCGACGAGCGTCCGGTAAGTTCACAAATCATGGGCAGCGAACCGGTAATCATGGCGGAAGCCGCCAAGATCATTGCTGATCGGGGGGCGGATCTGGTGGATATCAATGCCGGGTGCCCCGTGCCCAAGATCACAAAGACCCGATCGGGAGCCGCTCTGTTAAGAGATGAAGACCGTTTTGCGGCGATTTTGTCGGCAGTGGTTAAGGCGGTGACTATTCCCGTGACTGTTAAAGTGCGCATTGGTGTTCGGGAAAACGAATACCTGGCGCCCGCCTTGGCCAAACTGGCACAGGAATGCGGAGTGGCGGCGGTCATTGTCCATGCCCGTCCCGTGTCGAGGCGCCACTCCGGACGTCCCGACTGGGAAGGACTACGGCAGGTTGTAGAAGCCGTCCGGATTCCAGTCATTGGGAATGGCGGGGTCAATGCTCCCCAAGATGCGATGGATTTCCTACGTATTTCGGGGTGCGCGGGTGTTTCCGTGGGTCGCGCGGCGATTGGTGACCCGGGAATATTTCAGCGAATTCGGCACTTTCTGATGACGGAGGAATTGCTCCCCGCTCCCTCGTATCGGGACAAACTGGAAACGTTGTCTCAGCATGTCTTGTGGGCGGCTGAATTCTTCGGCGAGCGGCAGGGACTTTTACGTTTACGAAAACTTGTTCCGTATTATGTGGCCGGTTTTCCCAATGCAACGCAATTCCGGGCAATGGCCAATCGAATTGGGACCATCAAAGAATGGACTGAACTCCTGAAAAGCAGTCGTGAAGCCCTCGCCATTTGACAATCTGGGTTTTGCTCGAACCGAACCAAACCGAATTCACCGCCAGGGTTTCCCTGAAGCTATTTATTGCCCCGGAAAGACCGAAGCCCAGATCTTGAAGATTTTTAGGAGTCTGTTGCGAGGACCCGGACCCGTGATAGCGACGCGAATCGATCCGAAAGTCGCCGCCAAGGTCGTGAAAAAGTATTCAAGGGCCATTCACTTTCCAATCGCTCGCATGGTGATTTCCAGCCCGAGGAAATCTGCCGGTCGACGCGTGGTTGTGGTGACAGGGGGAACCGCTGATTTGCCAGTCGCCGAGGAAGCAGCGCTGACCCTGGAGGCGTTGGGAAAGCCGACCGAACGACTTTATGATGTGGGTGTTGCAGGCCTGCATCGCTTGATGGAACATCGCGGTCTGTTCTCGAGGGCCGCGGCCGTGGTCGTTTGCGCCGGCATGGAAGGTGCGCTGGCCAGCGTGGTGGGAGGATTGGTTGCATGTCCCGTCATTGCCGTCCCGACCTCCATCGGCTACGGAGCCCATTTACAAGGAATTGCGCCGCTGTTAACGATGCTGAATTCCTGTGCCGCCAACGTGAGCGTCGTCAACATCGACAATGGCTTCGGAGCCGGCGTCATCGCTTCCCTGATAGCCCAATGAACATCTATATTGATTGCGGTTCGGGTGTCGCGGGCGATATGCTTTTGGGGGCTCTCATCGGTCTTGGACTTTCACCTCAGGACCTGGAAATGACGCTCCGGCAAGCGATCCCGATAAAGGGATGGAAGCTTCGCATTAAGCCGGTTGAGCGGCAGATGTGGCCTGCTTGGTCCGTTACAGTCCTTCGCGACCGTCCTTTCACCTCATCAGACCGGATGCTCGACTTGATTCGTCAGGCGCCCCTTCCGCAGATCGTTCGGCGCGGAACGTTGAATATCCTGTCTGACCTCCAAAAAGCAGAGCGTAAGGCGCATGGAGCAGATCATGGCAACTTCGACCCGAGAGGACTGGGCCGACTGGATACCCTGGTGGATGTTCTCGGCTGTTCCTGGGGATTCTGGAAATTGGGCATTTCTGAAGTCATCGCCTCCCCATTGAACACGGGCCGGATCGCTCCCGCCACAGCCCAGCTCCTCGCACGTGCTAAGATTCCGATTTTTTCAGACTCGCCTCGCCAAGAACTGGCGACTCCGACCGGGACGGCCATACTTGCGCGCATGGCTCGGCGATTCTCACATATAAAACAATCCTCGATTGAAAGAGCCGGTTATGGAGCGGGAACGCTCGAGCGCGATGGAAAACCTAATGTTCTTGCGATTTATCAAGTAAAGACCGCCCGAAAACTGCTTAAATAGTTGCTTCTAAATCCTATGTCCCTCTCTTTAAAAGACCAGCTGAAGGAAAAAGACCGCGAGATTGCCGTTCTGCATGAAATCGCGAAGGTCGTCAGCTCGAGCCCCGTTCTCGACGAATTGCTTCAAAAATTCTGTCTGATGATCACTGAGCAAATTAAAGCCGATTCCGTTCTCATTTATCTCCTTGATGAAAGAGGCGAGGAATTGATTCTGCGCGGTTCGGACAATCCCATGAGCGAAAACCTCGGCGCCATTAAATTGAAATTGGGGGAAGGAATTACGGGATGGGTAGCGGAAAAACGAAAAATTGTCGCGATCTCGCGTCATGCCAGCGATGATCCCCGCTTCAAGCCTTTCAACAAGTTGCAGGAAGACCGCTACGAAGCGTTCATGTCCGTTCCGATTACCTTAAAGGATGAACTGGTCGGTGTGATGAACATTCACCATCGCAAAGCTCATTCGCACACCCCTATGGAGATTAAACTGGCCGAGCGAATCGGCGAAGAAATTGCCGAGGCCATCGGACAGGCGCAATTACGCCAGCAGGCCCAGAAAAAAACCCGGCAGATCGAAACCCTGGCGCGCATGTCCCAGACGATCGCCCAGGGCGCTTATCTTCGGGAAATTCTTCAACTGATTGTCAGCATGACGGCAGAAATGATCGGCTCCAAAGTCTGTTCTCTGATGCTGCTCGATGATAAAGGCCGGGATTTGAAGATTGAAGCAACCCAAAGTCTCAGCGATGAGTACAAATCAAAACCCCCCGTTCCCTTGAAGCAAAGCGTTTCCGGGCGAGCGATTCAGGAAAAGCGCCCGGTGGTGGTGTCGGATGTTACCAAGGACCCTCAATACACTTACCCCGATATCGCGCGCAAGGAGAATCTGCGTTCATTGCTTGTGGTGCCTATGATGGTCAAGGAAAAACCCATCGGTGTATTGAATTGTTATACGGCCGATATTCACACCTTTACGCCGGAAGAAATTCAACTCGTCCAAGCCGTCGGCAATCAGGCCGGTGTCGCTATTGAGCACACACGAGCCATCGAGAAGGCCTTGGAGGCTCAGGAAGCGCTTGAAACCCGCAAGGTGATCGAACGTGCGAAAGGGATTCTCATGCGCCAGCAAGGATTTTCAGAAGAATCGGCCTTTCGCCTTATTCAGAGACAAGCCATGGACCGCCGCAAGTCTATGAAGGAAGTGGCGGAAGCCGTTATACTCTCCGAAGAAATCCAACAAAAGAAATAACGTGCATAAGTGCATATGGGCATAAGTGGCTTGGCAGATTTCGAACTTATGCACCTATGCACGTATGCACTCGATCGTTGATTTCATTCAACGCCTCTATCACTTTGACGAATTAATTCGTTGGGGCGGTCATTTCGTCCTCATTTCGATTGTGTTTGCAGAAACCGGCCTGATGGCCGGTTTTTTTCTACCAGGCGATTCGCTCTTGGTCACGGCTGGTCTTTTCGCCGCCGCGGGATATTTGAATATCTGGCTCTTAGTCCTTGAACTTTCCGTCGCCGCCATTCTTGGGGATTCCCTTAGTTACGCCATTGGTCGGCGAGTGGGACCGAGGATTTTCGCGCGCGAGGATTCGATTCTTTTTAACAAACGCCACCTTTTTCGGACGAAAGCTTTCTACGAGAGATATGGTGTCAAAACGATTGTTCTGGCCCGCTTCATTCCCGTAATCCGGACGTTTGCGCCCGTGGTGGCGGGCGTCGGAGAAATGAAATATTCGACCTTCTTGACGTTTAACATTTTGGGAGGCATCGGCTGGGTATTGCTGATGCTTCTGGCAGGTTTCTGGCTGGGCCGGCTGATTCCGAACGTTGACCAGCACATACACAATATCATTTTGGTCGTGATCGTTCTGTCGATCCTACCGATCCTCCGGGAATGGTGGAAGGAGCGGCATTCATGACCTCTTCGACCAAACGATGGCGTTTCCCGCTGCTGCTTTCAGGACTATTCCTGATGTCTCAGGGCAACTCGTTGCCCTCCCCGGTGCGGGATGCGGCGTTTCTTTCCTGGGTGCCCGGATTTCATATGCAGTTTCCCGTCTGGCATCTGATCTTTACGCCTTTCTGTAGCACGGCGGATTATCTGACCCTTTTGAGCCTTAAACAAGCAGAACTCTTTTGCGCCTATTTATTTATTCTGCTCTTTGTACTGCTGGCGATGCGCAGAGCCCTCATCGGGATAGGACTTTTCATGGTTTATGTCGCCTGGGCTATTCTCGTCCCGCGGCCGATGGGCCGATTGATGGCACAAGATCCCGACATCCTTTTAATCGATTTTCACTCGCATACCCAGTACTCGCACGATGGCCGTCCTTCCTTTACGCCGGCCGATAACATGCGTTGGCACCAGCGGCAGGGTTATAGCGCTTCGTTTATTACGGATCACAATGTCGTTGAGGCTTCCCGAATCGCCAAGGAAATTTCCCGTCAAAATTGGAAAGAGACGGGTTATCGATCGCTCGAAGGGGAAGAAGCCAGCCTCTACCGGACCCATCTCGTTGTCCTGGGCACTCACGAACGCGTCGATAACCGTCCTTACGACTCGGACCCTCGAAAAATTCCCGTCTTCGTGGCGGACATGCGTAAAAGGGGGTATCCCGTTATCGCCTCCATACCCGAGTATTGGTGGTATCACTGGCCAACCGCTCCTATCGGTGGTGATATTGATGACTTTGCACGTTGGGGGATGGAAGGTTTTGAGATCGTTAACAGCGCACCGAAAGCTCTCGATTTTCCTCTAGCCTATCGCGCGCGCGTGGTCCAATTATGCCGCACCAAGAACCTTTTCATGACCGGCATTTCGGATAATCATGGCTATGGTTATGCCACGGCGGCCTGGAATGCCATTCGGCTTCCGGATTGGCGGTCAATGGGTCCCGATGAACTGGAAAAAGCCGTCCTTAAACACCTGAAAACCCAGGGGTTCCAGGCCGTCCAAGTTTTGGAACGCATCAAATATTTCCCCAAATCTGCGTTTCAATTGATCTTCAGCCCACTAGCTAATGTATGGGTTTATTGGCGCTCCCTGCAGCTTTCCCAGACGTTTTCTTGGATCTGTTGGATTTGGCTCTTTGCCTTTGTCCAATCTAGCTGGCCTTCACGCATTAAAAACCGCTAAAATCTTTACATGCGGAACTGGCCCATAAAAATTTTCGTTCTCCCAACGATCCTGTTGGCTTTTTCCATACATCGACCCCTGATTGTGCTCGGCGGAAATTCAGCCAAAGCCGAATCCGCTAATTCCAGTCTCAAGATCGATCTACAGGTCGTGTCGGACGATAGCAAGCGCGTACGCAAAGACCGGCGGCTTCTGCGTGAGGCCTACGAAAGTTACGTGGAGGCCTTCAACAAGCATGGGCATGGAAGCAAACAAGCCATGGGCGCCGCCCGGAAAGTCATGACCATCCAGTCGGCGCTTCACGAGGACCTGGCCTATCAGAAGAATCGGCAAACCCGTCTCCATCCCGCGCAAACGGTGGCCGCCTCTTCCCCATCTGTTGTCGCTGCTCCGGAGACCGTGAAGACACCGGTAGACGAACCCCACGCCATTCTCCTGGATCCCACCCAGCTCAAGGATGAACCTTCGACGGCAAATACCGGCGCAGAAGACTACTACAATGAAGTGGTTAAACAATTTGGTGAAGATAGTCCCCAGGCTCAAGCCGTTAAAAATCAAATGAAATCCAACCCGTAGAGGAGGATTAATCGATGAAAACCCGAGGCATCCTTAATATTTCTGCTGTTGTATTTATGTCCGCTTTGATGGCTTACGCCGCTCCTATAGGAGACCCCGCCATTGGTCAAACAGCGCCGGATTTTACGGTCAAGGGAAGCGACGGCAAGAACTATCGTCTTGCGGATTATCGCGGCAAGTTTGTCGTTCTGGAGTGGTACAATCCCGGCTGCCCGTTTGTGCGGAAGCATTACGACACCGGTAACATGCAATCACTGCAGGATCGCTATACGAAAAAAGGAGTTGTCTGGCTTTCGATCGATTCCTCGGCCACAGGCATGGAGGGAAACCTCAGTGCACAGGAAGGGCAGGCCGACCGCGCACAAAATAAAGCGCATTCTACAGCGCTTTTGCTAGACCCTAACGGCACCGTAGGGCGTCTCTATGGCGCGAAAACCACACCCCATATGTTCGTGATTGATCCCAAAGGTGTGCTCGATTACAAAGGAGCAATCGATAACCGGCGTTCAACGGACCCAGAAGATATTGCCGGTGCAACAAATTACGTTGCACTGGCTCTTGATGAAGCCATGGCCGGCAAACCGGTCACGACGGTTTCCACGCGTTCTTACGGCTGCAGCGTGAAGTACAACCACGATTAAATGCGGATCCATTACCTTCAGCATGTCCCATTTGAGGGGCTCGGTCGAATAGAGGATTGGACCCATCAGGCTCGCCATACCGTCTCAGTCAGCCGCCTCTTCAAACGAGATTCCCTGCCTGCCATTGACGATGTTGATTTTCTAATCGTTATGGGCGGCCCCATGGGGGCCACAGATGATGCCCGCTTCCCATGGATGAGGGGCGAAAAAGTGTTCATCGAACAGATGATCCGTCGTGAAAAGAAGGTGCTGGGGATTTGCCTGGGAGCGCAACTGATGGCCGATGTACTGGGGGCGCGTGTTTACCGTAATCGGGACAAGGAGATCGGCTGGTTTCCAATTGAGCTTAATGCCAGCCAGGCCCGTCACACGGCCTTAAATACGCTGAACCAGCGAAGCGTGGTCTTCCACTGGCATGGCGATACGTTTGATTTGCCTTCCGGAGCGGCGCACCTGGCGCGCAGCCAGGCCTGCG
>Ga0207071_1088_pt1 | contig 16205 bp, 10 predicted proteins | sample Alteio_BWMinHeat_67_FD_153531 | JGI IMG/M metagenome (GOLD analysis project Ga0207071, IMG submission 153531) | Enriched cells from forest soil in Barre Woods Harvard Forest LTER site, Petersham, Massachusetts, United States -... | ecosystem: Environmental > Terrestrial > Soil > Temperate forest >...
AGCAGGCGCCGCCGATCATCTTTCTGCAGCACCGCGAACATTCGGCTTGTGACCAGAAACACAATCGCACCTGTGAGTACAGCCACGCTCAACTTCATGAGCGGGCTGAATGGAATCGCCACAATGCCAAGGACGACGATCGCCATGGCAAGAGTTGCGGCAGCAAGCCTGAGCAGAACAGGCCTATCAATTCGAACGGGATAGCGCACCAGGACGCGGCCCCAGATAGTTAGTGCGGCGAAGGTTTGAGCGACCCCATTTGCCCACGCCGCGCCAAGTGCGCCGTGACTTGGAATCAGCGCAACATCAAGGAGCACGTTCATCGCCGCGGCCGCGCAGCTCCACTTCAGGACAAATCCCAGGTCCTCCGCAGAGTACAGCAGAGTCTGGGCAGGAGTCAGGATCGCCTTTGGAATGCTGAAGAGTGCCACAACGATGAAAACCGGAATTGCTTGGACGTACAGTGGCCCGTACATGACCCTCACAAATGGTCCGCCGATACAGGCGAGCCCGATCAGAATCGGCAGTGCCCCGAGAAGCACGTATGTAGATGCTTTCGAGGTTATCCTGAAGAGGCGAGCTTTATCGCGGCCGTATTCGGCCATCTGCGTCGCCGAGAGCGCATTGGCGAATGTCTGGGGCATGCGCATGAGCCGATCCGTTACGCTGAAGCAAACCGAAAAAAAAGCCAGTTGACGAATATCGGGCTGCAACAGTTTCAGGAAAATGATGTCAGACCGATCCCAAATCACGATCTGCAAAATCATCAGACCAGTGCTTAGGCCGGAAAAGGAAAACATTCGCTTGCGAATTTCTCGCGGCAGGGGTACCTGGGGCACCGATTTCATTGACTTCAGCACCGGAATAGTCTTTACAGCCAACTCCGCGGTGCGATAGAGCAAAACTCCTGCGGCGATGCCTACCAGGTTCCATCCAAGGAGGAGACTCGCTGCTACGGCGGCCACGTAGACGATCGCTCCAACGAAGGCACCACGTGTATTGAGGGCCGCATCCTCGGCAGCGGAGTTCGCCTGCGAAGGAACGAAGGTGATCATGTTGGGCACCATGCTCAAAACCAGCAAGATGGAACAGACACGATACGAGCGGTCCACAAGGGTGAAAACGGCTAGCATGCCAATAGATGTTAACACGGAGGAGTATGTGGGCCAAGCCGAAAGAATCTTGGACGTGGGATGTGGAACAGGCGGATTCAGTGTTGCGCTTGCGTCGTCTCACGTATTGCGCCCGATGCAAGTCGTCGGAATCGACGCCAGCCAATTAGCTGTGCAAGCGGCGCAAGTACGAGCAACAGGACATGATCTCTCATCCCCCCTGGTGTCCTTTTTGGGCTATTCAGCCGGGGAGCGACTGCCATTCGAGGATGACTACTTCGATCTGACTGTTTGCAGTTCTGTGCTGGAATACGTAACTTCCAGGCAGGCCCGGGCGGAGTTAATAACGGAGCTTGGCCGAGTGACGCGGCCGAGAGGTTACGTTTTCATTTCGACTCCCAATCCTCTCCGATTGAATGAGTATCATTCTGGGAGGTTCCTGGGTGACTATTTGCGTCGACCAGGTTACCCCTGGGCCACTCGCCCTTGGGAGTTTTCTCCCATGTTTTTCGACTGGCGAGAAATCCCTGCCACAAAGTACCACCGAAGGAAGCTTACAGAACTGCTTGGAGCTCGTGTGCCCATTCCAGAGCGTGTGATAAGAGCAATTTCGTGGATCGCGCCTTGGCAGAATAGGCTATTTCAAAAGCACAGTGTTTCTAAAGCGTCTCCACTCGAAAGATCCACCCAAGCAGGCTTCGCTCGCTCCGCATCAGGCCGGAATGCGGGAAGCCTTCAAACAAGAAGCCCGGTAGAAGGGGGAGCGACCCGGACTGAAAGCTTTGCCTTCCAGAGGCCCACAGATGCTGCTACCTGAAAATGACAGCTGGCTTAGCCGGGAGGCCTCCGCGACGCGCAATACCCGCTCCGCTCGTCGAGTGGGTAGCCGAGAGCGCGAGAGTCAACCTCTCGCGCTGACTCGTAGCTTTTTCGAAGCGATAGACCCGATACCTTGAAAATGCCAGCCGAAGCGTCATATCCCCTTGACTCAAAAAGGCTTCTCCCCAATGGGTAGCATCATGGCGGCAGCTGGTTCTACACCTGTAGCAAGTGCGCAAGCTGAGCGAAGGTCCTCGCTAAGGGTCGCGCACGTTGGTGACAGCATGGAAATGGGCGGAGCGGAAAAGCTAACGGCTACGCTGTGCCGATTGCAGCGCGACAGGGGCCATACGGCATCAGTCCACTGCCTTTATCGGCTTGGCGTGCTCGGCGAAGAGCTGAAGGCCGAAGGATTTGAAGTTATTCTCCACCATCCTTGCTCGTTTCTTCAGTTGGCGCGTGGCTTATACAGATCGTTTCGGCGCTCTCGCCCCGACGTGGTGCATTGTCACAATGCCACGGCGGCCATCATGGCCGCTTTTCCCGCCCGTCTCGCAGGAGTGAAGACCGTGATAGTAACCCGGCACGGTCTGGTCAAACCTCCTTACCAGATACGGCGTGAGTTGAAATTTGCGCTTGCCTCGCGCTGGTGCGATTGGGTCGTCGGAGTCTGTGAGGGAACTCAGGCGAACCTGCTGGCGGCCCCATTCGCTGCCCGCGACAAGATCATCCAGATCTATAACGGTGCTGTGCCCGCGGATATCCGAGCTGTCCCACGGCCCAAAAAAGGATTTACTTTGCTCTATGTTGGCCGGTTAGCGCCGCTGAAAGACCATGCCACCTTATTGCAGGCGGTTGCACTTACTCGCGCGCAACGGCCTGACGTCCAGCTGTGGATCGTTGGCGATGGGCCACTTGAGTTCAGTCTACGCAAGCTCACCGACGAACTCGGACTAAATGAATGCGTCACCTTTTTTGGTGAACAGGCCGATGTTTCGCCATTTCTGCTCGCGGCGGATCTATTCGTGAGTTCTTCCGTAACCGAAGGCTTGCCTGTGTCCCTCTTGGAAGCGATGTCGGTAGGCTTGCCGGCGGTGGTCACCGACGTCGGAGGTATGGGCGAGATAGCGCGCTTGTCGGGAGCAGTCACACTTGTGCCATCGTCCGATCCCGAGAGCATGGCGAAGGCATTGTGCGATGCGATTGCCGACAAGCAAAAACTCTCTGAACTGGGGCAGCTGGCAAGCCACTGTTACGAGCAGTATTTCAGGCCGGAACGGATGCTTGACGACTACATGAGTCTGTACAATCGTTGCGCTTCTCACAATCAAGCGCTGCACTCCGCATAAAAAATCGCACTCTTTCAACAAGACAAAGGCAAATCCGCAGATTTGCAAGTAGGGCGGTCATTGCTGAATGTTTCTTAGTTAGCGCGCCGGACTCGCCGGCCCGTTTTCGTTTGTGTTCCGAGGGCTTGAGCTTTGCAATTCATATATCACCATCGAACCATGGGCCGCAGTTCTCAGGCAATGCACATTTGTAGCCTGGTGGAAGCATTGAAAGCAGATGGGCACCAAGTGACGATGGTATCGCCGCCTGGTGTTGATCCGTTCAAGTCCGCAGGGATGATGCCATTTTTACGGAAGGCAGATCGTGCGCGCGGCCTTCAACGCATTTGGAAATACATAAGCTGCGAGTGTCCACAGTTCGCATTTGAAATGTGCGAGATTCTATACAATCTGTTTCTCCCATTTCGATTGTTGCCGGTTTTGTGGCGCCAGCCGGGTGCTGTCCTCTATGAGAGACACGCCTACTTCATGTTCATGAGCGTGCTGTTAGGCAAATGGTTAAAGCGGCCAGTCGTGCTCGAAGTGAATGAACTCGCAGGATTCACGCGAGCCCGCGGCTTGATCATGGAGCGCCTCGCGCGAACGATCGACGAATGGATGTTTTCGCGTGCGAGCCACATTCTGTGCGTGTCACGCGTTCTCGCGGACGAAGTTCGGCAGCGGGGCGCCCGAAGCGAACGCGTACACGTCTTGCCCAATGCAATTGATCCAAATCGATTCCGAAGCCTAAGGCCTGAGCAATCACTTCGGTCACGCCTGGCTCTGGAGGACTCAATCGTCATTGGCCACGTGGGGCTGTTCTATCGATGGGATCGTCTCGACGCCTTGATCGAGGCCGTGAAGAGCATCCGTGCCGAACATCCAGAGATGAAAGTACTGCTCGTGGGCGACGGTCCTGAGATGGAAAATTTGAAGCAAGCCGCGTTTCGATTGGGAATGGAGAGGGAAGTTGTTTTTTCCGGAGCAGTGACGCGCGATGAGGTGCCAGCATACATCGACGCGATGGATATCTGCGTACTCCCCGATTCCAATGCTTTCGGCTCTCCGATCGCCCTGTTCGAGTTCATGGCCATGGGCAAATCTTGCATAGTTCCGGACCTTGGCCCAATGCGAGACGTGATTGACGACGGTGTCACTGGGATCATGTTTCCCCACGGGGATTACGAGGCGCTGAAAAAGGCGGTTCTCATGCTCGTCGAAGATTCAGTTCTCAGGAATCAACTCGGTGCACGGGCAAAACAAGCCGTCTTCGAGACCCACACCTGGGCCGCGAACGCTCGCTTCGTAGTTCAGTTAGCCGCCGGCGAAAGTTCAGCAAAAAGATTCGCTCAGATGAAACAACTTGATTGCGACACCCTGTAGATAGGAAGGAACCTGAATGTCTCCAGATACATTTCTCCGCGTCGGATTGGTTGGAGCCGGCTACATTAGCGAATTTCATGCTCGCGCTATCCAGCGAGTGCCTAACGCGCGGATTGTGGGAATCGCCGACGTTGTCAACTCCCGCGCTACAGCCCTCGCTGCCCGGTTCAGCATCCCAAGAGTCTTTCCAACGATGGAAGCCATGATGAACGAGGGAGTGGACGTAATTCATATTCTCACTCCTCCTGCTACCCACGCACAATTGGCGATTGCCGCCCTCAAGAACGGCCACCACGTGTTAGTGGAAAAACCGCTGGCGATCAATGTGGAAGAGGTCGACTGGATTTCGGACGCCGCCGCGGTCGCGCAAAAATCCGTTTGCGTCAATCATTCCATGCTGTACGACCGTTTCGTATCCAAAGCGCTGAACTTAGTTCGTTCGGGCGCCATCGGAGTGCCGCTTAGTTTCGATTACTTTCGCAGCAGCGAATACCCTCCTTACCGGGGAGGGCCGCTCCCAATTCACTATCAGAATGGCGGCTACCCTTTTCTGGACCAGGGCATACATGCGCTGTATCTCGCCGAAGCTTTCTTGGGCCGCATTGAAGACGCGAAGGCTTTTTATGGAACGCACGGAGGCGACGCCAACCTCCTGTATGACGAATGGCGCGTGGCCGCGCAATGCGAACGCGGCACTGCGAATATCCACATCTCGTGGAATGTACGCCCACTTCAGAACTGGTTCGTCGTCCAGGGAACAAAAGGTGTGCTCCGGGCAAACCTCTTCGCGATGTGGCTGACTCATACCGCGCAGCTTCCGCTTCCGAAAGCGCCGGCGCGCGCGTTGCAGGCCTTGAGCGAGGGTCTCAGTATCTGCGCGCAGGTTCCAGCAAACGTCGCACGATTCGCCGCCAAGAAAATCGTCCAGTACGATGGCCTGCATTCCTTGGTGGCCGCGTTCTATTACGCGTTGCAAACGGGCGCACCCATGCCGGTGCCGGTCGAGCAGGTGCGATCCACTGTCTACTGGACGAACCGCTTGTCTGAGGAAGGGGATGCCGCGAAAATCAGATTTCAGGCGCAATTCCAGAACGAGAAACGCGCCAAAGTTTTGGTAACCGGAGCAAATGGCCTAATCGGGCGACATCTGGTGCGACGGTTGCTTCAAGAAGGGAAACCTGTTCGCGTCTTCGTTCGAAGGCAGCCGGAAGCGGAGTTCAGGAACGATAGCAACATCGAGGTCTTCCTGGGCGATCTGGGGGATCCCGCTGCCGTTGACCGAGCCGTTGCGGGCACCGAGATTGTTTACCACGTGGGGGCAGCCATGAAGGGAGGCGCTCATGACCATGAACGCGGCACCGTGTGCGGTACGCAAAATATAGTGTATAGCGTGCTTCGGCACGCTGTGGATCGTCTGGTTTACGTCAGCTCTCTAAGTTGCCTGCACGCAGCAGTTGCGCGGCGCGGCGACGTGATAACGGAGGATTGGTCCGTAGAACCATCACCAACAAAGCGCGGAGCCTATACCCAAGCAAAGACCGCTGCCGAAAAAATAGTGCTCGATGCGGTTCGAGATCGGCATCTCCGAGCCGTTGTGCTTCGCCCAGGAAGAGTCTTCGGCCCAGGGATGACGCTACTGACTCCTGAAGTTGCCCGTAAAATCGGAAATTCCTTTGTCATCCTCGGCGATGGGACCCGCCAGCTATCGCTAGTTTATGTGGAAGATGTGGTTCACGCTATCGTTCTGGCCGCTGAAACAAGCAAGTTCGATGGCCGTGTCTTTCACGTCGTAGATCGAACCCGGATCACGCAGAATCAAGTCGTCCGTGACTACATCGCGAAGAACGCAAACCAAGCAAACGTCATCCACGTGCCGGAGGCCATCGTTTATGGGCTGGCGCTCGGTTTCGAAGTTTTGTCCAAGATTTTAAAACGTCCAGGCCCGCTTTCCATTTACAGGGTCAAATCCGCGCTGGCACGCATGCAGTTCGATTGCACGCGGGCAGAAAATGAACTCGGCTGGCAGCCTCGCGTTGGAGTTGCTTCCGGCTTGCAAGAAACAATGGCGGCCGAACGCGTCGCCTACAGCCACATGCAAGCTGCTGACTAGACTCGGGATCATCGTCAATCTCCTCGCCACAACCACCCAAGCTATGAGCTCCAGCCAGGTAAGGTCGGACTTGACAGTACCCAGACCATGGGCCGTCCGAATCTTTCGAGGTTTACTTCGGAGGATCGCGAAGCGGACCAGCGTGATGGTTATGTGGGCGCCTCACAAGGACTTCGTTCCCGCTTGTCCCGACGGCTGTGCCCTAGTCCGGGTTGCAGGCGCAGCTTCTGCCGCAGATCAAGATTTGGCCAAGGAAGCAATGCGAGCAGCGGGGGAACCGAACGGCCTTGTCGCCCCGCGACTCGCTCACGGCGACGAATTCTTGGGCTGGTTGCTCGACGGCCGCGTCGTCAGTTTTGGCTGGGTCACCCGCCAAGACCGAACGGTCGGTCCCTTCCAGTTAGCCGAAGTTTCAGGACGGGTATTTCTGTATAACTTCCACACCCTGGAAGGATATCGGGGACGAGGTCTTTATCCGGCCCTTCTGCTGGCCATTCGGCATGTTCTCGGTCGCGAGAATATAGAACAACTTATAATTGATGTTAATGTGCACAATACGGCCTCGGCGAGAGGAATTGAAAAAGGTGGGTTTGTCCTGGCGGCACAAGTCGCCTTCCTGACCCTGTTTTCCCACTGGCGTTGTCTTGGCTCACGGACCGTGGCGGAGCGCACAGCCTCATCCCTGTTTCGAACTGTTTGAACAAGAGACCTACATGGTGGAAATGCCAAAAGGCGTAACAACCCGAATCATCCGGGAAGAGGGGGAATGGGACGCGATCCGCGATGATTGGAATATTCTTTATGCGTCGAGCCCTTATTCATCTGTTCCTCTCGATTTTGTTTGGCTTCGTGGCTGGTGGCGCGTCTACGGCACCCTCTACGGGAAAGCAGGCTTGCGGGTTGTCACCGTCCGGCGGGGTTCGAAGCTCGTGGGGGCCATCCCTCTATACGTGAGCCGTGGCGTGGGTAACTCCCTTGGCGCCCGTCACCTTCGGTTCATTTCGACAGGGGAGGAAGAGTATGAGGAAACCTGTCCGGATTACCTGAACCTCCTTTGTCTAGCTGGAGAAGAGGATGTCTGCGCGAATGCGATATGGAACGAGGTGGGCCGTATGGACTGGGACCACCTGGAATTTCTCGACCTCACGGCGGATTCCCCGCTTTTGCGAGGAATCACCTTACCCCACGACGCCCGGTTATTCTCGCGGGGCAGTTGCCCCATTGCAGATCTCACGGACGGATTCGAGCCGTACCTCAAGCGGCTCTCATTGAAAAGCCGGCAGCAAGCCCGTCGGGCCCTGCGGGAGGGAGAGCGGGCCGGGGCGCAACTCGAGCTGGTCGATGCGGCGCAGGCTGCCGGAGCATTGGACGACTTGGTCACATTACACCAGGAGCGATGGACCTTGGACGGGAAACCCGGAGTATTCGCGGCCGCGCGATTCACTGAGTTCCACCGCAACCTCATTCAGGAGTGGCTGCCGAGTGGGCGGGCGGTTCTCGCACGGCTATCTCTCGCAGGGGCTCCTGTTGCCGTTCTGTACGGGTTCGTGAACGGGCGGAAATTCGATTCCTACCAGTTGGGAGCACACCGAGAGCCCGGCAGTCTTGTCCATAGCCCGGGAATCCTTGCCAGCCTGCTATTAATGCGGGTGCTCTCGGAGCGCGGTGTGAACGCATATGACTTCCTGCGCGGATCATCGTCCTACAAACAGCGGCAGGCAACACGAGAAAATCAGCTAGTCGGCGTCCAGATCTGGCGGCCGACTTTGCGGGCGGCAATCCATCGCTCGCGTCAACTCGCCGCGCGCGTCTTCAATAAAGGTCAGCGGCTCATGAGGAGAGGTTGATCTAATGAAGAAAGCGATCGCGACCCGCCTCTTGTGCCGGAGTGGCCTGCGTGCCCTCCTAGGTCGGGCGATGGAGTGGTCCGGGGTCCTCGTCCTCAACTATCACCGGGTTGGTAACGGAAAAGAATCGCCATTTGACCGTGGACTTTGGAGCACGGACGCCGAGACATTTACCGACCAGATTCGATTCTGTAAATCCCATCTCGATGTGATCACCCCCGGCGACATCTCTCGAGCCGTGACCAATGGCTCGGGACGCTATGCTCTAATCACATTCGACGACGGGTACAGAGATAATTACGAAACTGCCTTCCCGATCCTCAAGGCGGAGGGCGTCCCTGCCACATTCTTCGTCGCCACCGGGTTTGTAGATTCTCCCCAAGTGCCCTGGTGGGATGAAATTGCTTGGATGGTGCGGACCAGTGGACAGGATCGCGTCGGACCCTTCAGTTGGCTTCCTACCCGGATCTTATTTGATGAGCCGGGCCGGGAAGGTGCCATTCGGACGCTCTTGCAGGCTTACAAGGCGATGCCTGCGGAGTCCACCGGCCGCTTTCTCGACGCGATTGCAGAGGCTACCGGCACCGGTCGATGCAGCGCGAATGTGGGGCTCAGTTTCTGGATGACTTGGGACATGCTTCGAGAAATGAAATCGGCGGGCATGACCGTTGCTGGGCACTCGGTGACTCATCCGATCCTGGCGCGCACGCCTCGCGAGAGGCAGAGGGACGAGATCTTCGGGTGCGGTACCAGGCTGGCGGAGGAGATGGGTGAGCCGATGCAGTACTTCAGCTATCCAGTTGGCGGACCGAACAGCTTCAACTCCGTTACACAGCAATGCTTGCGAGAGGCCGGCGTCCAGTACGCATTCAGCTACTACGGTGGTTTTCGCCGATTCGGCGACTGGAATAACTTAGATATCCGCCGCGTGGCCGTCGAAACGCATTTGACTCCCGAGTGGTTCCAGTCGATCGTTACCTTGCCACAGTTCTTAGCCTAACAGGGAAGAGCGAGGGGCATGGCTTCAGCTCGTCCCATCCCCGGATTTGAGGCGCTGAAGGATTCCACAAACAAGATGGTTTTCGGATGCGCAACTCGGGAACGTCTATGACGCCATTCTTGGAATGCGTGAGTCGCCGTGGAGCACTGGAGTAATGTTCAAAAACCTTTTTGTCGCGCTTCGGCAGTTCGGGTTTGGCACTCAACGCACGGTCCCAAGTCTTGATGGGCTGCGAGCGGTTTCGATTGCCTTCGTACTTATCGCCCACTTGATCGCCGCGGGTCATGTCTCCGGCGGTCTTTCCCAGCTTGGCAAATTGGGAGAGTTCGGTGTTCGAATATTTTTTGTCATCTCAGGGTATCTGATAACTTCGATTTTGCTCGCAGAGCTGCGGCGGAAGGCCACGATCTCTCTGCCCCGATTTTATTTTCGGCGTATGCTCCGATTGTTCCCGGCCGCATACTTTTACATTTTGGTGATTGCCGTCCTGGCGTCGAAGCACCTCGTTAACTTGGATCGTTGGGACCTAACGGCCGCAATTACCTATACGATGAATTATCACGAAGTGCGGCGCTGGTCACTCGGGCATCTGTGGTCGCTAGCCGTTGAGGAGCAGTTCTATCTCTTGTGGCCGTTAATACTCCGAGTACTCGGCCAACTGCGTTCGGTTCGTTTCCTGATTGTTCTTGTGGTAGTAGCGCCGTTTCTGCGCCTTGCCTCTCCGTATGTAGGACCGGCATTCAATTTCCTTGTCTGGTCCGATGCACTGGCGACAGGCTGCTTGCTCGCAATACTGCGGGAAGAGCTCGCTGCCAATGGACGCTATGCTCGCCTCTTGGCCTCGCGATGGTTTTTCCTCGTCCCAGTGGCAGCGCTAGCTGCCAATTACGTTCCGTTTACCAAGATCTCTTGGTTGGTTGCAGAGACGGTCATGAATCTCTCTATTGCAGCTTCGGCTGATTGGTGTATTCGGAATCCCGGTACTGTTGTAGGCCGATTCCTGAACTTGCCTGCGGTCAGCTTCGTGGGTGTTCTCAGTTATTCGCTGTACCTGTGGCAGCAGATCTTTTTTAACCCGGAGTCAGTCAGCTCGTACTGTGCGTTTCCTTTAAACATCATATTGGCGGTTGCCATGGCCCTGGTCTCGTATCTGCTGATTGAGGCGCCTTTTCTGCGATTCCGCACGGCAATCGAGCGCGCCAGCGCTCAATGGCGGGGAACTGGGCACCGGGCGCCCGCTTTACCCGCACGTTGAACTTGAGTGTTAACTCCCGGCGAACCGGTATTCATCGTAGGGACTTCTCAGCATCTCGAAAGCGATACTGCAACGATTAGAGGGATGACTACTGCTCACAAATACTCATTGCCACACCGGCCCGTTGTCCGTGACCGTCATAGCTTGAACTCCCGCGGCCAGGGCCTTTGTCGAGCCAGCTGCCTTGATGGTCCCGCCCGTCGACGCGATCCCTTTGTTAATTACAAGGCTATCGTTCGCATCGAGTGTGATCGTGAAAGTACCTGTCGTCGGAGTTCCCGGCGCGGAGTCGACAATTCCCGGAGTCAACGTGCTGAAACCAGACGCATCCCCAAGTTGAATCGTGTAGATGTTGTAGCTGACCACATTGCCTGGATTTGCATTGTTTGCCTCGATGCGGTATTGCCAGTTAGGGTCATTGGCGCCGTTCGCGTTCTCAGCGATGACCGCAATAGCTGGGGCTGCTGGAAGCAAGGCGGTGTAGAGCGCCTCCTGCGTGCCGTCGACGCACTTGATTGTCGCAGAGGCTACCGTGGGACTCGTCTCGCAATGGCTCACGAAGGTCGTGCTGCGAGTCGGAGTGTCAGCTTGCAGACGGTCCACGATCGCCAAGACGTTGATTCCTCGAAAATAATAGAATTCACGAACTACCGAAACCACATTCTGATTTTGCCTGCCTGGATTCCCGGAATCGCATATAGCGTTCTTGTATGTCAGAGTTAGATCGGTCACAGCGAAGGCATAACCGGGTTGGGTCTCTAATCTGCTGACAACGCCAGGACCGTCCGAGCATGCAGCATTCGGTGCAGTGCCAATCCCTTGTCCGCCTATTAATGGTACGTTATGCGCATACCCTAGTTGGGTGGGAACAGTTCCAGCGCCGTTATATCCCGCAACAAACTCGCTGTATCCCATTGTCTCTCGTATGATGTTGACGCCCTTGCGAGAAACTTGAAAGGTTCCTGAGTCCAGGTGATAGTGTCCCGTTCCAACTGCGCTGGTTGGGCTCTCATTACCGCCTTGATTCAGCCCGAGCTGCCAGAGCATCGCTGTCCCTGTCGATGCCCATGTATCGTGCGCATACATATATTGAGCGCCCGACGAGTAGTAATCGAGAGGAAGATTGGAGAAGGGGAGAGCTGTGCCACCCGGATCGACAGACTTGAATATCGGCCCAATCGCTGGATTCACCATCGAGATCCACTGTCGAGCGTACTTGCCGATGTTCGTCGCGTTGTATTCCGTCGCAGCCGCCTGCATGAAATCGCCATAGTTTTGGCTGGACATCCCGCATCCGCCGTGGCCGTCAGGACCGTTATGGCTTATATATCCACAACCCGACCCCGCTACCCATGTTTCGTCGTCCGCCGACGTGAAACCATCCCACATGCCGCGGCTAGTGGTCTGCGTGAGCATAGTGTTGTAAATTGTTGTCAGCACACCTGACTTGAATGCCGTCGTTTCATTCCAGAGGTCGCGGCCCAAGAGTGCGGAGGATGCGAGAGGAATCGCATAATAGTTGAGAGAGTATCTCCCATACTCGCCTACGCCCTCTTGATTGTGCATCGCGTAGCCTTTGGCCCCGTTCTTCCCTGTTCCTGTTGGGGAAACGTAATTGAGCAAATCGTTCCAGCGATTTTGGATGCCGTACTTAAGGTTTGCGTCGGCGTTGACGTTGTCGATATAACTGGCGATTCCAAAGTCAAAGTCGTTGCGGAACTGCCCGGCAAAGTAGTTGCTAGTGGGCATACCAACGTTGCCCCAAGTTTGGATTGGATTGTCCTGATTCGCCTGCAAAACACTCCAGTTGGCGTCGATCGTGGATGCTTGCAGGGTAGTTAGACACTGGGCCCGGCCACAGCCAGGAGCAAGCCAGTCTCGAACCAGCATAATCCACTCGCCAGTACCGCGCATCGTATCGCAGCCTGCACCGCTTGAACATTGCGGAGATACTGCAACAGCATCAGCAATGACCGTCGAGCAAGCGGTCGCGTTGTTCATAATGAAACACGTAAACGCGAGATCGTAATAATCGAGTGGTCGAAAATCTACCGTAAGGCCAGGATAATTTGTACTCTTGACCCAATTTTGCGCGATTGTTGTCCGTGAGAGAGTCCAGAAGAGGCGAGGATGCGCGTTGGGAAACGTGAGTCCATACGCTGTGGTCGTCTTAGTAGAAGTCGCCGAGAAGATAACTATGGATGCTGAACCCGTCTTGGATGGATCTGCTGTACTGGTTGCGGTGACGCTTACGGTGGATGGTGACGGAACCGTCGAAGGCGCTGTGTACAGTCCTGCGCCATTGACTGTTCCGCACGCCGCAGAGCTACATCCAGCTCCTTGCACTGTCCATGTCACGGCGGTATTCGACGTCCCCACGACGGAGGCGTTTAATTGTTCCGTTGACCCAGTTGCAACTGATGTGCTGGCGGGTGTCACCGTGACGGCAACAACGGGCACAATGGTCACGTCAGCTGATGCGGTCTTGCTCGGATCCGCCATGCTGGTTGCAACTATACTGACGCTCGGTGGTGAAGGCGCCACGACTGGAGCCGTGTAGACGGCCCTTAACGAACTCGTTGCCAGTGTCCCGCAGGCCGAGCCGTTACAGCCTGCGCCACTCAGATTCCACGCCACTGCCGTATTCGTTGCTCCTGTTACAGTCGCTGTGAAAGAGTCCGTACTGGCGGTGGGAACTGCGGCACTCGGGGGAGTAATACTCAGCAAAACCGCGGTCGCCACAACAACGCTGACGCTTGCCGAAGCTGATTTGGTTGGGTCCGCCACGCTGGTTACGGTCACTTGGAGTGTCGCAGGCGAGGGCACACTCGACGGGGCGGTGTAGAGTCCGCCTCCGGAAATGGTACCACAAGCTGCGCCACTGCAACCCGGGCCGCTCACGCTCCAAGTAACGGCACTATTCGAACTACCGGTGACCGTTGCAGTGAACTGCAGGATCGCTCTGACTGCAACCGTCGTGTTATTTGGAGATACTGTGATTGCCACGGCGCCCAGGGCAGCAACGCTAAGAGTAGCGGCGTGGCTGGTCGTACTGCCTGTGCGATTGGTGATGACTACCGTGAACAGCGCATGATTGTCGGAAGCCGTCGTGGGCGGTGTCGTATAAGTCGAAGAAGTCGCGCCACTAATTGCACTTCCGTTCTTTCGCCACTGGTAACTCAGAGGGGTCGTGCCCGTCACGGCCACAGTGAAAGTCGCCGTCTGTCCTATCGCAACATCCGCGCTGGCCGGCTGGGATGTAATGGACGGGGCCACGGACGCGCCATTCCCTTTTGGAGTGATTGCGCCCGTCACACCTGCGCATCCCGAATGGAGCAAGCTTCCCAATAGAACAAAGAAGAGGAGTAACCCGGACCTTTGAGTCCGTGGAGAACAATGGGGAGTCGACATTTGGCCCCGGCTTCCGAGTAAGCTCCGTGCCGGAATGGAACACGCGCCCCTATCCAATGTAAATACAGGACTTAAACGCCCAATACAGCTGACCGACAGTTCAAAAAGAGGGAAGTGCCCAAACCCTGTACCTGGGTGTCCAAAGCGTCTAATCGATTTGTATTAGGACAGGCCCGGGGGATATTTGGCGGAGATGATCCAGAAGCCCTTCTAAATAAAGGCTTTAATCGCGTGAATCTCGGACCCAACCTTCGAGCTCCCGCATATGGCTGTAGCCAGCTTCAAGGTTCCTCGGGAAATCACTCCACCTGCGAGTTGGAAGTGGTGTGACTCACGCAAGTGTGCGCCTCTGCCAGGACTCGGGAGCCGAGGACGCTCCCACAACTAAATTCTTATGTGTGGTATAGCTGGCATCTTCAATTTTGATGGAATGGCCGTCACTCCAGAATCCTTGCTTGGGATGATCCGGATGCTCGCGCATCGCGGGCCTGACGACACCGGATTTCACGCCGAGGACGGGGTGGGCCTGTCGCACGCCCGCCTCAGCATCATTGATCTAGCCGGCGGCAAGCAGCCCATGTGCAATGAGGATTCTTCGCTTTGGATCACTTTTAACGGAGAGATCTTCAACTACTTGGAGCTGAGGGAGGAGCTGGTCAGGAAGGGACATCGGTTTGCTACCCGTTCCGATACCGAGGTCATCCTCCATCTTTATGAGGAAAAAGGAGAGAACTGTGTCCAACACCTGAACGGACAATGGGCTTTCGCCATCTGGGACAACCAGCGGCGCCGTCTGTTTCTATCTCGCGATCGTCTAGGCGTAAGGCCTCTCTTCTATACGCACACGAATAAGAGCTTTATCTTCGCTTCAGAGATCAAAGCGATTTTCGCTCATCCGGGAATTACGAGAGAAATCGATGTCAACGGACTGGACGAGGTGTTCACCTACTGGTGCACCATTCCACCGACGACTATTTTTCGAAGCATTCACGAACTTCCTCCGGGCCACTCGATGACCGTGGATGCTTCCGGGATTGTGACTCGGCCGTACTGGCACATCCAATTCGAGAAGATATCGGGCGCTGTCAATCCGTCCGAGGAACAGTCATACGCCGACCAGCTCCTCGAGCTCTTAGCTGACGCGACGAGAATCCGCCTTCGCTCTGATGTTCCGGTAGGGGCCTACCTCAGCGGTGGGCTGGATTCAACTGTCACCACGGCGTTGGTCAAGAAGTTTTCCAATGCCAAGCTTCAGACATTTTCTATCTCCTTCGACAGCGCCGAATTCGATGAAAGCTCCTTCCAAAGCGAAGCAGTCCGGTTTCTCGACACGGAGCACCAAGACTTTCGCTGCGCCAAGAATCAAATCGCTGAAGTCTTTCCGGACGTGATCTGGCACACCGAGAAGCCCGTGCTCCGCACGGCTCCTGCTCCGCTCTACCTTCTCTCCCGACTTGTCCGAAACAGCGGTTTCAAGGTTGTTGTAACGGGAGAAGGGGCTGACGAAATGCTTGGTGGCTACGACATTTTCAAAGAGGCCAAAATCCGCCGTTTTTGGGAAACGCAACCCGATTCCAAGATGCGGCCGCTTCTACTTCGCCGGCTGTATCCCTACTTGCAGGACATACAGAACCAACCCGATGCCTACAGAAAAGCGTTCTTCCACATTAACGTCGACCGCACTCAACAGCCATTCTTCTCCCACATTCCGCGCTGGCAATTGACGGCCAAGCTAAAAACTTTCTTCTCCGACGCTGTCCGTGCGGAAATTGCCGGAGATGACGTTTACTCCAAAGTCCGAACGAAGCTTCCGCACTGTTATTCGTCGTGGGACACCTTCTGTCAGGCCCAGTATCTCGAGACGAAATACCTGCTTCCCGGCTACATCTTGTCGTCGCAAGGCGACCGGATGGCCATGGCGCACTCTGTCGAAGGCCGTT
>Ga0207071_1089_pt1 | contig 15971 bp, 7 predicted proteins | sample Alteio_BWMinHeat_67_FD_153531 | JGI IMG/M metagenome (GOLD analysis project Ga0207071, IMG submission 153531) | Enriched cells from forest soil in Barre Woods Harvard Forest LTER site, Petersham, Massachusetts, United States -... | ecosystem: Environmental > Terrestrial > Soil > Temperate forest >...
TGCCGTGCGTCAGCCGCTTTTGCAGGCGCACATTCAAGCTGTGGTAGTACGATTCGCCGGCGTTGGAGTTCTGCATATCGACGCCGCTGCCCGTGGGGAACTGTGGGAACGGCACCAGCAATTGGCTCAGCGCGATCGTGCTGCCGTTGAACGAGCTGCTATTCGGCAGCAATCCCGCGAAGGGATTGGCCACCGACCCGGAGAGCAGGTTGATCACAGCGGAATCGCGCGAGGGTAGCGTGCTCAGGAACTGCCGCGGGATCGCATTCTGGTTCCGATCCGTAATCGGCATATGCACCGCGTGGCTCCCGATGTAGACCACTTCCATGACGAACTGCCCCGGCAATTGGCGTTGGATTCCGAAGTTCCAGCGCAGTGAATAAGGATTCAGGACGTTCGGGTTGAAGAACTTCACCTGTTGGCCGAGGAATGTCCCGATATTGCCGCCGGCCGGCGCGAAGATGCCGCCCGGGAATGGACTCGCCAGAGTGCTGGCCGGCGATAGGTAGTTATTATTCGTCGTTACAAACTGAGTCGTCTGGCTGAAACCCTCCTGGTTCAGCCCCAGCGAGTTACTGATCCCGATGGGAGTCACAAAGACCGCGAACCCGCCTCGGATGACGACTTTGCTCCCCAGCGCCTTTGGCACCCACGCGAAGCCTAGTCGAGGACTGAAGGGACTGGATTTGGTGTCGTAGGCGGCGCGATTGCTTGGCGTCGCAAACAAGAGTCCGCCGAGCGCCTTGAACTGACCGATGGGAATCTGGGGAATCGGGTTCTTCGCGTAAGCCGCCGCCGCTGCCGCCGAAATCGGATTGACCGCCGTCGGGTCGAAGCCGTTGGCTGTGCGGCCATATCGCTCCGTGGTCGGCCCTTCGTGTTCCCAGCGCAGGCCGAGATTCAGCGTGAGCCCGGGCTTGACGCGCCAATCGTCTTGAATGAAAAGGGCGACGTATTTCGCCGCTTGCGAGCTGTGCGTATTGGTATCGAAGTTGCCGCTAGTCGGCAGGCCCAGGAGGAAGGAGGCGAAATCCTGGCCAAACGGCGCGGAGGTCGAGTTATCCTGCGGGCCCCTGGTCCAGTTCGTGCTAAACGTGTAAACTCCCGACGAATAGCCGTGCCCGTACGTGCTCTCCCGGTAATCCCGCGCGTCGGCGCCGACCTTGATGGTGTGGTTGCCGTGGATCTTCATCACATTGCCGAAGACCTGATAGATATCGAACGGCGTGTTGCTATCGCCGCTCATTCCGAGGCATTGATAGCTGGTCGGCGCCGCCCCCGTGCAGGTGCCGAACGCCATATAAGGTAGTCCCAGGAACTGGGAGTTGGCGCTGATATACGACGGAAAACCGACGCTGGTCGGGTCCACGCCGTCCGACGGTGAGCCGTTGGATTCGATAAAGCGCGTCCAGTTGGCGCGTACGTCGAGAACCACGGTCGGCGAGATCGTATACACGTCGTCAATCGTCGAGCCCCAGTTGGTGCGATACAGGAACTGGCCGAAGGCGTCGTTGCGGAAGTAATTGTTCTTGTTCTGGAGGCGATAGTTGTGGCGGAAGTCGTAGGAGAGCTTGTTCTTGTCGCTTAGGTTGAAATCCAGCCGCCCGAGCTGGTTGTTGTAGGTGTCGCTATCGGGGGCGGTGATGCCGTAATTCTGGAAACCGTCCGCACGGCCGGGGACGTTGGGGGTGGGATAATACTGCAGATAGTTCAGTGCGATCGGGCTGAGCCGGTTGGTGGGGATCACATTGCCGACGAACGGCGTGCGGTTGGTACGCGATCCGGCGGTCACGCCCGACAGCGGATCGTAAATCTGGTACGAAGAATTTACATTCAGCAGCGCCGAAAAGTCGCCCTTGCGCTCGGCGACGGTCGGCACGGTGATCACCGTCGGCCCGCCCTCGGCGGGAGCGTTCACCGGGTCGGAGTCTTTCAAGCCCTCGTACGCGAAAAACCAAAAGACCTTGTTCTTTCCGTTATAAACCTTTGGAACCCAAACAGGACCTCCCGAGGTGAATCCCCATTGATTGAAGTGGTACGCCGCCCGCTGGATACCGTTCTTGTTGTTGAAGAAGCCGTTGGCTTCCAGCAGCGAGACCTGATTGAATTCGTACGCCGAGCCATGCAGCGAATTCGTGCCGCCCTTGGTATTCACGTTGACGGTACCGCCGCCCGTGTGTCCGTAGGCCGCGTCGGATTCGAACGATTGCACGCGCACCTGCACCACCGCGTCCTGGGGCGGGCTGTACGCCACGCGCTTGTCCCAGGTGCCGTCCGGCGCTCCGTTCAGGAGCAGCTCGTTCTGCCCGGATGGCGCGCCCGACATCGTGAAGGATGCGGCATTGCCATTGTCGAAGGGCCTGACAGGTCCGGGTTCATTGGTGGAAAGCACTCCCAGCGAAATGCGGCTGAACATCAGCGGTGTGCGCCCGTTGATCCCGAGCGCATCCACTTCTTCGCTGGTCACCACCTGCCCGGTGGACGAGCTGGCAGCCTCGATGAGCGGCACATCGGCGGTAACGGTGACAGACTGCGTCATGTCGCCGACCTCGAGGCGAATGTCGATGACCGGCCGTTCGCCGGTATCCAGGGTCAGCCCCTGGCGGACAAACTTCTTGAAGCCCGGCGCCTCCGCCGAGATGGAATACACACCTGGCTTGAGGAACGGAATGGTGTACACTCCGGTGGTTTCCGAGACGGTATCCGACTTGGATCCTGTGCTGATTTCGGTGGCGACCACCTTGGCTTTGGCGATCGCGGCCCCCAGCGCATCAGTGACCGTGCCGCTGAAGGTACCGCGAAATTCCTGTGCGAAGGCAGGCGCAACGCAAAGCGAGACGATGATGGCGAGAGAGTGAATCTTCATGGAAAAAGCTCCCTTTGTAGTGTTCAAGACTATATCTGGTGGCATGTCGCAGGTCAAGCAACCGCCGTGCGGCGACGGCAGAGGCGGGATTGTCGTACCGGTGAGGGTAAGGTGGCAGCAAGAACCAGCTTGGGCCCGGGGATCGACGGCATCGTTTACGGAGACTCCCAAGGAATTGTAACCGGCTTTCCGGTGAACGGGTTACACGGCGAAATCGCGTCCAGGTCGCGGACGAACCGGCGATGTCCGCAGGCGCTGGAGGCGCAATTGTGCCGGGACGTGACGCGGATCTTCTTGGTTTGCAAGTTACGTGGAATCTATGGATTGCGGAGACCTGCGGAAATCGGGAGGCGCAATTGGAGGTCATTTTCCGGGGATTGCGCCTCCGAACGGGATCGGCGATGGAAAGAGGTCTCGGCATAGGACAAACTTCTGGTACCGGTATAGCATGCCGAAAGTGAAATCGGACCTGGATATCCGGAAGTGGTTGACAGGGTTCATCAAATAATCTGGATGTTGTGGTCAACGGAAACGTCCGAGGACGCGGACCGGCCGGAATGAATGTAGAATGGCCGCCCGCATTGCTGACGGCCATTCTCCGCCAACTTCTATCCTCTGTATTCTTGTTAGAAGGACAACTTCAGCGCCATCTGGATCGTTCTCGGAGCATTCTGCTGCGAGGGCGACACCACGCCGAAAGTCGAGCTCGCCGGATTCGTATCGGGAGCTGCAAAGCGTGCGTGATTGAAGGCGTTGAACGTTTCGAAGCGGAACTGGAGTTTGACCAATTCGCGCAATTTGAAGTTCTTGAAAATACCAGCATCCACGTTGTTGGTGCGGCTCGCGCGGACACTGCCCCAGCGCGTCGGGAAATTGCGGACATAGGTCGCGAAGTCCTGGTAGACGCCGTTCTTGATGGTGTCGGTCGGCGACGGTTTATAGTTCGCGCCGGGCAGGTTCATGACACCGGTCCACGCCGGGAAGGTCGTGATGTCCGAAGTCTTGTTGGGGAAGAACTGAAACTGCGCCGTGTCGAACCACTTCTTGAGCGACTGCTGATCCTTGGGCAGCGCGATGTTGTTGCCGCTGAAGAACGAGTCCGTGCTGAAGACCACCGGCACGCCGGACTGAATGTTGAACTGGCCGGACATCTGCCATCCGCCCAGCACCGCATCCAGAACTTTCGGCATCGTGGACCATCCCTTCTTGCCGCGTCCTACCGGAACCTGCCAGATCGGCGCGACCGAAAGATGGAACGGACGATCTTCGCCGCCCAGCTTGTGCTCCACGTTGCGCCCCAGAATCTCCGGCCCCGTCCACGACGTATCCTCGAACAGCTTGGACCATGTAAACGAGTTGATCACCGCGAAGCCCTTGCTGAACCGGTGCTCGACCTTCGCAACCATCGCGTCGAACTGGTTCTTACCCGCGGGGTTGAGGTTCTGCGTCATGCCGCCCAGAATCTTGATGGGATTGAGCAACTGGTTCATCGACACCGTAGTCGCCGTGGCGATATTGCCGGTCACGTTGGGCAGCCCCTGGAAGGGATTCGGCACCAGCGTGTTCCACAACAGCGTATCCAGCGGACGCCCCGTGGAATCGAACACGCTCTGCGGTCCCAGGTACTGCTTCCACAGCGCCGCGCTCGGCATGTTCATGTTGTAGCCCTGCGAAATGTTGTACGTCTTATTGTGCGTGTACCCGACTTCGAGCAGCCAGCCCTTGAGCTGGTGTTGCAGGTGCATGCTGTACTCCCAGGATTGGAATCGCGGCACGTCCTGCTGGTTCCAGGTGACACCCTGCCCCAGGTTCGTCAGCGGCCCGAGCGATGAACCCGTCGGCGCCAGAATGCCGCCGCGGAACGGGTTGTCGAGCGTGTCCGCCGGGGTGAAATAGTTGTCGTTCGTCTGGTTGAAGCTGGTAGTGCGGCTGTATCCATTCTGCCCGCCGGTATCGAAAGAGGCCTGCGAAAAGCGCCCGAATCCGCCGCGCAGCACGGTGTTCGGCCCCAGCTTGTACGCCGCGCCTACGCGCGGTTGGAACTCCGTCCAGTCGCCGTTGTAAGTCCCGCGCGGTTGTCCGTTGACGCCGGCGAAGAGTTGCGCGCCCATCAGCTTGAATGCGCTGGCCGGCAACTGCTGCGCCAGAATCTGCACGCCGACGTTAGTCGGATTATTGGCCAGGATCTTGGCATACGCCGCCTGCGCCGCGTCGCTCATCGGGTTTACGACCGTCGGGTCGAAGTTCGTGGTGGACCGGTTGAAGCGCTCCACCACCGGCGTTTCATAATCCCAGCGCAGTCCCATATTCACGGTCAACCGCGAGGTGACGCGCCAATCGTTCTGTACGTAGAAGACGTGGAAGTGCTGGCTCCAAAGCGCGTCCGCATTGCGCGGAATGGCGCCGCCGTTCGGCAACCCGAGAAGGAAGGCCGCCGAGCTCGACCCCACACCCGTGCCGCCGCTGGTCAACGCATTTTGGCGTGTCCAGTTGCTGTTGTCGAACGTGTAGGTTCCCTGGTTGCCGATGCCTTTGCGCGCATCCTGCAATACCCAGAATTCCGCGCCGTATTTCCACGTCATGTTGCCCTTCACGTGGGTCAGGGTGGTTGCGTAGGTGTAATACGAGGTGTTGGTCACGCTCCCCGCCTGCCCCGTGCCGATGCCGCCGAACTGTCCGTTAATCTGCGGGAAGGACGATAGCGCCAGTTGTCCCACAAAGCTCGCGGGAAAGCCGAGCGAGGCTGCGTCGAACCCGGCGCCGTGATCGTTGTTCGGCTCTTCGTAGCGCGCCAGATTGGCGCGGATGTCGAGGATCTTGGTGGGTCCGAGCGTCCACACGTGGTCCACGCCCACGCCCCGGGCCATGCGGTGCTGGTAGGCACCGGTGGACATGTTATGGAAATCGTCGCCGCTCAGTTCGTCTTCGTGATACCACGTGAAATTGGCGAACGTCTTGTGCGAATTGCTCCAAACCTGGTCGCCGCGCGCCGTGATATCGGCCATCTTGTTCTGGCGGCTCGACGACGGCGTGAAGTTATTCGCATCCGTGCTCGTTCCGTCGCTCGGGGTATTCGGCAGCGGCACGTAGGTCATGATGTTCTTCGCCACCTTGCTCAACAACTGCGTCGGAATCTTCATCGCCGGATACAGCGTGCGATTGCCCTTCGCATCCACCGAGTAGGGATCGTAAACCTGAATCGGGAAGCGCGTGCGGACGCCGTTGGTCACGGTGGTGGTGAACGACTGGCTGAAATCGCCATTGCGCTCATCGGCGTTCATGAGCGAGCGTGTGCCCGAGCGCGGATCCTGATTGCGCGTGCCATCGTAGGAGAAAAAGAAGAAGGTCTTCTGCTTGCCGTTGTAAACCTTGGGCAACCATACCGGACCGCCAACCGTGCCACCGTATTCGTTGTAGTGGATCGGCGCCTTGGGCTGTCCGGCCAGATTCGCCTGGAAAGTGTTGGCGTTCAGCAGGTTGTTCTGATTGAATTCGTACAAGCTGCCGTGGAGTTTCGCCGTGCCGCTCTTCGTGGTCATCTGGATCGTGCCGCCCGCCTGGCGGCCGATGGACGAATCGTACGCGTTCATCACCACGCGGAATTCCTGCACCGCGTCCGGCGCCGGCATGAAGCCCGCCTGCCCGCCGGTCTTGAGGTTCGGCATGCCGTTCAACTCGTAGGTGTTCGAGCGCGTGTTGTTGCGCCCGCCATCGATCGTGATCTGCGAGGCCGCATCGTGCGACCAAAGGTGTGCCGTATTGTTGTTCTGATCCTGCTGCAGCACGCCCGGGGAGAGCGTAGCCAATAGCGTGGTCACACGCGAGAAGGAAGGCATCTCCAGGATCTGCTCCTGCCCGATCACCGTTCCCGACGTGGCCGCCGTGGTATCGATCAGCGGCACTTCCGCGGTGACCGTCAACTCCGTGGTGGTCGACCCGAGTTCGAGAATCGTATCGATCTGCTTGTTATCCGAGGTCTGCAGCGTAATTCCTTTGCGCTCGATCGATTTGAAGCCGGTAGAGGTGACGGTGAAGTTATATGTGGCGGGCACCAGAAACTGCACCGTCCAATTGCCCTGGTCGTTCGTCTTGGTAGACTGCCGCACCGCCGTCTCATCGGACACGACGACGACGTCGGCATTGGGGACTGCCGCTCCCTGCGGGTCGGTGACGCGGCCGCCCAATGTGGCGCGGCTGGATTGGCTCCACGCGGCAAACGAGGCCAGCGCGAACATGACAAGCACTTTTTTCATTACGACTCCTTGAAACGAGACCTTTGATGCGGATGGTATCACCGCGATGCAGTGAAAGCAACAGCCTTGCGGGTTTGAATATCCTTAATACGATAGAACTCCGCATGGCCGTGCTACGATGTGCTGTTATGCTTCCAGGCCATCGCGCGCCTTGGGTTTTTCCTGGACTGGCCGGCGTGCTGATTGCCGTGTTTCTGCAGCAAGGCTTCCGCGCCATCGCCATCAAAAGCCCCGTCTTCGACGAGACCGGCGACATCGCCGCCGGACTATCCTATATACAGTCCGGCCAGATCCGCGCCAACCTCCAGCATCCACCGTTGCTCAAAGAATTGGCCGGAGCATCACTCTGGCTCGCCGGAGTCCGCCTGCCCGAGAACCCGCAAGTCGCCCAGATGCTCGCTCGTGGCGGTGAGCGCGCGGCCGGCAGCGATCTGATCGCCGCCAACCCTTACCGCGTCATGTTCTGGGCGCGTCTGCCTTTCCTGCTGCTCGCCGCCGCCCTCGGTGTGCTGATCTGGTGGTGGGGACGCCAACTGCTGGGGGAGACGGCGGCCCTCGCCGCGCTGTTCCTCTATACGCTGAGTCCGACGATTCTCGGACACGCGTACCTCGTGACGCTCGACGTCGGCCTGGCCGCGTTCACGCTGCTCTTCTTCTACAGCATGTGGCGCTATCTCAACGCGCCCGATTGGAAACACCTCGCGCTCTGCGGCCTCGCGATGGGACTGATGCTCTCCGCCAAGTTCTCGGCAATCTTCCTGCTGCCGGTAGCGCTGGTGCTGCTGCTGATCGCGCGCCGTCCCAGCGCCCTCGTCATTCTGGCCCTGATTGCAACCTTCGTGATCCAGGTCCTCTACCTGTCCCCCGGCGGACTCTTTTTCTATTCGACCGGCCTCCAACGCGTCAACGCGGACCACAATCCTGACTATCTGGTCTTTCTCGGCGGCCAGTTACAGCACAGGTTCCCGGCCTATTTCCCGATCGCCTACCTCCTGAAGGAGCCGATCGCCGCGATTCTCCTCGCCGCGGTCGGCCTCTACGTCACGCGCCGCCATCTTTTTCTCCTCCTGCCGCCAGCGGCCATCTTCGCCGCACATATGGCCTTTGCCGACGACCTCGGCGTCCGCTACATCATCCCCGCCCTGCCCTTCCTTTACCTGGTCGGTGGAGCCGGAGCCGCATGGCTGATCGCGAGGGGACTACCCTGCCGCATCGCCGCCGCCGCCCTCGCCGGCTGGCTGTTGATCGCGTGCTTCAGCGTGGCGCCCGATCACTTGTCCTATTTCAACGAGGCGGCCGGCGGCACGCGCAACGGCCCCAGTTGGCTCGACGACAGCAATGTGGATTGGGGACAGGGCCTGAAGCAATTGAAAGAATGGGCCGGCGATCGGCCCCTGAAACTCGCCTATTTCGGCAGCTTCAACCCGCGCGCCTACGGCCTGAATGCCGAACCCGTGGAACTCACGGAACATCCCGTGCCCGGACTGTACGCCGTCAGCGCCCACTTCGTCGCCCGTGTTCCCGCCGAGTGGCTGAAACACCCTACCGCCATCATCGGCCACGCGATATACGTGTACGACCTGAAGGACGGTGGCCGTTAGCCTAGCGCGTTAATCGGGGCGGGGTGCGCGGCCTCGTACGCTGCAATCTCGGGAGCCTGTTCTAAGATGTACCCCAGTTCGTCCACGCCCTTCACTAAGCAGTGCTTCGAAAACTGATCCACCTCGAACCGCACCTCACGACCAGCGGGCGTCGTTAGCGTCTGATTCGGCAGATCCACCTTTGCCGCCCCGTCCGACGCGAACAACTCCGCGTGTACGTCCGCCGGCACCACGATCGGTAGCAAGGAATTCTTCAGCGAGTTTTGCTTGAAGATATCCGCGAAGCTGGTAGAAATCACCGCGCGGAATCCCCACTGCGTCAACGCCCACGGAGCATGCTCGCGCGAACTTCCGCAACCGAAGTTATCCCCTGCCAGCAGAATCTGCAGCCCCTGCGATTCCGACCGATTGATTACGAAATCCGGATCCTGCCGCCAATCGTTGAACAACTGCTTGTCCAGTCCGATCTTCGACGTCGTCTTCAAAAACCGCGCCGGAATAATCTGGTCCGTGTCGATGTTATTGATCGGCAGCTTCACCATCCGGCTCTCAAAATTCGTGAACGGAATCATAAAAGGGTCCTCACATCGGTAACCACGCCCGTGATGGCGCTGGCCGCGGCCGTCAGCGGACTCGCCAGGAAAGTGCGTCCGCCCTTGCCCTGCCGCCCTTCGAAATTGCGATTGCTCGTGGACACGCTGTATTGCCCCGGCGAAAGTTGATCGCCATTCATCGCAATGCACATCGAGCAGCCCGGCTCGCGGTAATCGCAGCCCGCCGCGCGGAAAATCTCCGGCAGTCCCTCGGCGATGGCCTGCCGCTTCACCTCCTGCGACCCCGGCACCACCATCACGCGTACCTTCGGATTTACTTTGCGCCCCTTCAACAGGCCGGCCGCCGTGCGCAGATCGCTGATCCGCGAATTGGTGCAGCTCCCGATAAACACTACGTCGATCGGATGCCCCACCAGCGGCTTCCCACCCTCCAGGCCCATGTACGCCAGCGCCTTGGTAATCGAGTCGCGCGCCATCGGGTCAGCCACCTGTGCGGGATCCGGCAGAGCTGAGTTGATGGACATCCCCATTCCGGGATTCGTCCCGTACGTGATCATCGGCTCCAGCGCGTCGGCGTCGATCGAAACCGCGCGGTCGTAGGTTGCGCCATCGTCGGTCGGGAGTTGCTTCCAGCGCGCAATGGCCGCGTCCCACGCCGCGCCCTTGGGCGCATGCGGGCGGCCCGCCAGATATTCGAACGTCGTGTCGTCGGGCGCGATCACGCCTGCGCGCGCTCCGCCTTCGATCGACATGTTGCAGACCGTCATACGCTCTTCCACCGAAAGCGCGCGGATCGCGCTGCCGGTGTATTCGAAGACGCTGCCGGTGCCGCCGCCGATGCCGATCTCGGCGATCAGCGCCAGAATAATGTCCTTCGCGGATACGCCCGTCTTTAGCTTCCCGTCCACCTTGACCTGGAAACTCTTCGACTTGCGCTGCAGCAGACACTGCGTCGCCAGCACGTGCTCCACTTCGCTGGTGCCGATCCCAAACGCGAGCGCGCCGAACGCGCCGTGCGTGGCCGTGTGGCTGTCACCGCATACCACCGTCATCCCCGGTTGCGTCAGCCCGAGCTCAGGACCGATCACGTGCACGATCCCCTGCTGCTCGCTGTGCACGCCCAGGCAGCGAATCCCGAAATCCTTACAGTTCGTCTCCAGTTGCGCGAGTTGGTTGGCCGCGATCGCGTCGACAATCGGCAGCGAACGGTCCGTGGTGGGAATGCTGTGATCGGCGGTGGCGATCGTGAGATCGGGGCGCCGTACTCTTAATCCGCGTTCGCGCAGCCCCGAGAAGGCCTGCGGCGACGTCACCTCATGGACCAAATGCAGGTCGATAAACAGCAGCGTCGGAGCGCCGGCGGATTCGTGGACTACGTGGGAATCCCAAAGTTTTTCAATGATGGTACGTGGCATAAGGAACTCAATGTCAATGCGGAAGTCACTCAGAGGAACCGCGGCCGTCAGGAGGCGGTTCTGGTCGAGCGCGCGGACTGGTAATCCGCGCGCTCAACCGATGGCGGCACACACCGCTTCACCAACCTGTACGGTGGTGGCCGGTGGGCCGGAAGGTCGCAGGTCGGCTGTGACCTGGCCACTTGTCAGGACCGCCTCGATCGCGGTTTCCACCGCGGCGGCTTCTTCCTTCAATCCAAAACTGTAGGCCAACATCGCCGCCACCGAACCGATGGCGCCCAGCGGATTGGCCTTATTCTGTCCCGCGATATCCGGCGCCGAGCCGTGCACCGGCTCGTACAATCCAACCCACGCGCCCGAAGGACGCCGGTCGCCGATCGAGGCCGAAGGCAGCATCCCGATCGAGCCAGCCAGTACCGCGCCTTCGTCGCTCAGGATGTCGCCGAACATATTTTCCGTCAGCACGATATCGAAGCGCTTCGGGTTCAGCACCAATTGCATCGCGCAGTTATCTACCAGGAGGTGATCCAGTTCGATATCGGGAAAGTCTTTCGCGACATCGACCACTGCTCGCCGCCAGAGTTGCGAATTCTCCAGCACGTTCGACTTGTCCACCGACGTAACCTTCTTGCGGCGAGCGCGCGCCAGGTGAAAGGCCATACGGGCAACACGCTCGATTTCCGCGCGCGTGTAGGTCATGGTATTGACCGCCCGCTCTTCGGCTCCGCTGCCGGAAATTCCGCGCGGAGTCCCGTAATAAATCCCGCCCGTCAGTTCGCGGACGATGATCATATCCGTGCCTTCCACCAGGTGGTTCTTCAGCGGTGAAGAATCGAGTTGCGACGCGTAGGCCCGGACCGGGCGCAAGTTGGCGTATACGCCCAGAGCCTTGCGAATCCCAAGCAGCCCCTTTTCCGGGCGTTTCTCTGGCGGTGCATTGTCGAACTCCGGGAGCCCGACCGCGCCCATGAGGGTCGCGTCGGCGCCGGCCGCCAGTCGCGCTGTCTCATCCGGGAACGGCGTCCCGGTCTTGTGGATCGCGATGCCGCCCAGCAGCCCCTCGCAGAGACCCACCGTGTGCTTCCATTTCCTCGCGACGTGCTCCAAAACGCGTACCGCTTCGCGTGTGACTTCGGTCCCGATGCCGTCGCCGGGGAGAACCAGAACATTGAGATTCATGAATTAATCCGCCGCCACGCCGAGAGCCTTCTGGCCTCTTTGATCAGGGCGGCGATTTCCTCGTCCATCAGCCCCTTCTTGCGGTGGTCGGCTACTGCCGTGAACCGGTGATACAGATCGTCGAGCTCGGCCTTACCGAGTTCAAAGCCCATCTCCGCCGCGCGTTGGTGCAGCGCGTGGCGTCCGCTGTGCTTGCCCAGCACCAGGCTGCCCTCCGGAATGCCGACCGTACGCGGATCGATGATCTCGTAGGTCGTCTTTTCCTTGAGGTACCCGTCCTGGTGAATCCCCGCTTCGTGCGCGAACGCGTTGCGCCCCACGATCGCTTTATTCGGTTGCGGCCCGAAGGTAATGATCGAAGTCAGCAGTTGGCTCGCGGAGTACAAATGCTCCGTGTGGATCCCGGTGTGATACGGGTACGAATCCATCCGCGTCTTGAGGATCATCACAATCTCTTCCAGCGAACAGTTCCCCGCGCGTTCGCCGATGCCGTTGATCGTGCATTCGATCTGCCGGGCGCCCGCTTCGATCGCCGCCAGCGAATTTGCCACCGCCAGTCCCAGATCGTCGTGACAATGCACGCTGACGATCGCGCAATCGCCCAACGCCTTCGCGATCCGCCCGATCAGCGCGCCGTATTCCTTCGGCGTCGAGTAGCCCACCGTGTCCGGAATGTTGACCGTGCGCGCCCCAGCCGCCACCACCGCCTTGGAAACCTTCTCTAGGAAATCGGGCTCCGTGCGCGCGCCGTCTTCCGCCGAAAACTCGACATCGTCTACGTGCCGCCGCGCCAGCTCTACCGCTGCTACCGCTTCCTCGAGCACCTGCTGCTGCGTCTTCTTGAGCTTGTACTTCAGGTGAATTGGGCTGGTGGCGATGAACGTGTGGATGCGCGGACGCTTGGCGTGCGCCAGCGACTTCGCGGCCCGCTCCACGTCCAGCGTGCAGCAGCGCGCCAGGGCCGCCACTTGCGCCCAAGGGAACTCGCGGCTCACTGCGTCCACGGCTTCGAAATCGCCTTCGCTTGCGATGGGGAAGCCGGCTTCCAGAATGTCCACGCCCAGTTCCACCAGCTTGCGTGCCATGGAGAGCTTTTCGGGGACGGTCATGCTGCACCCAGGCGATTGCTCGCCGTCGCGCAGCGTGGTGTCGAAAATGTATACTCGATCGCTCACAAGAGCATTATCACCGTCCACCGTTGGATTTGGCAAATTTATAATATTAGCGGTCCATATTAACGCATGTTATAGTGAAAGCAAGCACAAATGGATCTCCATTCCCTTCAGGTATTTCACGCTGTCGCCACCGAGAAGAGCTTCTCCCGCGCCGCCGAAAAACTGCTGCGCACCCAACCCGCCATTTCGCTCGCCCTGCAGCGCCTGGAGCAGGAACTCGGCGAAAAGCTAATCGATCGCTCGGGCAAAGATCTGATCCTCACCGATGCCGGCCGCAACGTCCTCGACTACGCCCGCCGATTCCAGAGCCTCCAGCTCGAAATGGAGAACTCCATCGCCGAGCTGCGCGACAACTCGGCCGGACGCCTGACCATCGGCGCCAACGAATCCACCACGCTCTATCTCCTGCGGCACATCGAAAAATATCGCGAGCTCTACCCCAAGGTGAAGGTGACGGTCCGCCGCAGCTTTTCCAGCAAACTCCCCAACGAGCTCCTCGACGGCAACCTCGAACTCGGCGTGATCAGCTACGACCCGGGCGACGAGCGCATCAAGTCAAAGGTCATCTTCACCGACGCCCTGGCCTTCGTCGTCTCCCCCAAGCACCGCCTGGCCCATCGCAAGACGGTTTCCCTCACCGATCTCGGCTCCGAGAATTTCATCGCCCACAACGTGCTCTCCCCCTACCGCGCCGTCGTCCTCCAACAATTCCAGACCCACAAAGTCCCCCTGCGCATGGACGTCGAAATGCCGACCATTGAAACCATCCGCAAACTTGTGCAAAGCAACCTGGGCGTCGCCTTCCTCCCGCGCATGTGCGTGGAACAAGAGATTGAGCAGAAAACACTCTGCGAAGTCCGCGTCAAAGAGATTCAGGTCGAGAGAAAGATCAGGCTGATTTATCCCACGAGAAGAGGCTTGAGCCATGCCGCCAAGGCCTTCCTGGAAGTCGTGGGGTAAATCACAATCGCACGCTAATCAACGGAATCAACGTGAATAAAGGATAAACTAAACTGCTTATCTTGTATTATTAACGTTGTTCATGTTCATACCCCTGTTCACTAACGTGCGATTTTCTCTTTCTGCTACCCTTATTTCAGTATGTCTCCCGGCCCGTGCCTCATCTTGCTTCTCTGTTCCGCAGCGATGGCGCAGACCTCCGAAACCTCTATTTACAGGGCACTTTTGCTCCCTTCCAACGAACTTCCTTCCATCAATAACTCCGCGCGCGGTATTGCCGACATCGTCACCAGCGTCGTGCGCGACACCAGCGGACAGATCATCTCCGGCAACATCGACGTACTCTTACGCACAACTCTCGCCACCGCCAACAACGCCACCGGACTCAACCTACACAACGCCGCCGCCGGACAGACGGCGCCCATCGCCTTCTCCACCGGACTTACCGCCTCTAACTCGCGCCCACTCCAGACCGGCGCCGATTCCATTCACATCCCCATTCCGGTCCCCGGCGATAACCCCGCGGCGCTCGCCAACCTGCGAGCCCTCTATCAGGACCCGACTAAGTTCTACCTCAACATGACCAGCACCGATCAGGTCAACGGCCTGATGCGCGGACAACTGGTCAAAGCACAAGTCGTCGTCCTCATGGCGCTGCTCAGCTCAGACAACGTGACTCCCGCTCCCATCAACTCGGGCTCCGGCTTCGGACAGGTTGTCGCCATCGGCACTCGCGATGCCGCCGGCAACTGGACCACCGGCGAGGTCTACATCTGGACCACCGCCAACTCCGACGATCCCTCGGCTTTCAACGCGCTTCAGATCCACCTGGGAACGGCGGGAACGGTCGGCGCACTCGGCATCGCTGCCACGGTTCCACCCGGCGCCGCGCCAGACCCGAACGGCGCCGCTCTGCTCAGTGCCGTTCAATCCGAAATCACCACCAGCAACACCACGCAGGCCGGCGCCTTCACCAACCTCTTCGTCAATCCGACTTCCTTGTATCTCGACTTGCACACCACGCAGAATCCCAGCGGCATCCTCCGCGGACAACTGCGCCCGACCGGCGCCACCCCCTTCCCCCTGCTCCTCGATTCCGCCAACGAATTCGGAGCATCCCCCACGCGCATGCTCGCGCCCTCCAATTTCACCCTCTACACGCTCCGCAATGAAGACGGCACCATCGCCGCCGCCACTCTCCTGACCGACCTCAACCTTCGCTTCCCCGTCCCGCAACAGTTCCTCGGCCTCTACATCCAGGACGGCCCACCGCTCGCCGACGGACCCATCTCCGTCAAAGCCGCACCCGATTTCTCCAGCGATACCGGCTTCGGCAATTTCTACGCCTGGACGCCGCCGATCATCAACCTCGCCGCCATCACCGACCTGCTAGCCAACCCCGAGAACCACTACGCCAACCTGCACTCCGTCGATTTCCCCGCCGGCATCGTGCGCTCTCAGTTTGGGAGCGCAGTGCCGCGCGCCACCGTCGCCGCGGTTATCCCCGGCAACCTCGACAAATCCGCGACCTCCATCGCGCCCGGGAGTCTGGTTTCCATTTTCGGCGCCAATCTCGCCAAACTCCCGGTGGATCTGAGCGGATGGCGCGGGCGCCACTTGCCCACCGCGCTCAACGGCGTTCAGGTATCCATCGGTGGTCTCCGCGCCCCGCTGGTTTACGCCTCGCCGAATCAGATCAACGCCCAGGCCCCCGCGGAGCTTCCACTCGGCGTACAGACCGTCGTCGTCGATAACGGCGGCGGCCCGAGCGACGCCTTCTCGGTCAATGTCACCCCCATGGCCCCCGCCATCTTTTTCTACCCCGTGACCGCCGTGCTCAAGAACGCCAACTTCACGCTGCTCTCCGCCTCCAACCCGGCACACGCCGGAGATGTCCTTCTTATTTACGCCACCGGCCTCGGCCAAACCAATCCTGCGATTGGCACTGGAACCCTTTCCGCCCCGGAC
>Ga0207071_1090_pt1 | contig 15921 bp, 17 predicted proteins | sample Alteio_BWMinHeat_67_FD_153531 | JGI IMG/M metagenome (GOLD analysis project Ga0207071, IMG submission 153531) | Enriched cells from forest soil in Barre Woods Harvard Forest LTER site, Petersham, Massachusetts, United States -... | ecosystem: Environmental > Terrestrial > Soil > Temperate forest >...
AAAACGTGTTGTCTTTTAGATGCAAGCTGCGCAACGATGGTTTGGATTGATGTCGATCCGGCCGGCGGGCATCGGCCAATAGCGCTCGCGGTCATAGCGATCCGCCACTGTATAGGAGATCCAGAATTCCCTTTGATCAGGAATCCGCGTGAATGAAATCCGGGTAGGGGCTTTATCGCGGTCGTCCGGCTCGCCGCCAAGATAAGCGGCATCAGGCCCAAACTTCTGATTGATCTGGTCCATCACGAGCGACAGCTTCTCCTGCTTGGGATTTTTCAAGGGGTGAAGGCGTGTGGTAATCCATAACTTCGTTCAAGATTGCAATTTGCAGGCTTGGACGATACTGACACACGCAACTCTGAAATTGTTAAAATGCAGGCCTCATGTCCGCCGAGAATCCTCAGTGTTCATCTGCTGAAAAAATTCAAAATCCTATTCATAAATCAATGCGATATTTAATGTTTTCTTACGGATGCCCATAGAGAATTGATCGAACAGACTTTCTCCGTCGATGGCCCTTCAAAAGCCAATCTTCTAAACGCCATCCAAATCCTGTCCACCGGAGCCGGACAAGCCGGAATTAGTAACAAGCCTTGATCTATGTAGAAGGTCCGAAATACCCCCTTTTTAGAACGCGACTATCGATTGGCTTTTTTTCAGGGGAACGGTCAACTTATGCTGCACGGTTCAGATACGGTTCGCCTCTGGCTCTCCGACGGTTCCGCAGCGATGCACGCATAGGATGGTAGGACTTGGTCGGTGCCACGACAATAACGTTTTCAACTAATTTGCGAACCAGCGCAATCATTATTTCGACGTCACGCGACACATCCCCACTAGGTCTGATTTGTTCCCACAACGCATTTGGTTTCGCAAGTGCCTGACGGATTAGAGGATCAGTTGCGCCTAACCTTGTTAAGGTTGTGGGATCGATCTGGAGCTGGTTCTTAGCAGCTAAATCTGCCCGAGCTGCTTGAAAGATTTTCGCTCCAAGCTCGCCGTACTTTTCTTGAATGCGGTCTTGGATGTAATAAGACGCTTGAGTGCCGGGCGTGTGTTGTAAAGCCACTTCAATAAGCGCGGCAAGCGGAGCGTTCGGATTCCCCGCGAACGGTCGGCCGTTCCCCGCTAAGTTTTCTCGGACATTGGAACTGCGATCCAAAGAAAGCGTCACGAGTATAGAACTTGGAGTCGAGGGATTGGCCGCAACACCCTCTCTTACATATGAATCCTTATCAGAGGCTAATTTTGCGAGAGTGTCTGCCGGCGTGGCGGCGTTATGCGCGACATTTGCTCTAACTGCATCATCAGCATCATTAGCTAACGCTGCCAACAGCCCGGATGAAGAAGTATTTAAGCGAATTCGTTGTTTCCACTCTAGGGGACCAAATTGCACGAATGACATTACGCCAAATTGGCCATCAATCACCATTTGTTCAATTTTCTTTGATCGAAATGGGAAAGATCTCTCTGGCACTTGTTGCTGAAGATTCTCAATTTGCTCAGCAGCCACGACTACTTCCCAAAACCTCCTGGGATCGCGTTGTGCCCATTGCAGTGGTGTGGGTCTACCAAGCGTTCTCCATTCTGCGATGATAGAATCGCGATATTGAATTGTTGATCGGCCTCCTTCGACGGTGTGGGCGTCAGCTTCGTTAAAAATAAGACGCTCGTTGGAGGGGGCAAATGTAATATCTCCTGGCTTGACCATGCTGTTTGTGATGTTTTCTACGACATGAGCCATCACGATTTTGGTTCGCTCCTTGCTACGCCCGGTGCCAGCGATTGAAAAACGCGTCTGCATCACCACCAAATCATGGAATCCGACCCTATCGGCCAATTTAAGAGCCAGTAACGCGTCCTGTTTTACTTGATAACCCTTGTGTTCCCAGACATCGTAGGCGGCCCTGAGTTGGGTGATAGTCGCTCTCCAGGGTTGGGAATGTAATCCGTGAGCTGGTTCGATTAATATCCGCGAATGCTCGCGATAAAAATCGTTCCAATCTCGATTGAGGTGAGAAAAACTTTCTTGGCGGATATAGAAAATTGTCAGCCAGTAATTGTAGGAGTGATATAAGTCAGCCTCGATTGAGGGCCAAATAATTCCACCCGTCTCACCTTTTGGAATGGTGTCATTACCGTCCGCATCAACGTTACGCCAACGAATTACAGGTCTTCCAGTATCATCAACGGTAAATCGATTCTTGGGGTCTAGCGACCAAATCAAGTTTAATCGATCGTGATGATCCAGCATATATCGGACACCGGACCGCGTTGCTCGAGCTTCTGGCCCGCCCAATATTAAGTTCGGCTGTCTTGCCATGCCCTTGTAGTAATGGCCTACCGTTGCAAGAACCTTAAATAGATCGACAGTCTTGGTTTGGGGATCTGCGTAAAGTTCCATGGCTTTATTCAAAATCTCGGAATCATCAACAAGGTGACCGCCAGGTTTAGAAGTTTTTAGAACCCACTCCAATAAGAGAGCAGCTTTATTGTCGGCAAAAAATAGGTTTGCCTGATCGCCATCGCGGGGATAACCTATGAGACCAACGATGTCTGCGCTATTCATTAATTGGGGGTCTGGAAGGACTATTTCGTAGCCGCGCTGGCGGTATATGGCGATTGCTGATTTGAACAGATTTGTGAAATTATCGATGGCCTGATTTTTTGTGAAGCTGAGAATAGGGAACGGAGCACCTGAACCATTAAGCATCTGTGCCATAGTTCCGTAGAGATGCTTCATACGCAACTTCTGATTCAGGTAGGCCGAATATCGCGATGGCATCAATATTCTCTTCAGCGCGGCGGCGCTTTCCAATACCTCAAAGTCATGCCGAATGCGGTGGTAAAAAATCTCGAATACCTTCTGACGAGTGCCGGGTTTCATCGTGGCAAAGTATCTTGAAAATTCAATCGCTTGGCTCTCCGGAATCTCTGATAAATATCGGTATAAGACATCTGGTTGAGTACGAAGACCATTAAATAAGGAGTCGAGCTGACCGGCCTCCGAGAGGGTTCGCACCCTCTCCATTGTAACGATCGAAGAAACTGCCACATTGCGAGGGAGGGTGGTTGCGATGGCTTGCCAAAATTCACGATTCGCGCTTCCATCTCTAATCACTTGATCGGCCCTCTGTGTTGCGATGACCACGGAAGACGGAATGGAAATAGGCCGTTCTATTTGCGGCATCGGTGAAGGCGTCTCGAAGGCGTACTTAAAGGAAAATCCGCTTTCCTGGACGCGGAGCGCTCCGTATGCGGTTGTGAGAGCCAAAACAACAATGGAGACAGCTAGCAGCAATGCTCTTTTTAGATGGTTATTTTCACCATCAACTGGTCGAAAATTAATGTCTCCTCTATCGGCGCGTGGACCGCTTTCTGTTGAACCATTATGGCCTAGATTCATGTTACCCGGCCCCTGCGGCTTAAACATTCTTCGCAGAATCCACGTTCGCATGTAGTATGTAGCGACAAATACCCCTAACCCAAGAACTACTCCTCCTAATGTTCCTGATACAATTCCTAATGAGATTACGCAGGCGCTGAAGATTCCTAAAGCCATGGACGTGTTCGCAAGGATAAATAACCAACGAACTCGGTGATTGATCAGATTCCGCACGATGTCGACAAGATGTATCGCCAAGTACGCGAATAGAGTTCCATTGAAAAATGCACCGAGCTTATCATAAGGATCCGGTCGAAAGCTCATCGAGATATAGTCATGGGCGGACTTTAGTCCATACAAACTAGATACGGCGAATTCGACTAAGATGCTCCAGCGACGATAAGTCTCATGGGATATCCAGCCGGTAACCAAATCTCTCAGCCATATCCAATAGCCGCCGGAAGGAGTCTCTGTTATCGCAATCGACGAGACTGACGCCGTCTGAGCGCGTTCACGACTGGTGAATTGGCCATCGAGCACACCAGCGCTGTTTAGCACTAAAACGGTGACTAAAACATAAACGAGTTTCCACCCAAGCGAGTAGTCGGGCAGTAGATTCCCTGCGATATTCACGGCAAAATGGGTGATAAGAGAGCCGCCTAAACCTGCCACCTCATAAGCAAAGCCAAGGATTACGCCAAGCATGAGGAGAAATGGAATTGATTCGAGGGGATATACATTAAAGAAACTTAATGGGATCAAATGATAAAGATAATGCCCTGCGGCAAAGATGACCGCCTGAACGAAAATCGCATTTAATCGCGAATTCATTCGCTGCCTTAGCGCTTCATAAACGCCACTCCGGAACATCAGCTCCTCCGCAAGAACAAGAACGAAAAGAAGGGTGATATTTGAGAGAAAAAGATCCAGTGTCGCAAAGTGCGCAGGTGGTTGCCCTCCGAGGAAACGGACATTTACGAAATAGCTAGCTATTGTCCCGCCGACGACCAGGCCTATCCATTGAACGAGAGCGGGCCGACGGCTGGATGGCGTCTCATTTACATCTGTTCTGTTCTGACCCTCGAGCGATTTTAGCCAGGCAACAAACCTCTTAGGTATGGCAGCGGCAATGTAAAAACCCGATACCTTGAGCGTTAGAATAGCCCCTCTGACCGCCAATAGACCTTTGAAGATGTTGAAGTTGTATTGCGAAATTCCTTTCGGCAACCGAACACTTTGAAATAAGGAGCGAAGACCATGAGGAACAAAAGCTTCTATTACGCCTCGACCGCTCAACCATGCGCGCGCTGATAATGCTTCTTCTTGGGGGCGAGTTTGCAACAGGGTGGCACTTCGTATCGTAAAAGTTGGCCGGGGTTGAAAGTGGGCAACTGCGAAAGCTGGGTCCATCACTAGGGTGGGAACCAGTAATATCGCCAACAATCGCAGGAGAAATTTTTGCATAGCTCGAACGCGCGCGCGTTCTTTATTAAGCATATCGGATGAATGTTAAAACTATGTGAATTAAAAGCACATTTTTACCTGTGTCCTTCGGGCTAAGGAAAAGTGGGACTCCATTCGATGCGGAAAAAACAGTACGTTTTATGAACGAATATCGTTACAGGCTAGTGCAGCGCAACGATGGTTCGGATTGGTATCGATCCGGAGGATAGGCGTTTGCGAGTAGCGTGCGCCAACATAATGGCCCACCACTGTCAGCTAGTTGTGTAGAAGATCTAGAATTCCCTTTGATCAGGAATCCGCGTGAATGAAATGCGCGTCTGCGCTTTTTCGCGGTCGTCAGGGTCACCACCAAAGTAGGCCGCGTCAGGGCCGAATTTCTGATTGATCTGGTCCATCACGAGCGACAGCTTCTCCTGCTTGGGATTTTCAAAGAGCGAAGGCGTATGGTGGTCCATCGGAACGATGGGGAAAAGCGTCACCCCGACCCAGAGAGGTTTGCCGGCAGGCACGTGCGCCCATAGTTTCGCCGCCGTTTTGAGCAGGGTCGGAGTGTCCTGGGTTTCTATCATTTTAGATTTATCGCTCCAATCCCCTGCGCCAAGATATTGCACCGCGAGGGAGAGGCCTTTAGCCCAATAGCCCATCTGACGCAATCGCACCCCCAGCTTACAGGTCAACTTCCGAATGATCTGATAGGCGCCGTTGAGGGTTCGGAACTCCGGCGGGAGGACATGGGAATGGCCGATGCTGGAACGATGCGTCTCCGGCTCCTGGACTTGCTCTCCGTGAAGCCAGGCGTGGAAGCGCTCGCCCACGATCCCGCCCCAGACCTGCCGCATTTGCTCCCGACTCAAGGCGCACAACTGAGTCACCGTAAAGATGCGTTGTATTTCCAAAACTCCCGGAGACCTCAAACGATCTCCAGGAGTCTTGTACTTTACGGTCTGAAGGTGGATGTCGATTCTGCGTGAGCCCATGCCTGCCGCAGAATTTGTTTTCCTTTGAAGATCCGACTGAGGACTGTTCCCACTGGAATTCGGCTCTGACGTGCGACTTCACTCACCGACTTTCCCCGGACGAAATGGTCAACCAAAGCTTGACGGAATTTCGTGGGCACGCGGCGCAGAGCCGCTCGAACCCGGTGACAGCATTCCGAACGATCCAGTTTTTGTGCCAGAAGGTCACGTTCGATCAAGGATTCTGGTTCCGTACCTTCTAAATCATCGAGAGACTCAATTCGTTTGCAGCGCAATCGACCAATCAACTCTCGTACGGCAATTGTGTACACCCATGTGTAGAAGGTCGATTCTCCGCGGAACTCTTTGCGCCTCTCGAAGGCGGTGGCCAGCGCCGAAGCCGCAATATCCTCCGCCTCCTCTCGATTTCTAGCACGACTCAGCATGGCGCAGACCAACCGTTTTCGATAGGTCTTGTGAAATTCCCCGAAGGCGGCGGCGTTCATTATGTGAACTGATTTGTTATGTGACTTGTTGTGGACTTCTGTGGCCATGTTCGTCTCCTTCGTTCTTTGATTCCTTCGCTTCGTCGCGAATGTAAGTTCGAAGAAAACGGGGGACGGGAGCGAGGTCACCGCGGATGGCCGAAGGCGGGCGAAGCCAGCCATCTGGCCGCGCGGACGGGAAACGGCACCCCTTGTCCCGGAGGGAGGCGGGACGGATAAATAGGCCCCCTGCCGAAGGGCGACCCCGCCGAGGCGTCCTGGCGGGCCGGAGCCCATCTGGCGGGCGCCGGTTTATGGTCCGCGCCGACCTTTACCTCGCTCTCGGCCGCCGGTACGATGGATAGAAAAGCGACGAAGCAAGATTAACGACTACTTCGGCAATTTCTGGAAAAGCAACTCTGAGGATTAGAGGCGTCTTAGGTTGATGGAATTCGTTTGCGCGGAAATTTCTGGATGCGGTTCGTGATGCTAGGAGGGCTTATTGTTGATCTTGGCCTTCTTCTTTGGATGGATCCTCCTGCTCCTTTTGGGATCTTTGATATTCAGATATTTTAAGAGCATTGTTGACGTCCAACTCAGCCAGATTCGGTAAATTGTTCCAGAGCTCCTTATTCCCACGTCGTATCCGATGCGTTGCAGCGTATATCAAGGATCCAATCAGCCAAACCATGAATATTCCCAGTCCCCATGGGTTCTGCGCGTGAGGAGGATATGGGCTATCGAGCACCATCAGGGTAGAATACGGGCTACGTTCCAAGACATGGATCGGAATCTTCTGCCCAATATCCAAATGACTAAAGATCGTGTAGTCGATGCGGGCTTCGGAATCCAGCATACGACCATTGGGGTAAATGTAGCGGAACTCCACTGAATAGGCGTGATACGGTCCGCCTCGTGAACCGTATTTGATCTCGTTAAACTTCCGTACGATAACTCCCTGCGCCGCAAAACCATTCTTGATCACGTCGTTACGCTGAATTTGATCATGGACTAGGATGAAGGTCACAAACGCTAACACAGCGAGGCCTATGAAAAACGCTATTGTCCGGAAGGTATCCGTTACGTCAGTCTTTTCATCCGTCTCTGCACTTCGCGGCACATTCGAAGTGTGGCTCTCTGGCACAGACACTCGACGTAATGGTTGCGCACATTGATCGCAAAAATTGGAATCGGGTTCACAAGGAGCGCCGCAATTAGGGCAGTTTTTTAAAGTCTTGCTCATAATACGAGCTTAGCTGTGTTTACGAGTTTTTGAAGACGACGACCACGCCACCCATTGTGAATATGGCGCCCAAAGTTGTGCTCATGGGAATGTGGGTGCTCGCGATAACCGTGCCAATGACGAGCAGCACCAAACCCAGCATCCTTTTCTGGTTGACGGTTTTGGGATTTGTATCTGGGAGGTCCTTCCCCTCAAAGCGATTCCTACGACGATCCCACGCCCACATGGCGGGTGTCAACAAGATGAATTCAACGAAGACAATGTAGGCGGTCGGTCGTCCGAGGCGCTTTAACATAAAAAAACAAGTCAGCAATATGGGGACAGCGACCATCGCGAATTTATCCCATCCGTAAGGATTCGGTTTATCCATAGCACCTCCTGATTTTAAGTCTGCATCCAGTTCTTCAACCGCGCTGCTAATCATGCCATTTCTTGGAATGTATGTTTATTCCCGTTCGTTGCCTTTCGGAGCCTTGGTAATATCTTTTCCTATTGATCGAATCCAAAGTCAATGAATATCTGAGGTGTTTTCAAGGGCAACAACTCACAAAACCTCCGCATTGCCAGCGTTGCAAACGAATCGGCCATTTGCGGTGGCATGGGAGCTACGTTCGTCGTCTAATCGCCCTTAGGAAAACATATTCTGTCCCGGTCCGACGTCTCATGTGCACGTTGTGCCGTCACACCTTCGCCCTTCTGCCGCCATTCATATTGAAATTTCACCGTTACGCCAAAGAAGTCATCGGTACTGCGCTCCATTGGCTCATGACCCACACATATGATGCGGTCGCTGATCTCTTGAGCAACGGTTCGTTATCGCGGGAAAATCATGTCTTGGCCCCGTTGACGCTTTATTTTTGGCGTCGCAAATTCGGTCAGAGGCAGCACTTCTGAGCCGCCACCGGCTTTTCGCTATCGCATAACAGGCTCCAAAGTCACTTCGTCAGGCCTGTTTTCCTCCATCCTCGCGACGACTCCGACGACGGGCTGGTCTCGATCCCAAAGAATTACAGTCACACGTATCGCCGACGCGCGCGTACAGCAACAATCTTCTTAATTCCGCGAACAGCCGCGAGCATTTTAAGATCGTGGGCGTGGAAGAATCGCTCATCAAGACCTATTTCGAACACCTGAAATCCGTCGGCCAAGGAAAATACTACTGCGATTTCTCTCGGAGCGTCCTTCGGAATCTTTGGCGGTGGCTCAAGGCTAAGGGCCTGCGGCTATCTGAACTCACGCCGAGCATAACGAACGAGTTTCTCTACTCGTACGTTTTGAGGGACGCAAACCGCAGTTACGCGTACAGCGTCTTGGTTCACTTGCGCGCCTTCGGAAGCTACGCAATGCTGCATGAATTGACCCAAAGCAATCCTACGGAGGGGCTATCTGTCCATTGGCTCGCTCATCCTGGCGGTTACCCCGCGTACAGAGGCCCCTTGCGCCAGATATTCACGCAGGCTGCCGAGGCTTACTATTGTTTGCTGCCTCGGTGGACGCCCTATTGGGAACTTTATTTGCAACATCTTCTCGATCAGCGATTTGATCTCGAGACCGTCGGACAGGTTGCCCACAATAACCGCTGGTTCTACCAGTGGCTCCTTCGTAAAAAAGTGGATCTCTTCGACGTGACACCTCGGCTTCTCGACGGATATATTCGCCAGCTGCAGACTGAGTCCCGCCAAGGTTACCGCCGTCATTTGGACACCAAATATGTCCGCTGTCACGCCAATAACATCGAAGGTTTCTTCACTTTTGTGTTCCGACAGAAGCACCGGCCCTTCCGAAAGAAAAGGCCGCGACCTGACAATCGGCTGATCACCAATTGCTTGATCGACGCCTATCTCGCCTTTTGCCGGGATCACGGCGGCATTGTGCCCAGCACCTTGCGGTTCCGGGATAGTGAGCTTCTGCGATTCAGAACCTTTCTCGTGGAATCGGGAATCCATTCGTTACGGGACGTCACCATCGAAACGATGGACGCCTATTTCCAACATCTCTCTCGGCGTATGAGCAGCCGTTCGTTGGCCCTGGTCATCAGCGCCCATCGTGCGTTCTTCCGGTATTTGTTCCTGCGCGGAAAGTATCCCTGCGACCTGGGTCGGCAAATGGACCCGCCCTCTCGTTTTAGCGCGGATACAAGACCGAAGTATATCCCGTGGGCCAAAATTGAGGTTTTCCTCGACAGTCTGGATCGTTCTACGGCGATGGGTAAAAGGAACTTCGCGTTGGCCGTTTTGCTGGCCCACCACGGGATCCGGCGCGTCGAAGCCGCGCGTCTTAAGATCAGCGAAATAGATTGGAAGCAATCGGCCATGCTTCTTAATAACCGGAAGAATGGGACAAGCGGATTCTTTCCCTTAACAACCCTTGCCCATGCCGCTATGAGGGACTATATCGCCGTGCGGCCCGTATGTTCTTGCCCTGAAGTATTCGTCACGTCCATGGCTCCCTACAGGCCGCTTGGCCCTAGCGGCATCAGTCATGTGGTCGACCGGCAATTCCACCAGTATTTTGGCGATTCACTTCTTTCTTACGGCCCCCATACTTTCCGCCATTCTTATGCCAAGTCGCTTTTGGACCGCGGGGCCACGCTCTCAGAAATCGGTTCCATGCTGGGCCATAAACGGCTCAATAACACTTTCATTTATAGCCGAATCAACACCAAAGAACTCTCGGAGGTCGCGGACAACTATGCCAGTCTCCTTCCTTAACTTTCGCTTTCGCAGCCATGCGGCCGCCCGGCTTTTGCGCGATTACCTGGATTTTAAATACAAACTCGGGCATACCAGCTTCGGCCATAGCCATGGACCCGCCCGCGACGCCGTCCATTTCGACAACTTCGTATCCGAAATGGCCATTGCCGACATAAAGCAGCTGGATGACGCGGCGCTTTCAAACTGGGTTTATGGTCCGCCCGTGTCGTCAGACTACGCCAAAAATAAGCGCGTCAGCTTTTTGCGAGGCTTCTATGGCTACCTCGTTCGGCGAAGACTCGTTCCATTCAACCTCGGCAACCGGCTCCCTTTCATTAAAACGCCGCCTTACAAACCCTATATCTACAGCCTTCTTGAAATCCACCAGATCCTCGAAGAAGCAGTCAAGTTCCCCGAGCCGATCGGGCCGTCCTTGAAAACTCTCTTCTTCCTGATCTACGCCTGCGGTCTTCGACTCGGCGAACCGCTGGCGCTTAAGATCAAGGATGTCGATTTCGACGAATCAACACTTTCGCTCTGGAACACCAAATTCCACAAAGAGCGCCTTGTCCCTTTCTCGCCGGCGGTTGCCAAGGCGCTCAAGGAGCATCTTCGTTACTGCCGGGAAAGGGGTGCCGGACTCAAACCCATCGACCGCTTCTTCTCCCTGCTAAAACATCGGAGGCGGCTTCCCATGGTCCAGCATTACTTCCGTAAGATCCGCGAACGGCTGCATCTTCCGCATAAGACCCGCATTCATGACCTGCGCCACTCATTCGCCGTGCACCGGCTCTACAAGTGGTATCAGGAAGGCGCTCATCCCATGAACAAGTTGCCGATGCTTTCACGCTACATGGGCCATGCCAGCGTCCACCACACCCAGGTCTATCTTACGATCACGCTGACGCTCCTTCGCGAAGGTGAAAACCGGTTTGAAAAGACGTTTGGCAAGATCGGCCAGAGCAGTTTGCGACGCGCTTTGAGGCGGCTATGAAACTGGCCGATCTTTTGAAGGATTTCTTTCGGTCTTATCTTCATGACCAAAGATCGCTGAGCCCGAATACGCTGCGCAGTTATCGAGACACGTTCAAATTCCTTATTCAGTACCTTCACGCCCAGCATGGCCCTCAGTATGTGCCGCGACTGGAGGACCTCACCCCGAAAACGATTCTTGCCTTCTTAAAGTACTTGGAGGATCCGGCCAAAGGGCGCGGGAACTGCCCTCGAACCCGAAATCATCGCCTGGTCGCCATCCAAAGTTTTTTCCACTATATTTCGCTCCACTACCCCTTTCTCGCGCATCTGGTTGAACGAATCAATAGCATTCCCACCAAGCGCGTTCCTACCAAGGTTATGGGTTTCCTGGATCGCCAGGAGCTTCAGGCCCTCTTAAAACAACCCAAAACGCATACTTCGGATGGCATTCGGGACCTGGCATTAATGACCTTCGCCTATAACGTTGGTGCGAGAGCATCCGAGATGACAAATCTGCAGCTGTCATCGTTCAATTTTCCGTCTCGCACCGTAACGATCATAGGGAAAGGCAACAAAGAACGCGTCACGCCGCTTTGGCCGTCCATAGTCCGCCTTTTGAAACTTTATGCCGATCACCACCGGCGAAAGCCGCGACCCGAGTTTTCCAACTATTTCTTCATTAATCAACGCGGCCGCGCATTCAACCGCTTCGGCATCCGCGCCTTGGTCAAACGGCATTTAAAGGCCGCCTCCCGGCAATGTCCGAGTCTGGCAGCGAAAACACTCTCGACCCACAGCCTACGCCATACCTGTGCCGTCCACTTGCTCGAATCGCGAGTCGATCCGAATGTGATCAAGGCCTGGCTGGGTCATGCATCCGTACAGTCCACCGACGCATATCTTGATACCGATTTGACTCATAAGCGCCGAATTCTCGACCAATTTGGGCCACCGCCATATGTGAACGGTCAAGAAGGGCCCGAACCACCCGACACTGGCATCGATTTGTTGGACTGGCTCGACGATCTGTAGACGGCATGATGTGCAGTTTGGTGGAATGACGACCTCAATAATCCTATGTGCAAACTGCCCGTAATATGTGAACAGTGGCGAAAGAAACGCCGCATTTTAATTCAATCTTCCGTCGATCTCCGACCCCTCCGTAGGGACTATTCACATAAGGTTCACAACTGCCCTGCCGTTTTGAAGCTGTAGGACCCCTTTTCCGCCACGATGAGATGATCCAAGAGATCAATTCCCATAATGTGACCCGCCTGCGCGATGCGTTTGGTGAGCCGTATATCTTCATCGGAAGGCGAAGGATCCCCTGAAGGGTGGTTGTGTACGAGGATGAGGCCGGCCGTCGCCCTCCCGATGGCCGGCGAGAAGATTTCTCTCGGATGGGCCAAGGACGCCGTCAAGGTGCCGATCGAGATGACTTCCTTGGCGATGAGCTGGTGACGGGCGTTTAAGAAGAAGGCGAGAAGGTATTCCTTTTTCTTATCGCGAATCTCAATCGCTTGAGCGGCCACGTCGCCCACCGATTGGATGGTCGGTATTCCTGACTCAAGAGACTTGTCCGTCCGGCGGGTAAGCTCCGCTACCGCGAGAAGCGCCGCCGCTCCGGCCTGACCGATTCCGCGCAAGGCCGAAAGCCTCATCCAAGGCATCCCGAGCAATTCCTTCAGGCTGTGACCTGCCAGAAGTTCCTCCGCGCTGCGCATCGAGCGCGATCGCACCGCTAGGGCCAAGAGCTCGGCATCCTTGAGCGCTTCCACCCCCACGGAACCGAGGCGCGACATAGGTCGAATCGAAGGCGGAAGATCTCGTATCAATTCAGGTTGTTGAAGATTTTCCATGGTTAGAACACCTCCACGGCATCGACTCGCTCTTTGCGCAACCGGTCGAAGTCGATCCAGATCACGGGCAGGTCCGAGGGTTTGTAATACAGCGTGGTAATTCCCTTGATGGTTGAAAGGATCGCGCAGCGGGGCCGCCCGATCACGTCCCCTTCGGGGCCATCCAGACCCATCGAGTCGGCAATCTCGCAGGCCAAATCCCCCGCTCTGTCCTGCGAAGCAATCCCCTTGTGAATCAAAAGTTCCCTCAACAGGTCTTTCATGTTGTCTCGTATCGTGTTCATGCGTGATTTCTCCTTGTGAGTAGTCTTCGCTTTCGCGAAGCCACCCTGAAAGAAACAGTCGCCGCAGAGGGGTCACCGCCTCCTGGACGCGCCGGTGCGCCCTGGCGCGGCCGAGACGGACGGCCCGGCACCCCACGGGCCTGGACGGGTGAGCGAGGGATAAATGCGAGCCGGCCGTGCGGCGAGCGTCGTTTTTATGCTCGCGAATCCCGTTGACGCCTCGTTAAGCGGCGACTGTTAGCATGGAAAGGCGAGAGAAAATCGATGTGTGTTGTGGTCCCAGGAACGGAATGGTTATTCACCCGCCCCTTACCGGCAAAAAAATAGAGCCGCTCCCCGATGCTCTGAAAAGCGGCCCTATTTTTGTCGACTGACGGCCTTACGCCGCCCTACGGGGAGATTCTGTCCGCAAGCGTCATTGTTCTCTCCGCTCAATCTCCGATTGCGCGTGAAAGAGCGCCGTGTCGATTCCGTGCTTGACTTCCTGTATCGAATACCCCAACTCGACGGCATACTTGATGCTGTTGGCGACCGGATCAACGATCAGCGCGTTGAACACGGCGGCCTCATTAAGCCTTGCCACTTTTAGTCGTTTCATTGGTTTCCTCCTGGACGTTGAAATCAATCTCGGCGTTGTAGTCGTCGAGTTCGATCTCGGCCGTCTCGTATTTCTGGCGCGCGAATTCTGCGGCCTCCTCAGCGGTAGCCGCTTCGATCTCGAACGTTTTGCAGTTATGCTCACTCACCAGTACGTTCCATTTCTTGAGCTTCGGGCAATGGCATCTCTGTCCCACGATCTCGCCGCAATTCGGACAGACGTTGGCGCTCATGTTAGATCGCCTCCAGAGCTTCGCGAGCCTGCGCCATCGTAAAGTAGACGCCGATAATGCACCAGTGAGGTTCCCAACCGTCGATCGGCTCGTAGCGAATCGCATACCAGCCATGCCAGGGAATAATCCTCCACCGCTCAGCCCCGATGGATGGCCGGTGGCAGATCCAGGCCCAATTGGTGGCGTCCTGCGGTCCCTTAGGGCATTGGTGCACACCGTCGGCGTTCTTGCCTTTCCACAGCGGGATGTTCCAATATTCGTCAATGACGAACGTGATGGCTCGTTCCACCCGTGGTTCACAATTCTTAGCTCGAAATTCTCGAGCTCTCACGATGTCAGGATTTAGAGGCTTTTTCTTGTCGATCGGACGGGACGTTTCGGCTTGGCCGCTTGGATCAGCGGGACAGACCGATTGGGAATGTTCGTTGTTATCAAGCATGTCGTTATCTCCTTGTGTTTAAGTTCTCGCTCCACAATGAAGCGAGGTATGACAAAAAGGGCGAGCAGGCTCCGCAAGGAACCCACCCGCCCTATTTACAATCTGCTGCCTTTCAATGAGTTGTTCGGTGAATACGTCCTAGAGGATTCCGAAACTATGAAGCAAGGGCATGCACGGCAGCTCATTCGGGTTGAATCCATTCGCTTGAGCGATCCGTGCCAACGTGGCCACCGCTCGAAGAACCTCTTCTCGTCCATAGGGCAATCGCCCGATGCGATGATCGATGTAGAAGTCGGAAGGATTCTCCGCCGCCCAGCGGCCCAGGTGTCCGCCTCCGCACATCACGTAGACCGCGACTTGATGGACGCCGATCAGTTCTCGCGCCCAAGACTCCGTAACCGCTGGTCTGATTTGGACTTGATCGAATTCGCTCATAAAGAGGTCTTATGCGACATGGGATTCCTCCTTCGCCGAACCCGTCTTCTCTCGAAGAATCGCCAGAACGCGGCCGGCTTTCTCCAGTGGAACGTTGTGCATGTCGATAGTGACTTGATCATCGCCGCTATACTGGGCGGTTCCCCAAATGTCGTCCAAGTGGAGATGAATCTTCCCGTTCTGCTTTTCGGATTCTTCGAGCAGCTCTCCTTTTAATCGGCCCAGGCAGGTTTCCAAGCGTTGCCTGTATGCGTTATGCTGCATTTGAATCTGCTCCGCCTTCCGGGCGATCTCCAGAAACGGCGGGAGGAACCGGCGCTGAATCTCTTTCACGATCTGATCGGCGGTACGCGTGGCGCTGACGCTGATGCTCAGATGCTTCTCCCCGTAGTGGTAGATGGCCGAATCATGGTTTGTGCGGGCGCTAATCGTGATTCGCCCCTCGTAGGGATAGCGTCCATACGACAATGAGACGTAGGAAGACGGATACCCATCCACTTGTGCTCTCAAGTACACGTGACTGAATTCGTCCGATGGCGGATCGGTCTTCCATCCCAGGTCCTTGCTGACGGTTTTCATTTTGACGGCGACGTCCTTCGCCGTTAATGCCTCGGGCGTCATCGGTGGATTCTGTTCTGCATCGTGGAACGTCCGGGGTTGAGTATTCATCGGGCCCCTCCCTCGATTAACTGGACCAGAACATCCCCGTGGCAGGGTAAGGGCTTGCAGTAACACCCCAGGGACTTCCCCTTAAGTTCCCCTAATCGCTTTAACAGACTGGGCTTGGTTTGAATCCAGGCCCAATATTTGCTGATCACTTCCTCGCGCGTTCCATGGACACCAATCTGGAACGGATTACCCCATTTCGATGGC
>Ga0207071_1091_pt1 | contig 15904 bp, 11 predicted proteins | sample Alteio_BWMinHeat_67_FD_153531 | JGI IMG/M metagenome (GOLD analysis project Ga0207071, IMG submission 153531) | Enriched cells from forest soil in Barre Woods Harvard Forest LTER site, Petersham, Massachusetts, United States -... | ecosystem: Environmental > Terrestrial > Soil > Temperate forest >...
TAGCAGTGTCTATCTTGCGGAAAACCCGGTTAGCGCAGCCGATCTTGACTATGCCGTTGAGCATGTAGGCAAATTCTCAGGCGACAATCGCGCTGGCATCGAAAGAACATTGCATCGCATTTCGTGCATCCGCAACCGCTCTAATAAGGTAATTGGCTTGACCTGCCGAGTTGGCCGGGCAGTTTCTGGTACGATCAATGTTATTCGTGATTTGGTTGAATCAGGCAAATCAATATTATTTCTTGGTCCACCTGGGGTTGGTAAAACCACTAAGCTGCGCGAAATGGCACGCGTGCTTTCAGATGAATTGAGCAAGCGCGTGATTATCATTGACACATCAAACGAAATAGCCGGCGACGGCGATGTGCCGCACCCGGCTATCGGTCGCGCTCGACGTATGCAGGTGTCTCACCCGGAAAAGCAACACGCGGTGATGATCGAGGCAGTCGAAAACCATACGCCTGAAGTAATTATTATTGATGAAATCGGCACAGAAGAAGAAGCGGCTGCAGCGCGCACAATTAATGAGCGAGGCGTGATGCTGATTGGCACTGCGCATGGCAATGCCCTTGATAATTTGTTGAAAAACCCAACTTTAGTAGATCTAGTCGGCGGCATTCAAACTGTTACTTTAGGTGATGATGAGGCACGCCGGCGCGGCACACAAAAGACTGTGTTGGAGCGAGAAGCGCAGCCTACTTTTGAGATTTGTGTGGAAATTCTAGACAGACAAACATTGGCTGTGCATCGCGATGTGGGCGAGGCGGTAGATCAATTATTGCGCGGCTGGAAAATTCATCCTGAAATTCGCCGCCGCGACGATACTACAGGTAAGTTCTCGGTGGTCCATAAAGCGGAACCAGCGCTCAAAGGTGCTGATGAAGGATTGACAGTGATCAGCGGTGATTGGACTAATGCTCCGCCTGATACGCACCTGAAGATTTATCCATATGCAGTGAGCAAAGGTTTGCTTGAGCGTGTGGTGAAAACTCTTGAACTGCCGGTGGAAGTGGTAAAGTCAATTGATGAAGCTGATGCTATTTTGGCTTTGCGCAGTTATGCGCGCGCCGGTGCAAAAATATTTTCACTAGCAGAAGCTAGGCAAGTGCCTATCTATGTCGTGAAGAGCAATAATTTACCGCAGTTGCAAAAAGCACTGAGCGAAGCTCTGCATATTGATACTACCCCTGGTGCTGTTGACATTGAAAACGATGTCGATGAAACGGAAGTAGCATTGGAAGAAGCACGCCAGGCTGTTGGCAAAGTGATGGATCGACTAGAGCCACTTGAGCTGTCACCGCGCCGTTCTTATATACGCCGCTTACAACATCAATTGGTAGAAAAATTCAACTTAAGCAGCCGCAGCGTCGGCGATGAACCGCAACGCCGCTTGCGAATCCTGCCGCCAGCCAGTGCCCAAAAGAATATCGGGTTTATTTAGGCTACTTGAGCCTTAGCTGTTTGTAATTGGGCGGCAATTTGATTGTGAGCTTCTTGCCACAGTTTGCTTTCGCGGTTATTTTTTTCCAGGATCTTTGTTATTGTTCCTGCATCCCCGCTGTCTATAGCTGCTTTCAGCTCAGCTTCTCTGTGCGTACGCACCACTTCTTCAGCACCAGTTTGCGCAACTTTACGCACCTGATTGGGACTCTTCAATTCTTCCGCCCAACCAGTTTTCGGATCAACAGCTACATCTGCCTTAGCCAGTCGCTCCTGTGCCTTTTTGCTATCTGTTTGTCCAAGAAGCTCAGCGTCGCTGCGCACACCGGGCAACACATTTTCTGTGGCCTTACCAATAGTACGCTCTGGCTTGCCGACTTGATTTTCTCTGGCGACATGCTCAAGTTTCCCTGCGCCTTTGCCGGCTTCAGAAAGGTTATCGCCATCTTTGGGTCTATTAACTTCAACCATAATGCCCTGCCTCTTTTCAACTAATTATGTTTTACCACGCCTACCTGGTCTTCCTAACTAATGTTGGAGCGCTTTTGCCTTAGCTAAGAACAATTAGATCGTAAAACTGTCCACTGGCCTAGTCAATTGCATCAGGCTTATATTTAGGCTTAATGCATGGGAAGATCCCCACTATAGGCAAAAAATTGTTAATTGATTAACAGAAGTAGGCTGATTAAACGCTTGTGGCAGTGCCTTTGTTTCTCTAATTTGACCCTGTAAGAAAAACCGCGGTTTTTCTTACACCCTATAAGACCGTGAGCAGGCAATGCTTCCTGGTTGCTGGTTTAGCTAATCTTGTGTTTATTTGGCTTTGTGGAAGACCTGGCGGCAAAGGAGGGTTTCCAGGAAACTGCACAGACATCGTTGGTGCAGGCGCCGGATGAGTTTGCTCGGGTCCTTTTGCGGATAATTTTGGAGTGTTTACTGCTGATAGCCTTAGGGCGTGGGTTTTTGCCTGAGTGGTTGTCATTGACCACAGATACCGAATTCATTGAGAGTTCCTAACTAGCCTCAAAGAGAGGGGATGGGAAATAACCGTTGGGCAATCTTTATCGAAGGCATAGACATTACCATCGTCACTTAATGCCAGAATACTAACACGATTAGATGGCAATTAAGGTCGCTATAGATATGCCTCAATATCTATATAAAATATCGTTTGTTTGGCAATTGATATGTCACATTTAGCTGGTCAAGTGGAAAATGACTTGTTACAATCGATCATCTATCCTTCTTGCGGACTGTCTCTTTTGAAGACTTGCCCATTGTGTGCCACCGAATTGACCGTCTCTGCAATTGGCGGCAAAGATCGTTTGGTTTGTCTTGCTTGTGAATTTGTTCACTGGGATAACCCCAAACCGGTGACAGCAACTTTGGTGCCGATGGACAATGGCTTGGTGCTGGTCAAACGCAAGCTGCCTCCTTTTGTCGATTCATGGTGTTTGCCTGGCGGTTTTATTGAAGCCTTTGAAGCCCCGGAAGAATCGGCCATCCGCGAAGTAGAAGAAGAAACAGGGCTGAAAGTGGAAATGGATCGCGTCATTGGTGCCTTCGCACCTGGCAAAGGCATTAACGTCGTCATTTTGTTTTATCTAGCAAAACCAGCGACAGGAGCCATGGTGCCAGGAGATGATGCCAGCGATGTAGGCTGCTTTACCGCTGATAATCTGCCTGCCGATATCGCTTTTCCTCTGCACCACCAAATGATCCGCGACTGGTTTGCTAATAAACATGGGTGGAAATTATAGTCCTAATTGGCGGGCGATGAGAAGGCGTTGGATTTCGGAGGTGCCTTCGCCGATTTCGCATAATTTTGCATCGCGCAAATAGCGCTCAGCTGGGAAGTCTTCGATGTAGCCATAGCCGCCGTGTATTTGTACACATAAATTACAGACGCGGCTGGCGATTTCAGAGGCGAAGAGTTTGGCTTGAGAGCTTTCGAGAATAACTTTTTTGTGTTGATCTTTCAGCCAGGCAGCGTGATAAATCATCAGGCGAGCGGCATGTATTTGTGTGGCCATATCGGCTAGATAACTTTGAATTATTTGAAATTTACCGATTGGTTGGCCAAATGCTTCGCGTTGTTTGGCATAAGCTAAAGCGGCATCAAATGCTGCTTGGGCAATACCGAGTGCTAGAGCGCCAATGGAGATGCGGCCCCCTTCAAGAGTAGTGAGGGCTTGTTTGTATCCTTCACCAACGACTCCCAATAAATTTTCTTTGGGGATATGGCAGTCTTCAAAAGTGAGGCTGGCTGTGGGCGAACCTCGCATGCCTAATTTTTTTTCTACTTTGCTGACAAAAAATCCTTTGGTGCCTTTTTCAACAATAAAAGATGAAATGCCTTTGCCTCCCTGGCTTGGGTCGGTCATCGCCATAACAATTGCCACATCAGCATGCGTGGCATTGGTAATTAATTGTTTAGTGCCGTTCAAGATCCAATGGTTACCTTTTAGCTGTGCTGTGGTTTTTTGGGCAGCAGCATCTGAGCCTGTGCCAGGTTCAGTTAAAGCCCAGCAGCCTAAATATTCGCCTTTGGTTAGTTTGGGCAAATATTGGCGCTTTTGTTCTTCTGTGCCGAAAATATAAATAGGATTGGTGCCTAAAGAAACATGAGCTGCATAACTGAGCCCGGTAGAGCCGCATGCAGCGCCGATTTCTTCAACGGCTATGGCATAGCTGCGATAGTCAGCACCGGCGCCACCATATTCAGTGCCAATAGGTAAGCCGAGTAGATCGAGTTTGCCCAATTGTTTGAATGTTTCTTCAGGAAAACGTGATTTTTGATCTACTTCTTTTGCTTTTGGTGCAATCTCGCGAGCAGCGAAATCTCTGATCATATTGCGAATAGCATGATGTTCTTCGCTTAAAAATTCACCATATGGCAAAACATCATCATTAGTAACTGTGCTGGTCATGATCTAGTCTCCAGTAAATATTTTTCAATGACTTCCACAATGCGCTTAGAAGCTTGCCCATCGCCATAGGGATTGGCTGAGCAGATCATATGGTTATACTCTTCTTTGCTATTCAAGAGCAAACTAGCTGCTTGCACAATAGTGTCTTGAGTGACGCCGACCAATTTTGCTGTGCCAGCTTCAACGGCTTCCGGGCGCTCGGTAGTAGTCCTCATAACCAGGACAGGTTTTTTCAATGTAGGAGCTTCTTCCTGAATGCCACCAGAGTCGGTCAAGATCAAAAAACAACGTTGCATGGCATAGACGAATGGTACGTAATCAAGCGGTTCGACTAGAATTAGTCTATTGTGTCCTTTGAAGATTGGTTCTACAGATTCGCGCACCACTGGGTTTTTGTGTATAGGATAAAGAATTTGCGTATCGGGAAATTGATCAGCTATGCGCTTTAATGCTAAGGCTATGTCGGTAATGCCAGCGCCCCAGTTTTCGCGCCGATGAGCAGTGACGAGCAAGACTCGGTATTTTTCAAAATCAACGCCGCCAAATATTGACTTGTCAACCTGGTCTGGTTTTAGCCGACGGGTAGTGTCTAACAACGCATCAATGACTGTGTTGCCAGTCATATAGACATTTTCAGTGATGCCTTCATTATGTAAGTTTTGCACAGCCAGCTTTGTTGGGGCAAAGTTCAGCGATGCTAGCTTGCTGGTTAACCGGCGGGCTATTTCTTCTGGAAATGGGTTGTAGCGATTGTTAGTGCGTAAACCCGCTTCAACATGGCCAACTGGTATTTTGTGATAAAAAGCAGCAAGAGAAGCAGCCATTACAGTAGTCGTGTCGCCTTGAACAAGCACTAGATCCGGCTTGCCTTCTGCAAGCACAGCATCCATGGCAGTCAGCACGCGCGCGGTGAGATCTGCTAATGATTGCCCATGTTGCATCAGATCTAAATCATAGTCAGACTTGATATTAAACCAGGCAAGCATTTGATCGAGCATCTCGCGATGCTGCGCTGTAAGCACAATAATCGGCTCCAGTGACTTGGAGTCCGCAATAGCATGCACCACCGGAGCCAGTTTTACTGCCTCTGGCCGCGTGCCAAATACACACATCACACGCTTTTTCATTTAAATACTGACATTTCTCATTGAGATTCCAAACCTATTCTCGTTTTAGTATCTTTCATTTTAATATCTTTCACTTGAACTGAGGTGGGTGAGAGGGCAATTTATTATGAAGATTGATTGATACCTTGAAATCATTGGACTGCAGTGAAGAGAGCTTGCCATTGATCGTTTGATCCGCGGCGCAACTCAACTGCACCAGAACACCGATTCCCCTTAAGATCAATCAGAACATGATCTTTTGTATCATTTTGCCAATTAAAAGTTCCTGTATCCCAGCGTGTCGCCGACCCTCTGTTATTGCTGAGGGGACCTTCGTAATCTAGATAGATCAAGCGATGGTCAAAAGACAATTCAGCATTGATTGTCTGCCCCACCTGTGGTGGCATATCCAATTTCCAGGTGCGAAGCACTTCTTTCGCTTCAAGCATGAAATCCCAGTGAAGCTGGGGATGATCATGCTCAAGAATGACAAAACGTGGCATATTTAATCGCTTTTTTAGAGAGCAGATGATTTAACAATGTTATATAATTTCTTGACATGGCATGATCAAGAAAACTATAGTTCTATGAATCATCAACGTTAGCATAGCTAAGAGAATGTGCGATACTTGCCGCCTGTCAAGCTTAATTTTACCCGATAAGACAGTCGCATAGTCCTGCAGGTAGTATGCTGATAACACCCCAGTGCGCCTCGAGATATCTCTAATTCATGGCGATCGTTCCCAAATCATCTTTGGCTGCCTCTAGTAAGCAGGACGCAACAGCTTCTGCCAATAAGCTTTTGAGGCAGGATTACAGTAATCATTACTGGCAGTCTACTAAAGAAACAATTGTTGGGCTTTATGCCAGGCGCGATCCAAATACTGGTCAGCCGACTGAAGATATCAACGATATTATTCACCGGGTGGCTCAGGCAGTGGCGATTGCAGAGCTGAAGTATGATCTGAGCCCGGCTCAAATTGTCAATTTATCTGAAAAGCAAGCTTTGGAGAATGCCAAAGTAATTCACTGGGCGAATATTTTTGCTGATCATATTGGCAATCAGCGTTTCTGGGCTAATACACCAGCTAATATCAACGCGCACCCAGCGATTTCTGTAAAAGTGATCAAATATTGGGCGCATGGACAATTGGCTAAATTGGCTGAGCAAGATATTTGGTTGCGCTCAGAAGAATTGCTCATAGCGCATGAAAAGAATGAGACTGCTCATTTATCTGAGCATGAAAAAGCGATGGCTGCTTTGGCTTATGATCTGCGGGGCAAAGGCTGTCTTGCGGCTTGCGGTGTTGCTTATGTTGCCGATAGTTTAGAAGGCATACAAGAAGCAGCACGCATAGAAACACTGGCAGCAAAAGCAGCGATGGGAATGGGCATAAACACTTCCACTTTGCGCCCCTGGTCGTCAATCATTGCCAATGGGGCAGCTGCATCGGGTCCGGATCGCTTTTATGAAAAAGCAATCGCTAAAGCAGTAGAAGCTGTGGCTCAAGGTGGACGCAGAGGTGGGGCTTTGATTGAGTTGCGCAATTCAGATCATCCGGACATATTATTTTTTATCAACAAAAAAAGACTACTGCCGCAACCTGATCTTGCCAGTGTTTATCAAGATTTGCTTACTAAACATGAGCAAAAACCAGATGAGGATCTGCCAACCTGGCAGAGGCGTATATTGCATCTGGCAGAGAATCGCTTTGGTGAGCTTTATGCTCAATATCTGGAGCGCCAAAATTATCTTAAGAATACTAACGTGACTGTGTTAGCCATGCCTGGTTTCATGGAAGCGGTACAAAATAAACAATTCTATCAAGCACAATTCAACCATGCTCCATGGGCTGGTTGTTTATATGATCCTCTCAAACCAGTCATTGATGAACGCTCTGGGCAGATCAAAATCAATAAACTCACTAAAGAACCTACATATGAAGAATATGCTGTTGATCTGAACTTGTTCCCGCAAGCAAAAGAAGCGGCTCGCTATCTGAAGAATGCTCAGGTAGAAATTACTGATCAATATATATGTGTGCGCAGCCATTTTTATGCACCTGATGTTTTCAAACGCATTATCGCTGGCATGCGCGATTCAGGCGAACCAGGCTTGGCTTTTTATGAACATGTTAATGCTGGTAATGCTAATGATCATGCTTATGAGCTCAACACTTGCAATCCTTGTGGAGAACAATTTTTGCCGGCCGGACCTGGCTTAGATGGGCGCTTTTATATGGGCAATTGTAATTTGTCTTCCATGCATGCCGCTCACGCTGATTTTTGGCATAAAGATGGCTCTTATAACATGGCTGCTATGACAAATGTTGCTTGCGTGCAACAGCGCTTTATGGATAATGTCACTGATGTAAGTTGGTATCCAATTCCAGCGCAAAATATGACAGCTAGACTTGAGCGCCGAAACGGCGGCGGCTTTGCTGGCATTGCTGAATATCTGTCTAGGCTTGGTTTGGCATTTGGTAGCGCCCCTGCTCTTGCTGCAACAGAAGAATTGTACAGAGAATATACAAAGGCTTCTGTGGCAGCGTCCCACGATCTAGCACAAGAGCGTGGCGTATATCCTTTATGGCAAGGCAGCCGCTTTGCTAAGAAAAATTTGCACGTGCGCAATACTTGTATGACTAATAACGCACCAACTGGAACATTAGCCCAAGCGCTGCAAACCAGCTGGGGTGTGGATCCTCATAATGGCATAGTTTTCTCGCGTAAAGTACGTTCTTTGTATGTAGATTTTGTTGCACCAGGATTTCGCGAAGCGATGGAAAAATTTAAAGCGTGGCCCAAAGAGAAAATTGATCAAGACGCTCTTATGCAAAAGATCCGCAACAATCACAAATCTTGCCATGGGCTAGCTGAAGTTCCACAGGCTGTACAACAAGCTTTTCCGATTCGCCTTGAAGTGGAGCCTGACGCATACATTCGCCATTTAGCGGCAATTCACAAAGGGGCAAATATTTATCCTGAAGCTTTTAATTCAGCTTCCAACACATGTTCTATTCCACTGCATGCCAATGAAAAAACTGTATATGATGCAGCAATATTAGCCTGGCAACTGGGAGTAAAGGACATTACTTTTTATCCAGATGGCAGTCGTGTCAGTCAACCTGTAGAAAAGATCGCAGCAGCAGGGCACAAACAAGAAGCTGATTTGCTCAATCTTTTGATCCATCCAAGCAAAATAAAATACGATCGAAATACAAAATCTAACACGGAGACAATGATCAACTCTCCAGCTTCTGCAAATAGAATAGTTGGATCAGAGCTTTCTTCTTCTGATGCAAATAATGATGAATCGCTCTTAGCCAACGGCAACGGCAATAATTCCTCCGTATGCAGCACCGATCCCAAATGCGGCCAATGCAACAGCAAACGCTGGCTCAAAATCGACGGCTGCCTAGTCTGCCAATCCTGCGGCTTCTCCCCCTGCGGCTGATTTTTACCCAGTAAGATCGCAAGCGCAGCAAGGGCAGCGAGTCAAGGGCGGCGAAGAGCCGTCCGTTAGGCGAGCGTATTGAGGCACGGAGGGGTGTAAGACTCCTTGAGAGCGTAGAGATTAAGCATGCAAGAACCCCTGGGAGCATAGAAATTGAGCATGCAAGACAACCTGGAAGCGTAGATAGATCGAGCATACAAGACTTGCTAAAATCATAGAGAGATCAAGTGTGCAAGACTCGCTAGAAGCATAGAGGATTGAGTATGCAAGACACCCTGGGAGCGCTGGCATCCTGCCGGCATCTGTTCCTCTTGAACTTTTTCTAGGGAACTATCGTCTTAATTTATGTTGAGATAATTCAAGAAGGTGAAATTATGAAAGATTGGTATGAGCGTGGCTATGTGCCACATTTTGATGGTGGACCAATACCACAAATGGTTACTTTTCGGCTAATTGATGCTTTTCCAGGCACATGCCTGAAAGATTGGCAGCTTGAGCTGTCCACCATGAATCCAATCGAGGCCGAATGTGAACGGCGCCGCCGTATTGAGGAATACTTGGACAAGGGATATGGTTCAGCATTATTATCTCAGCCTCGCATAGCGGAGTTAGTTTCGCAGGCAGTTCGTTATTTTGATGGAGATCGCTATGATCTACATGCTTGGTGTGTGATGCCCAATCATGTTCATGCGTTTCTTACACCAAAACCAGAAATGTCATTGCCAGGTATACTGCACTCGTGGAAGTCGTTTACTGCAAACAAAGCTAACAAATTGCTTGATAGACATGGTTCCTTCTGGCAAAGGGAATACTTTGATCGATTTGTTCGCGATCAAAAGCATTTTGTAGCGGCAATAGAGTACATTGAAAATAATCCGGTCAAAGCAGGATTGGCTGTTGATCCTACTGCATGGCCGTTTGGGAGTGCGGCTTTTCGCTAAGCATGTAGGTGTAAATTGATAGGAATGTTTTCCGTGCAAAATATTTATCTAGTGAAATATGTGCCGGCTGGAAGCCAGCGCTCCCAGGGAGTCCATCATACTTCTTGTGTGTGAATCATTCTCGTTTCCACGGTCGGGCTAGGACGCCCGCGCTCTAAATCAGCCGCAAGGAGAGAAGCTGCAGGATTGGCAGACTAGGCAGCTGTGGATCTTGAGCCAGTGCTTGCTGTTTCATTGGCCGCATTTGGGATCGGTGCTGCATACGGAGGAATTATTGCCGTTGGCTAAGATAGATTCATCATTATTTGCATCAGGAAAAGAAATATATGACAAATTGGAAGCGTACGGTACACCCTGGGAGCGCTGGCATCTTGCCGGCATTGGATCGATTTTTATTTTATTGCTGGTAAAAGTTGTTCGATGTCTTTGACGAATTGTTCTGGTTCGATTGGTTTGCGGAGGATGAGGTTTACTTTGAGGATGTTTCTCAATCGGTGAAATGTTTCTTCGTCGCACCAGGCTGAAGTCAAAAGAACAATTGGGAAAGTTCTGCCTGCATCTCTGAGTTCAGTTATCCAGCTTATGCCATCCATTTCCGGCATTCTATAGTCAATGATGGCAAGCAAAGGGTCAGCTGTACTCGCAGCAAGAATTCCTGCTGCCTCTTTGGCGCTGCCTGCCTCAATCACTGCTAGTTCCATAGAACGGAGCAGAAGAGATACCAGAGCGCGAAGTTGGCTGTCATCATCAACAACTAATACCGATTTGATTATTTTGTCAGGCGTTGTCATTGATAATCTCTTATTGAATCTAATGCTAAAGATCGCCAGTATTGACAAAAATGCTTGCGGACTGATTCGATTTGCGCATCTGCCAGTTGAGGATTAAAGTCACTTGTTGTCGATTTAAAACCAGCGTCTGCTTCTGGAATGTGCGAACCGATTTTGCTGGAGTTTGAATTGTAGGAAGATTGATCACTCAACATTTGCAATGTGACGACTACAGACTCTGATAAGGATAGCTTATTATAACCACCCTCAAGGAAACAAACTACTTTGGCACCAGTCGTTTTAGATAAATCCGCTAATCTTTGCGACAGCATGGCAAATCCGGTTGTAGTAATCTGCTGTCCTCCCATTGGATCTAATTGATGAGCGTCATAACCGGCTGAAAGCAGAATTATTTCTGGTTGATATTCTAAGGCGATTGGCGCGACAATTTGATCCCAAGCGGCTAGGTAGCCACGATCGCCTGTGCCGGCTGGCAAAGGAATATTGATGTTATATCCCTTGCCATCTCTAACACCATCTTCGGCGATTGCCCCTGAACTAAAAGGCCAGATTGGATCTTGATGCAAAGAAATAAAACACACAGAAGGATCGTCATAAAAAATCTCTTGCGTACCATTGCCATGATGTACATCCCAATCAATGATCAAGACCCGCTTATAGCCTAGCCGATGGCGCGCATAACGTGCTGCGATAGCTATATTATTGAATATGCAAAAACCCATTTGTCGCCCAGATAACGCATGATGCCCTGGTGGGCGAGCTGCTATAAATGAGGTGGCAAAATTTCCGGACTTCACTGCCTCTACAGCAATCAGTCCGGCTCCAGCAGCTAGTTTGGCAGCATCAAAGGTGCCAGCGCTCATAAAAGTATCTGCATCAAGCTGAATAAGCCTTTCTTCTTTGGCAGCTGATACAGCTGCTTTATCCATAAGCTCTATATAGCTGGCAGAGTGTACAGCGCACAGCTCACCCATTGTCACTACCCGCGGTGCAAGAGTAACTAAGCGCTTCGGTAAATCGCTTTTGGCTATGGCGGCTTCAATTGCCACTAATCGTCCAGGATTCTCAGGGTGCAACTGAGGGTTTTGATGCGCGCGAAAAATATTGTGTCCCAAATATGCTATTGAGCCCATGTTATTCCTTGATCTTGTTCTTCGTGCTTTCTCTTTTGGAGCTTATCATCTTGCCGTCTACAGATTTTTATACCACCAAATAGACAAAATCAATAATTTAGTATGGAGCTAGCAAGCAGGCTGCTAATTCGTTATTGTCATGTTAAACAAAAAAAGGTCAGGATACGCACGGCTTTTGTCCGCGCCTATCCTGACCCGAAAGAGTTATTGAACGGTAAGATTGGGCGCCACGAAATCAGACCACCATGTTACCTACAACCTTACTAGCTACTGTCAGACCGGCTGCAAGCGTTTGCTCCCGTGTCAGGGCAGCTCCGCGCGGGCTGCCACCGATCGCTTCTCGGCCGCCCCAGCCTGATGGAGCAAGACAGTGGTAGACATTCTGTAACCCGCCAGGGCGGAAGAGCTGCTCAGCCGTCTTTTTATCGCGGACACCAATGCTCACTCTGCCGCTGGGTTTCCGCGCGAGGATACATGGACCGTAACGACTGTACCAGACATCGAAGCCAAAATCATCTGTCACTGCCCATACGCACGTGACGATGGTGGAAATCCTTTCCGCACTTGCCTGGTTAGCCAATTGCACGCGCAGCTCTTCTTGTTTTTTGACTGCTGCAAGTAGTGCATTGGGAGGTTGCTCGGTGAGCAAGCGCCAGCGGTCAACACCACTGTAAAATGCAGCCGCGTCGTGGTGTGATGAGCACATCTGGTGCCACAGTAGAATCAGCTGCCCGTCTTCGGTGTCTGCCAAGTTCAGTCCAATCGGCTCAGTGTCTGCCTGATTGATCAACTCAGCCAACGGTAGAAGGTATCTTGTCATTGTGGACCGCACCTCTGCCGAGGCGTTGGCAAATTCTAGGATACGGCGCGGGTGTGGTAACTCACCTGCTAATGCAGCGATGGCAAAACAGGCATCTTCATCTGCACCACCGCAGGTTACAAATCGTGGTGACTCCCGGCAGTTACCGTAATGGGTCTGGTAGGACCTTACGGCAACACCCAAAAGATGGGAGTGCTTACCATGATGATCCATGACGAGTGGTCCAACCACTGACTGGTCGCCGAAGCAGCACTCAATTGGCTCATAACCCTCCTTTTGTAGTGCGATAGCTTCCTCAGCTGTGTGTGCGTAACGGATCTCAAGATTCGGTTTCATAAGGCTCTCCTAAGCAACGCTGAAACCTGACACGTCCAGTGAACGACACTGTCGCTAGTCAGGAATCTAACAAGTTTGAATTAGTACGGTTGACCGATCTGATTTCCACCAGGCTAAAGAATAGCTAATCACCCACTCCTTTCTCTCATCATTGAAAGTTGGCAGCTAAATCCCTAGCAGTTCTTTTATAGAGTTGTTTGTAAAGTACCTTTTAACTAAGGATGGATCAGATAGCATCTTGAACCTACGACTGTGGCTGGGGCAATTGCAATGAATGTTACGGACCTGCAATACATTGACTTAGAGCATGACATATGGCGAAAATTTAGAACTGGCAAGGATGTAGAGGATCTTTTGCGGCTGATTATATCTAGATCATCTGCTGCTAATTCGAGTTGACAAGCTAGCGCAGCTAGCGCGAGGTTTTTACATACCACCAGTATGTCTTGCAGAATATCGAATCAATTGAATAAGAAAAGATCGTTGATAATGGAACAACATCATATCCAGGGGGTAACGTGCTCGAAGAAGTCTTTGGAACTAAAAAGCCTATTATTGGTGTGGTGCATTTACTGCCTTTGCCAGGCTCGCCACGTTGGGGTGGGCAAATAGAGCCGATTTGTGCCCGAGCTGAGCAAGAAGCCCTGGCTTTTGCCAGCGGTGGTGTTGATGGCATAATTGTCGAAAACTTTTTTGATGCGCCTTTTACTAAAGGACGTCTTGATAGTGCAACTGTGTGCGCTTTTACACTTTCTGTTAAGCGAGTGATGGCTTTGTGTGAGTTGCCGATTGGCATTAACTGCTTGCGTAATGACGGGCTATCGGCGTTGGCAATTGCTGCCACAACTGGCGCGCAGTTTATTCGTGTCAATGTTTTAAGTGGTGCTATGGTTGCTGACCAGGGCATCATTGAAGGACAGGCGCATGAGCTGATGCTTTATCGACGCAGCTTGCAAGCGGAAAAGAAAATCAAAATATTTGCTGATGTGTTGGTTAAGCATGCTAGTCCATTAGGGGCAAGTAATGATATTGGTTTGATCGCTAAAGATACGCATTTTCGTGGACTGGCCGATGGGTTGATTGTCAGTGGTTTTGCTACAGGGTCGGCACCCGCTTTGACAGATTTGCAAGCAGTGAGAGATGCTGTGCCGAATGTCCCTTTATTTGCTGGCAGTGGCTGTAGTAAAGATAATATTCAAAAAATATTTGGTATTGCCGATGGTGCAATAGTGGCGAGTTCACTCAAGCGGGAAGGTTTGATCGAAAATCCTGTTGATGTTGATAAGGTGAGAACGTTCGTGAAAATAGCGAAGGCGGTGAAGGTGGCTTCAGCGAAATGAAAAATCTGAGCTATAATCTTAGGTTCTGTTATGGCTGTCCGCAATCGATTAGGCGATTGGTTCAAGTGGGCGCCAGCTACGCTGGCTGCTTCGTTGCATTTGCAATAGCCGGGCGAGGCATGGCCTCGCCCCTACGCATGGGATTTGATTTCTGGGTATCTAGGTGTTTTCTATTAGGTGGGAGGATTCAATTTCGCGATGGAAGTCAAGCAAGTTCTTAACTCGCAATCAAATTCAGAGCCACCTTTGGAATCTGATGAGCCGGAGGAGAAGGAAGGCGAGAAGGCTCGTTGGTATACAGATACAATCATTCAATCTGAGCTGGCTGACTATGCTCCTGTCAAAGGTTGCATGATTATTCGACCTTATGGCTATGCGCTTTGGGAAAATATTCAGAGTGCTCTGGATAAGATGATCAAAGATACTGGCCATCAGAATGCTTACTTTCCACTTTTTATTCCAGAGTCTTTTCTCAATAAAGAAAAAGAACACGTTGAAGGTTTTGCGCCTGAATGCGCGGTCGTTACTCATGGTGGTGGCAAAAAACTCGAAGAGCCATTAATTGTCCGTCCCACATCGGAGACGATCATCAATTATATGTTTGCCAAATGGGTGCAATCCTGGCGAGATCTGCCATTGTTGATCAACCAATGGTGCAATGTTGTACGCTGGGAAATGCGCACAAGGCTGTTTCTGAGAACTTCAGAGTTTCTCTGGCAAGAAGGACACACTGCCCATGCTACTGCCATTGAAGCAGAAGAAGAAGCACGTAAAATGTTGGAGGTTTATCGTACTCTATCTGAAGATTATTTGGCGTTACCGGTTTTAACCGGTGAAAAAACAGAACGCGAAAGATTTGCCGGAGCTGTGCGTACTTATTGTATTGAAGCTTATATGCAAGATGGCAGAGCCTTGCAAGCTGGCACTTCGCATTTTTTGGGGCAAAATTTTGCTAAAGCGTTCGATATCAAATTCCAAAACGCTGAAGGTACGCTTGAGTATGCCTGGCAGACTAGCTGGGGTGTGTCAACGCGACTGGTTGGGGCGATTGTTCTTGGTCACGGCGATGCTAAAGGATTGATCTTGCCACCAAAACTAGCGCCAATACAAGTGGTGATAGTGCCTATATACAAAACTGATGAAGAAAAAGAGGCTGTCTTAAAGCGTTGTCAGGAAATTATGCAGCAATTGCATGCTTCGATGCGCGTGCATCTTGATGGGCGCGATAATTTGACGCCTGGGTTTAAATTCAATCACTGGGAGCTGAGAGGTGTGCCAATTCGGTTGAATATTGGCCCGAAGGATATAGCCAATAATGTTGTTGAGATTGCGCGCCGTGATACTGGTGAAAAAATTCGCAATGTTAGTCAAGCTGGACTGGTAAATGAATTGGACGGCTTGCTGGCTGCTATTCAGCAAAATATGTTTAAGCGAGCATTGGAATTGCGGCAGAAAAATACGTTTAAAGCAAAGGACTATGAGGAATTCAAAAAATTATTGACAGATCGTAATTGCTTTGTAGAAACTTATTGGGCTGGTACAACTGATGATGAAGCTAAAGTAAAAGAAGAAACTAAAGCGACCATTCGGGTGATTCCGTTTGATCAAAC
>Ga0207071_1093_pt1 | contig 15754 bp, 21 predicted proteins | sample Alteio_BWMinHeat_67_FD_153531 | JGI IMG/M metagenome (GOLD analysis project Ga0207071, IMG submission 153531) | Enriched cells from forest soil in Barre Woods Harvard Forest LTER site, Petersham, Massachusetts, United States -... | ecosystem: Environmental > Terrestrial > Soil > Temperate forest >...
TAAAGCGCCAGGGCAAGAGTATTCGAGCGATTAGTGGAATGTGGACCCTGAACCATAATTTAACATAATATACATTATGCGAAGTTACTGTCGCGTCGCACAATATGTTATTTCATATACTTACGAACTAAACCTAATTGTGTCGTCAGAACTTCTCTTTTGTACCATCGATCACTGCCCGAAGAAATTTTAACCCTCTGCGAGCAATCCTTGCGTTGATCGCCTCAAACAGAGCCGCGAGCTTTTCATTCAATGCGCGACCTCAGTGTTCAGCATGGTGAACGATCACTTCCGGACGTGGCTTCTCGGAGTCTCCCGTTGCTGGAACCGTCACTACGTCGCCTCGCCTCATCGGCCTTCAAATTTCGAAATCGCTTCGATCCGCCTGAGAGCGTCCAACTCACGCGGTTGGTCCAGGCCAGCGACCTCCTTCGCGATGCGTCTACGGACTACTTTCGGCATTCTGCCAAGGTTGAACATTCGGGGCGCCAATAATTTGCCACCCCTTTTCCCCGCAAATTTCCCACAGCAATCGCCTAACGAATAGCTGAAGAGTGAGATCTTCTCATTTGTGGAGTGCAATTCTTGACGGTTGCAGCCTGTATCTCTATGCGATACACTGTGTGTTGTGATCAAGAGTTTCCGCCACAACGGATTGCAGCGGTTCTTCAAGACTGGCTCAAAGGCTGGGATTCAGCCAAATCATGCCAAGAAGCTGCGCCTACTGCTGGCAAGACTCGATACATCCACCACCGCGGCGGATATGAGTTTGCCGCTTTGGGGATGGCATCCGCTTAAGGATGATCTGGCCGGCCACTGGCTGTGTCGGTGAATGGAAATTGGCGTCTAACCTTCACGTTTGAGGGCAACGATGCGATCTTGGTCGACTATTTGGACTATCACTGAGGAGATGACTATGACGCGCATGCACAACCCACCGCACCCCGGTGAGGTACTCCAAGATGGCGTCCTGGGTGGTGAATTGACGGTGACGGAGTTTGCCAAGCGCCTACGCGTTTCTCGCGTCGCTTTATCGCGCGTGCTTAATGGACATGCCGCCGTCAGTGCTGAGCTTGCGATTAGGCTGGCCGCCGCGCTTGGAGGCTCGGCAGAATCATGGCTCAGCATGCAAGCCGCGTACGACCTTTGGCAGGCAGCAAAGAAGCGCCGTCCAAAGATCCAAAAGATCGAAGGCGCACACTTGGAGCGCGTGGCGGCTGCATAGAACTGTCCTTGAAGTCATCGAGGCCAAACGCGCATGAAGGCCTATGCATATTTAGAAGCGTGAGACAATTTTCGCGACGTTGTTGGAAGAAGCAGAACGAGACGGCGCTGTCGAAATCCGAAGGCGAGACGGAGCAGTATTTCGACTGTCATCCGCCCCGAACCCCAAGGCGTCGCCTTTGGACGTCCCCGGTGTGAAGATAACCGTGAGAACGCAAGAGCTCGTTGCAGTTGTGCGCGAGGGACGAGAACCTTTGCTCGGAGACTGTGTGATGAAAACGACGCTGATTGTTTTTCAAAGTGAAGCAGACCACGCTGACGCCAAGAAGTTGGTCGAAAAGCTAATGGGATCGAGCGATCCTCAGGATGGCGTGCGAATGGTTGCTCAGGCCCGCTTGGTCGAGGCTTACGAGCGCGCGCAGTGGCCGCGTACGGCGCCAGCGGCGGCCTCGCAATGCCTTTTCTAGGCGAAACCGCTAGGAATTGTTCCTTTACTAACGGAAGAGAGTTCGACTTGTGGTACCAGCATGAATGTCGTGCAGCCAGCCGTTGTAGTTCGAACTATGATGAAATGAACAAAATCGACTTATGAAAACACCTTGGCCACGCGCCTTCATCTTCTATTTCGCCTTTCTCTGGCGTGGCCTGCTACTGTTTTGCGTATTGATGATCCCGTTCTATAGCTTCTACGGCTTTATTTTGTGGGCTCTGGAACAACACCCCCTTGTCGAAAGATTAATTCGATTAACGCTAATCCTCGGCTCCATGATGACCGCCTTAACCTGGGGACTCCAATGGACCATGCGCGCGCGATTTGGAGCCTGGTCGCTTAAGGCCACTCCGCAGAATTCTTCCGATCTCGCCACGTCGAATCCGAATCAGGGGCTCACATGGCGCCAATCGGCTAAGGTAGTCTGGGCACATCTTTGGCGATCTGCGGTTATCGACGCTCCGTTGACCATTGCACTGTCTCAGCTGCGATTCGGAAGGCAGGTCGCGCCGTTGAGCGATTGGCACACGTTTCTTCAAGTACAGAGTGTCAACATTCCTCTAGGTCTACTCATCAGTACCTGGGCCATGCGTCGGGCGCTAAGCGTGAACTACGGTGATTTTGGGTTGCAATGGATTGAAGCGGCTCCGACGCTCGGAGAAGTCGCCGAGTCGCGTCAGATCATGGATTCAAAACAGTGAGGATAGTGGACCAAATGTTTCACCTCCTTGTCGGCGACAAGGACTGCGCGGCCGGTGACTGCCTCATCACCGTAGAAATATCCGGATTGCCGCAAGACCCCGCCGATCCCAGTTACCCGGCGCTGTCGGCTGTGCGAGCGAAGTTTCTCGCCTACTTCAACAACCAGCAACCTTCACGACACTACAAACAATTCGCCCCACCCATTGCAGTCGCTCTCACGGGTTCCGTGTTTTTCGATGTAGACCATTCTGCCGGAGCCGTTGGCCCCGCCGGCCTTAAGCCAAGTTCCGCCTGGGAAATCCACCGCCTCACAAACATTACCTTTGAACCCTGAATCTCCGGGTGCTACCCGGCGCGCGTGAAGTAACCTCCTATGCCACAGACTCGAGTTTTGTCCTGTCTGATACTCCTCAGCCTTTGCGCCTGCGGCTTCGACTCTCACGAAGTACGCCGATGGACACTGCCCGCCAAGCACCAGTCAATCGACGCCAACGTCGCGAACTGGATCCCCTTTGCCTTCTCCGAAGGGCCGCTCACCGTCACCCTCAAAACACCGCCCGATTCCCGTTCCTTCCAGGTGAAAACCCTTCCGGAATCCGCGTTCGACCAACACTCGCAACGCCGGCTGCTGGAGGTCGAATACGACTACCGCTCCAAATCCATCGAAGAAATGGCCGAATTTGAGCTGCAGACCTCCTTTGTTCGCCTAGCGGCTCCGCTCTCCACAACGGATCTGGATGCAGACACCCTCTATCGCGCGCTACGCATCGCATGGCGACGCCCCGTACCCAAAGACGACCCGAAGTCAGAACTTTTGACGGTGAATGGCCGGCAATGGATTCATCTCGACAATACCGACAGTCACTTCGGCGGCTCAGTGAGCGAGTCCTACGGCACCCTGATTGATCCCAAAACCGTGTTTTTCGTCGCCGGATTCTATTGGGAGAACATTCGCAAGGATCCCGCCTGGTTTCAGTCGCGCCGCAATTTGTTGCGGCAGGTTCGCGACAATGTTGTCATCATCCCATAGCTGATACGCTCTGGCACCAGCCGAGAGGCGAGGAATTGCAACGCGGCTTTCAGCAAGCCGCCGACGAGGCGTTTAGCGCTATAGTGGACCTCGCTCTACGTTCCCTCGACTAAGAATTCTTTCTGTTCAGAACTGCTTGCCGCCACCAATCACGCGTTTGCCAGGGTGAACGTCAGCAATCGGGAAGGCAATTGGGCAGGGGCAATCTTGAGAAAAATCCACAAAATTACTTGCTGGCCAACCACAATCCGTAAAGGAAAACCGCGGCAAAGGGGGCCGCGAGAATGACAGGTATCCATTCATCGTTTTTGATCAATCGTCGGCCGGATCGCGGCAGATTCTCTTGCCGCAGTTCTTCTTCTCGCAAGAATGGCGCGAAGGGAAGTTGTTTCTCCATCTCCCGCAACACATCGAACTTCCTCTTGAAAAGGCTGCTATAAGACTTCATCGATTCCCACCAGATCATACAAAGGAGACAAGCAAAGATCGGCACCACGACGTATAGCAGAACGTCGAAACTCGCGAGCGCTTCACCCTTCTTAGCCAGCGCTAGGATCGCCAACAGAGCGGAGACAATGGACACATAGAATCCGTTCGCTGTTGTATAGCGCGTCCCGATATTTCCAAGATCACCGAGGTAGGCATTGTACTGGTCAAGGCGCAATTGGATTTGTGGGTCGCCGGAAGGGCCGCGGTAAATCTCGTGAGTCTCGGTAACCAAATTGCACCTCCCCTAACAAGGGCCGTCCAGCGACCCTGAACAAGATAGAGCGATCCGACATTTGCGCAGTGGTTTAACACCAGCTGCGCGACCCTGCAACCTATTCACAAAAGGGCGTCGCGTGTCCTCGCCTGACTCCAGAAGAGCGGGAAAATCTTTGTCCTCAAGCGTCATTTATTGTCCCGCCCGTTCACGCTACCGCATTAATCGACCCCCTTGAATAATTCAATCCGAAGCCTGTAGTGCGAACACATCATTATAATATAATCAATAGCTTACGACGCATAATAAGCATGGGACCAAAAAATCCGCGCGCGTCAAAGCAATTGATGAAGGCCGAGTTTCTGGCGTCCGATACTTGTTGGTTTGGGTCAACGCTTTTGGACGAAGTCGACCAGCATCACTTGGATTGCTGAGAATGCCGCAGTGCCCCCAGCTGCGACCGTTTCACTGCGCATTTCTGCTCCGTTCACGGTCCAGCCTGAACATCCTAGTTCAGGCGTTTGCCACTGTGTTGCTCACCCTACTGGTGGCCTTTTCATCTTGGCGCGGCAGCGCCGAGCGGCGCTTCGCCGCGTCTCTCTGGCTTCTGAAGTACAAGTCCCTCATGAAGAAACTCCTCATTTCCCGCCTTCTTTCCGCTTCGAGCAAACATATTCGCGTACTCGCTGCGTCGACCAGATTTCATACTCGATTGCGCGCAGGCTCTGCGGTGAGGAAGTTCGCTCTCGTAGGGTTTCCGCTGCCCGCTCTGCGCCCGGCGCACAGCTGCGAGTCAAATTGCCCACGGCAACGGCGGCGAAGATCGAAGAACGCCCCTTCAGCGCATTCTCAATGATGCGCACATCAGCTGCCGTTGCGACACGAGATAAACCTTCGAGACCGGCTATGAAGGTGTGCGGATCCGAACTGCGCACAGCCTGCCGCAGCGCTTCCATAATCGAAGCATCGACCGCCGTATTCGAAGCAGCGCCGTCGTCAGCGAGGCACACTGCCATAGCTACACGAAAATCCAGGTTCCGCGCAACGGATTCGGTGGGGCCGGAATTTCGTGTCCGCCATGCGGCCCGAATCAGCTCCAAGCCGTCGTTCTCACTCGGAAGGCAGCGCAATCGCAGCAGCATCTCACGAGCATCATGAACATTCGTGGACTGAAGCGCATTCCGAATGTCGTCGGCGCTGGGTCGTGGGCCGCCATGACCCGGCACCCAGAAATCATCGATGTCCGCTTGCGATACGTCCTTTCCAACAATATTCGCGTCGAATTCGCACAACAACTTTTGCGTCGCGACAAAATGCTCTTCATTCGCTTCAAGGGACGCGCGTTGGCGAGCATCCATGACACCGGCACTGATTTTCCGAGCTCCCTCAATCGCATCGAGGCGGCAGATCTGCCACAGGTCGGAACTCAACAGCACAGCCACCGCCGGCAATCGCGCCGCCGCAGCAACAATTCTCTGCACATCGTCCGCGGTCGCTGTCTGAGTCAGACCAAACGCCGCCGCCCGCACCTGCTCAGGATCGTCACTATTAATCGCCCGTCGCAATTGCGCCAATACCGGCGCGTAACTTGGATCGATCGGCTTGAAGCGCGGCCAGTCCTCCGCCAAGCACTTGGCCATGAGAGTCCGGACCAGCGGATCCTTAAGTCCACCCGTTGCGCCACTCGAATCTCGCCGATCCCAGGCCCGTCGGACTACCCCAGCCGCCTCAATGTTATTGCTAGAAGCGCAGGTAAATCGCCAAAACAAGCTCACCGCCTGAGCCGGGTCCGTTGCAAGCAACGCCGCCTCGAGCTCACTGGGATCTTGAGTATGCGGATGCGCAATTACCGGCGACGCTCCCGCTCGTTCCGATGCGGCCGACGGCATCGACTGTGCACTATAGTGCTCGTCGCACGCCAAGAGGGCTAGAGCGACAACAAAGAAACTGCGGAATATTCTTCCTCTGGCCGGAAATTCTTTGTCTGGTTTGGCCGTTCGCGCTTCGCGGCGTCTTACTTTTCCGTTTCCCAAGTCGTTTGTCATCGTTTCCGTGCGAACCGAGGCAGAAACATCCCGACCCGTACTTTATAGCTCATATAGTCCGCCGTCAGCGGACTCTGAAGCAGGACGCGCTCATCATCAAGCGCTATATACACAAACAATCCGATATTGACTAAACACATGCCAGCGACAATCAGCGACGGAAAGGCGACCGCAACGGCCACAAACGCCAGCATATAACTCAAATAAAAAGGATGCCGCACATAACGGTAAGGACCGGCGTCGCATACCGCAGCCGGCACTTCACCACTCAATCCAACAAAGAAGTTCCGATCAACAACCGTGCGACGGGTCCCCTCATAGAGCATTAACGCGCCCAAAGCCAAAAAGGCACCACACACTGCGGCAGGCACCCGTAAGGCGTAAAACAACCCCATAACAAAGACACACGCCATCCCAGAGACAAAGGAAAGCTGGCCCAATACCGCGCCGGTGTCCCGAAGCTTTGGAACTGTGAATATATTGGCGCCGGCAGAAATGAAGTACGAAAACGGCACAGCCATCCACAGCACGATAGCGAGGTGCAGTATTGTGGCCACTACAGGCAGACTTCCTTATAGCTGGCGCCGATACTCACAATCTTCTTGTTAGCTCCGCTCCACCGGACTACCCAATTGGCCGCACATACTAATTCACTGGCGTGATACCGCGCGGAGAAACTCAACGCTGAGTCTTTGTCTTGATTAACTACAAAGTGCTCCCGCGCAAGCTCTGTCCGTAAGGCAGCCTCATCCGAACCCACCGGAAATCGGGCTTTGATACGCTGATCGAAGGCGTCTGACGCGACCGCAAATGTCCCTGGCAAATGCGTCCCAATGGCTGGCGGCGAATCAAAGCATGCTGAGAGGCCGAGTACTAATGCGACCGTGACAGTTGTCCGGACTAGCCGCAACGTCCTCAAACCCAACTTCTTCGTCGGCCGGGTCGTTCGTGCGACATCACGCCGTCGATCGCTGATCATTCGAGCGGCTCGACGAGATTACTGATCTCGTCGAAAAGGCATCCGCTCTCACCTCGCTCGGCAGGCGAGTTAGAGGTGTAGAGTTCTTCGCCTGGTCCGAGCAGTTCGTGCATTAGGTTCACCCGCCCTTCAATGCGGTGATCGAATGGCGCGAAATGACAATCCCAACTGGCTGCTCTTGTTTTCCCAACAACACAATGGTTTCTGCCGTCGCATACAACATGTTCGCTTCAACGCGGACCAAGCCATGCCCGTCTTCCGCGGCACTCCAATCATTCTTGTCCTGGGTTAAAAGCGCTGGGGCATCTTCCAACTTCATCCATAAAACGGTCTCGATAGGTCGACCGCCGCCTAGCCACTGCGGAATATCTGGATAAAACCGCACCGAGTACCAAAATACAATGAGCAAATACGCAGCCACGCCCACCGGCCTTAAGTTGCGCAATCCCTCGCGCGACCCTGGCCCGAAGACCAAGACCATACAGAATGCGATCACGCCAAAAGTCAGCGAAAGGAGAAGAGAAGTCATGGTCGACAAGGTACTCATCTGAAACTCGCGGATTGCGACAGTAGCAATAACCGAGAGAGCTACCGCTGTGAATACGGTAACCGCCAATCCCACAATCACGGCCAGTAGCGCGCAAACACTGAAATGTCGCGTCATTCGCTCCTGGGAAAACCATTTCCTTACCGATTCGAGCCAACGCTGCCCAAACCCATAGTGTGTTGCCAGCCGCGCTGCGAAGTACAAAAGAAAGAGGATGGCAAAAGGCCAAATGGACAGTTGCCGATAGGCCGCGTCAACATCAGACTGCGGAATCTCGTGACGATGCACCAGGTAGCTCAAGTGGAAAATATGCAGTAGAGGACTAGCGGCGCCGATAAAGAGCGTCGCAATGGCCCAAAAAACCAGGATTGGAATCAGAACAGCAAACATCGCCGCCAATCCACCCGTCAGCGCAATGACCGTTGACACTGTTCGACCTGGCGTATCCACCTGGATTATCCGCAAAATCGCCAAGAATCCAAGATACAGCAAACCCAAAAATACCGTTGGGATGAGTCCCGCGGTCAACGCATCGGCATTGGACAGGAAGGCCAGCGGTACGTTAATGGACTGCAGTCGATACATGACGGCCGGAAATCCGAATGCTGTCGTTACAAAACCCGCCAGCGCCGCGTATCTAAATATACTGGCGGCCGACTCGATCAACCCGTTTTTAGGGGGTGATTGCTCGAGTTCGCTATCGTCGGTCAACGACGGATTCTCCTGTTCGCGTCAGGTCGGATGCACTCTACACCCACGCCAGCTTCTCCGACTTGAGTTCCGCCTCCCCATCCCATCGATATGCCACCAACGGCCCGTCCCTCGCGGCACTGTAATCTAGGCACGCAAAGCGTGGCGAAATGACTTCCGGCTTCCCCGTAAACCAATAGTGCCCAAATAACACAGGAGGGCCGGAATAGGGATGCCCGGCCCACTCCGCCGGCATCGGCAAATCCGGAATCATCTGCATGTCCGCCGGCGGCCCGATCGCAGCCTTGCGATAGGTCGACAGATCCTCCTGCCACCACCGCACCCGAACTTCTGAGCGAACCTTGCCCTCCTTGTCGGTGAATGAAATGCCCTTCGGCAGATCCACTTCTGGGCCTTTGCAGACGGTTTCGATCGCCTTGTAAATTGGATCGCCTTTTCGGCTCCCAAGCTCGACGACTTTATCCGTCAGCCTTTGGCCAGATCCCATTGCCTTCGATAGCAGGTCAATGGAAGCCTGATGCCAGCACGCATGCACCACGCGAATACCGCCCAAATCCAACCACAACGGCAGAGTCTTGAACCAATCCGTAATCTCCTTCTGCAGATGCGTGCCCTCCACTTCCTCTAGAAATGCGGCATGCTGCTCCCGATTCCCCGGCTGATGATGATCCCGTAAGAATTTGCCCGGAGCTCTAAGATCCGGCGTCGCCCAAGCGATCGCATTGAACTCATGATTCCCCATGACACAGCGCGCGGAACCCGCCTCCACCATCCGCCGCACCAAATCCACCGTCGCCAATTGTTTGGGACCGCGGTCGATCAAGTCGCCGACGAAGATGACGGAACGGCAAGGGTGGCGCCAAGCGCCGCCGCTATCGCGATATCCAAGATGCGAAAGTAGTGCGACAAGCTTGTCGAACTGACCGTGCACGTCACCGATGATGTCGAAGGCGTTCGTCATCGCTTGCGCGACAGTCTCTTGATAGCTGCATCGACGCGATCCGACCAAATCGAATGCGGTTGAGATTTCAACTCGACCGCGAGCATCTTCCAAGTCTCTAATGCCTCTTGCTGGTGTCCCGCCGCTCCCAGCGATTCAGCCAAGGCCACACTCAGCGTGGTTTTCTGTACGTCGGATATTCCCTCCGATTGCAACGCTGACTGCAACAGTTCGACCTGTCGCGTGGCAGGTACTTGAGCGAGTATTCGCTGCTTGAGCGCCTCGTCCTGCAGGGCCTGCGCGTATCGATTGCAAACTTCGTCGCGCAGCGAGGAGTCGGCTTTCTCGCCTCCGAGCTGCATGTCGCTGACCACGCGCAACCATGCAGCATCCGTGTCATTGGAACGCACATTGGCTAACGCGGATAATTGAAGGCGGTGCACCACCGCGCGCTCCCTTCCCGAACTCAGCGCGGCGGCAAACCGCTCGTTCGCCTCACTTAACGGACCATGATTCCACAGTATCCAGTGCCCCCAAAAGACGTTCGCGTACGGGTTCTTCGCGTCCGCCGTGATAGCTTCTTTGTATTCGGCGTCCGGGCGAAGGCTTTCATCCCCATCGCGTTGCTTTAGGAAATACGCCCACCCAAGGTGCGCCAAGAGATCCGCCTTGCGCGCACCGGTCGAAGCATCCGCACCGACGGTAAAAACACCGATCAGTTTATCGGCGATAGTCGAGAATTGAGTTCCCTCCGGCACACGACCGCTTCGCAACCACTCCATCGCCAGGTCCTGCTCGGCCGTGCGCACCTGGCGCTGTTCGGCGCTTAAGCCTCCCAACAGTTTCGCGAAAACGCCTTCGTCCGCAACCGTGGCCTCGGCATGCGCGAAGCTGTCCCAGGCGCCCGCGAAGTCCCCCGCCGCCTCCTGCGCTTGACCGCTTTTGAGTTGCTCGCCAAATACACGCTTGTGATCGCGCAGCTCGCCAGCCGAATGAATCAGCGCGTACAGGGCGGTACCGAAGGAAATCAGAGCGGCAATAATGCCGACCCATTTCATTACCGCGCCGATGCGTGAGTTCAAGGCATCCGATTTCATGAGCATGTTTTGCTGAGGCCCAGGAGGCAAACTGAGACTAGATCATAGCCTCAAAGTGACGCTTCTTCTGGCCGTTCGGGTATACGCACCCTCGCCCGACATCGGCGAGTCAGGCGCGCGGGCCCGACTCTCCTTCCGGTCCCTTAGGTCTTCCCGTTGACCGCGATCAACATTTCGACGCCGACTACGGCGCGCAGCGCCGGAGAACGCCCGCGCGGGGTGCGACGCATGCGTCGCACGGGCGTACACGGAAGTACGCACTGGGCTTGAGTGGAGCAGGGCATGCACAGATCAATGCCCCGAGCGAGAACAAGGGGTGAGGCACAAAGCGCCGAATACAAAACCCTCCCCGCCTACGCCGACCAGACCCGCGCACACGCGCGCATCGTAGCGTGACGGCTTCGGGCGCCGCCTAGGCGCGGCGCCCGATTTTAGGAATGTCGCTTTCGATCCTAGCGTTGCCGAGCCGGCCGGACTTGCTCTCGACGCGTTCAGTGAAACGCAATCGTGACTACGGCCTTGCGTGTCGCGGCTCGTATAATCCAAGACTTCCCCCGCCGGGCAAATTGAGGCGTGTGGAACGGCCCCAGCTTTGTTGTGTGACCGAATCGCACGCTACGCCGGCCTTTTTGAAGGTTTTTATTTCGGAATCAAGACTGTCCGTCATCAGATAGAACTCGTGTAAGTCATTCTCGTCAGACGGGTGAACAGCGACCTCTGATGGAGGAAGCTTAAAAATAAGCCAGCCCTTGTTCACGTCCACGAATTGAAACTTGAGAATATCCTTAATAAAGCACTTATCGGCTTCCGCATCCTTGGAATAGATAATGATGTGCGCCCCGTTAATCATCGGTTGACTCCCAATGTAGCCTTCAATGAGTACATCAACGCGGATAATGCTTGTCAAATGTGTTAGCCCAGCCTGACACTACACATATGACAAAGTCGCACTCAAGCGCCAACACGCTTAGGGAAGTACTCCGTGTATTCGCGCTGTTCGGGCACCCGCTTCGAGTAGTGATCTTCCAGCGCCTTGCGCGCGCGCCGATGACGGCGGGAGACCTCGCCGGCGGTCTCCCCATATCACGGACGGCAATTGTTCAGCATCTGAAGCTGCTAGAAGGTGCCAATCTGGTGCAAGCAAGTTTCAATGGGCGCAGGCGTATCTATCACATCTGCTTCGAAGGTTTGGAACCATTGCGACAATGGCTGACGCGGTATTCGCCGAATGCGTGAAATGGATGGGACCCCCGCACCTTAAACGGGCATCACGATCTTAGGAACATCGCATTGGCAGTTCCCCGGGTGGAACCACCCTCCCGAGGATTTTTATTGGTTACGATGAGCTTGATTGTGATTTGGCTTTCTGGGCGGCCGAGTATCGATACGCGGTCAGAGCGATACCAACTAAAAGGTACACCCCGGCCATCATCATGTCGCCCCGTTCAAAGGCGCGATATGCCAGGAAAATCCAGAATATGAAGAGGGCGACGGTGACGGCTATTGGCATGACAAATTCCCTATGTTTTGCAAATAAACGAGCAGAATCCCCGGAAATCATGGCATAGCGGCCGACCGACGACTACCCAAAGCGCGACCTTTTACCCGAGGTTGCGCAATCCGTCACAGTGTAGGCTCGTCGCGGCTTGGTACTGACCACCAACTTCTTAAAGGGGGTTTACGTCCCTTTTCCTTCTGTGACAAACACTGACGAAGTGACGACTATCAAGCATCGTGGCGCGCCCCAAAAGTGGAGCGATGTCTGTTTTCCGGAGCGTCAAAAACAGGAAGTCTTTGTCGCAGCCGCAAGGGATTGGCTTCACGGCGGTCCGGAAAACAAATGCGCTTCACTCCCCTGGACGCCCTCTTCTATTGGTGCGCCGGCGCCGAGCCGGCTTCCGGCGTCTGACCTACCTCCATATACACTCTGCTATGAATTCCTCAATCGCGCGTTTCGCCCGACATCGGAGTGGCCCGCATCGACGGCCTTGATTCGAACGCGTCGAACCAAGCAGTGAGTCTTCCGCGGTTCTCACGAAAGGAGGGCAGCTCGCGGAACTCGATCCAACTTAGTGTGGTCGCGAGTGCGATATGGCCGATGTGAATCGGCGAGTCAACGTCCAACTCACGATCCAACCAATCGTAACTAGCAATGAGTTTTTCGATGAATCCGTCCCGCAGCGGCGGATAGCGCAGCGCCTCTGGCCGACGCACGGTTTCCCAACGCAGCGCACCACCGGTACTGCTAAGCCCTTGGGCGATCGCTTGAATTCGCAACGCCTGCCATCGAGCCTCCCCTGCCGGTGGTATCAACTTGCGCCCATCGTGAATCGTATCGAGGTATGCGCATATGACGTCGGAGTCAAAGATGGAAGGCAGTCCGGGTCTTAAGAGAACCGGCACCTGGCCGAGCGGGTTCTCGGCGAAGACCTCATCGTTGCGACGAGTTGGACTGGTCTCGTGATGCACGACTTTGATACGTTCCGCGATGCCGACTTCGTAGGCAAGGACCAAGACCTTGCGGGCCGGTGGCGAATGCGTTTGGTAGAGAAGCTTCATTGAGTTGTTCTCCTTCGTCGGTCGGGCTGTTCGGGTATCCTACCCTCGCCCGACACGGCGAGTTAGAGGCGTGACTCCAACTCGCCTCCCGGACTCCGTCCGTTGCGACATCCTGTCGCAATGGCGCTCGAATTGTGCCACCAGCGAAGCTCCCTCCCTGGAGACCAGGCCTGTCTTGGACAGGCCGATTCTTGGCGCGACAGCGCCGAGCCGCCTTTGGCGGCGTCCCTTTTCTCCGTGATTATCCAGCGATGCAGCAATTACACACACCGAGTCCTGTTACGCGCACCTTAAGTGGAGCGAAGTTTGTTTTCCGGACCGTGCGAAACAGGAAGTTTCGCTCGGAGCCTCCAAGGACGGATTTGCGGCGGTCCGGAAAACAAATGCGCTCCACGCACCGAGCCGGCTTCCGGCGTCCCTCTTCAATCGATCGAATCAAGCTATTGCCCCAGCGCCTCAATCTTATAACTCTCGATCCTACCCACCCTCTGTATCTCCGCCTGCACATCCGCTCGCGTCATCATCTCCCGCCTCCGCTTCCGCAACTCCGCCTGCCTCGCTGTCTCGCGCGGCACAGCATATTGTTGAATACTCAGCAGCGCAGCGGAACGCAAATCCTTGTCCTCCAACCGTTCGATCAGCCACTCTGCGGCCGTCTCGGCATCATTCATTCGGAGCAGCGCATCTTCATAAGTCAGAGCAGCATCCAAACGATGCTCCTTGATAAAGCCCAACCATTTCTCAGTCTGTTCGGCATCCCCCAGCTGGATGGCCGCATCCAGCCTCACGGCCGCCTCCTGCATTCGCCCATAAGCACTGATGTCTGAACCTAAGCGGACTAGCGTATCGAGCCCATTCTTGGGATCCGCCAGGTCACAGTAGAGTTCTCCCAAATTGATGACCTGGCTAACGTTCTTACCGTCTTTATCCGGCACATGGCTTGCCGCGGCCAACTGATCAACGCCCTCATCCCACCGACCGAGACGCCTCAGCAATCGAGAGCGGGTATCGAGTATCCACACGTAACGCTCGTCAAAGTCGTCGTACCACTGCTTGGGGTCCGCGTGCGATCGAATCTCCGTCACCAAACCATCGGCGGCGGCCAACGCAGCGCCATAATGTTGATCCTCCAGTAACCCGTCCATGACGATCACCTTGGGCGTCAACGATTTCGGCGTCCGCTCCGCGACCGACTGAAAGTGCTCGAAGTTCTTCTTGATCGCTGCGTCCACGTCAAACTGCGCCGGGTTGGCCACGGTTATCGCATCGAAGCGCCGATCCGCTCGCATGGAGATGAGACCATATTCGTCGGTCACATGCGAAGAGACATCGATGGCCTCAGATAACCGATGTTGCTCGAGTAGCAGCAAAGCATAATCTTGCCAAATCCCGCTTGGCTCCAAACCCCATTCCACCTTCCAATGCGCCGCATACAGCGCTTGCATCAGCGGCAATGCGGCGCCATGAGGTAGCTGCTTCTTGGAATCGTTGAGCACTCTAAAGATGAACCGGTAATTCATGTGATCGAGCTGTTCCGGATTCTTCTGCGCCAAGTCCGTAAGACTGGCCAGGTTTTCCGCTGTGTCGTTGAGCCGATTCGCGGCGTTCAATCGCGACATCCGGTCACTCCCCGTCGACTCCGGTAGAACCAACAGCCGCACTCGACTCTCATACTCGAGCTTCGGCTCTTTGAGCGTGAACGCCAACTTCGCGGCCGTCATCAGCGCCCGGTATTGCTCCGCGCTTGGCAGGCGCCCGAAATTCTTGGAGTGAATAAGCGGCTGGATGATGGCCTCGGCTTCGGGGAACTGATGCTCCGACACCAATTTGAGGGCTAGGTCGATTTGCGCAATTTGGGAGCGCTGTGAGGAAGACAAGTTCGACGGGCCGTTGCTGGCGCAGCTGGCGAGAGCAACAACAAAGAAGACACTAACAATTCTGGATAGATCCATCGCTGGAGGTCCTTCTTCTTATAAGTATTCACCCGTTCGAAGTGCTCTCGATCCGTTGCCGCGTCCCGTGGCAAGGGTGCGCGAATTGTGCTGCCGGCACAAGCTCATGAGATTTGCACGATCCCCGAGCACTTTGGATACTGCTGACATCCCCAAAAAGGCCTGCCGACGAACTTGCCCTGCGTCGCCTTGCGCTCAACCATCGACAGGCCGCAACGAGGGCAAGCCGGCGCAGATGCGACGGCCACCGCCACGCCCGAATCCGCCGCCGACTCCTTGTTCGGGATCCCCGCAATCAACACGACTCCGCGAATTCCCGCGCCTCGCACGTGAACTCCCCACCGGTAACAACAAATTCGCCATGCGCGCCTTGCGCCGACACTACGCCGTTCAATTCCCTCACCACCGTGACCCCGACCTGACTCTTGCGCCAGTGCTTACACTGCGCGAGGTAGCGCTGAGCATTCTTCGTCAGCCCTAGTTCGACGCCCCCGTCCGGACCCTGACCCCCAAATCCCGAGACCACGAAACCCTGCCGACGGAAAACCTCACCCACTAACCTCTCAAAGTCCCGCCAACTCATCGACGTGATTGCTGGCTTCGGGTTCGCCCTCGCCGAAACGAACAGTGCACCCGATTGTCGTTGTTTGAAGTAGCCGACAGTCGTGCCAATTATGAGGCCGGCCGAGATGATGTACTGGAAAAACTCAGCGAACACGTGAACGAATCCGTGCTGAACGATCACGCCCATATCCGCGAGGCTTTTTGCGTCAAC
>Ga0207071_1094_pt1 | contig 15660 bp, 12 predicted proteins | sample Alteio_BWMinHeat_67_FD_153531 | JGI IMG/M metagenome (GOLD analysis project Ga0207071, IMG submission 153531) | Enriched cells from forest soil in Barre Woods Harvard Forest LTER site, Petersham, Massachusetts, United States -... | ecosystem: Environmental > Terrestrial > Soil > Temperate forest >...
TTGTGGGTTGTGCAGGGAAATTTCCAAATAAAGAAGCTAGTGTTTGGTGCAATGAGGCAGGGACTGTTGCTAGATTTATGTTAGCTATGTGTGCTGCCATTCCTGGGACTTATCATTTTGATGCAGCAGCACAGTTACGTGCGCGGCCACTTTCTTTGTTAATCAAAGCATTGATTTTGCAAGGTGCGAAATTTATTCCTGCAGATGCTTTAGAAATGCCTTTTACTTTGCAAGGTGCTGAATCATTCTTGGGTGGAGAAATTACGATTGATGCTTCGCAATCAGGACAATTTGTTTCGGCGTTATTAATGGCAGCGCCTTTTGCAGCATCAGCATTTTCTATTCGTGTTGAGGATTTAGTGAGTGTGCCTTATGTCGATATGACTTGTGCCATCATGGCGGAATTTGGTGTGTTGGTGCAGCAGATGCATGAAGGTTTTTATCGTGTATTAGTGCCGCAACATTATCGTGGGTTATCTTATGTGATTGAACCGGATCTTTCTACCGCATCTTATTTTTTTGCAGCGGCTGCTGTGACAGCAGGTAATATGACTGTGCCAAATATTGATAGAGAAAATTCTAAGCAAGGTGATATTCAATTTTTAAAAGTGTTAGAAAAAATGGGTTGCTCCGTCACGCAAACCGCAGCAGGAATTGTGGTACAAGGTGTGAAAGAATTGCAAGGTGTTGATGTTGATATGCGAGATTTTTCTGATACTTTCATGACGCTTGCAGCCATTGCACCTTTTGCTAATTCTCCTACAACAATTACTAATATTCGTCATGCGCGTTTTCAAGAATCCGATCGTTTGAGTGCAATGTGTGATGTATTAAATAAATTAAATATCAAAACTGAAATGGGCCCTGATTGGTTACGTGTTTATCCAGGCACACCGGTTGCCGCTGAAATTGACAGTCACAAAGATCATAGAATCGCAATGTCTGCTGCCATTATTGGTCTACGCGTCCCCGGTGTTATCATCAACAACGCCGAATGCGTCGCTAAAACTTGCCCAGAGTTTTTTCAGATGTGGGAGCAATTATAATTTTTTGTGCTGTTATGTAGTATTAAAATTAGTTTGTCGTGCTGGATCCAGAAGCGTCGTCCCGCGGCTTGTCCGCGGGATCCAGAAGTTGTATAGAGAGCAGCCAAAGACGTTTTTCACTCTGATGTTTGCTTGAGCTTGCACTGCAAGTTTTTTACTTTGAATCCATGTTTTTTTAAAATCTCCGCAGCTTTGGCGCTACGTAATCCCGTTTGGCAATGTGTGACGTAAAGTTTTTGTTTATCGAGTTGCGGAATGTGATTTTCTAATTCTGTGAGTGGAATAAGTTTGCCATTTAAATTTTGTGATGCATATTCTTCAGGGGTGCGTACATCTAATAAAATGAAATCAGTTTTTTCGGCTATCATTTTCTGTAATATTACCATATCTATTTCATCATCGTTTTTAGATGTGCATGATTGGGGGTGGTGAAGTTGGTGAAATGTTTTTTGTTTTGTACATATGACGCATTCTGGATTTTTGCTGAGAGCTATTATTTTTGATTGCATGGTTAATGCATCAAATGTGAGTAAGCGTCCGCTCAACGTTTCGCCAATTTGTAAAATAAATTTAAGTAATTCAGTTGCCTGCAAACTACCAATAATTCCAGGTAGCACACCAAGCACACCGCCGGTATTGCAGTCAGGAATATTTTCAGAGGTTTCTGGAAAAAGGCAGCGATAACAGCCAGTTTCATCAGGATTGAAAATACTGACTTGTCCTGCAAATTGATAAATGCTAGCAAATACATACGGTTTTTTTAAGTGAAAGCAGGCATCATTGATTAAATAACGTGTTGCAAAATTGTCACTGCCATCAGCGATAATGTCGTAATCATTCAGTATAGCTAAACTATTTTTTTCTGTTAATCGTTCATTGTAAGCATGAACAGTGATAAAAGGATTTAAAGCGGATAATTTTTTTTTGGCAGTGAGTGCTTTGGATTGATGAAGATCTTCAGTAGAGTAAATAATTTGTCTTTGCAAATTAGAAAGTTCCACTACGTCATCATCCATAATGCCAAGGGTGCCTACACCCGCGGCAGCTAAGTAAAGCAATAGCGGTGATCCTAAACCACCCGCGCCAACACACAATACTTTCGCTTTTTTTAATCGTGCTTGGCCTTCAACGCCTACTTGTGGCAGCGTGAAGTGACGGTTGTAACGTATAAGTTCTTCAGAGTTAAGCATTTTTATATCTTTTCAAGTCAATTTCGTAAATTGTATCAAACTGCTGAGGAGGCGTCATTAAAATATGCTATAATATCAGCACAATATGAGGAGAAAGGCTATGTTTTTCGATAGCGATAGTAAGAAAGATAATTCTGCTACAATGCAGGCATTGCGGTTGCTTTCTGAAATTATGCAATTATCGGAGATCATTGCAAAAGTTCCTATGGTGGATTGGCGGGGCCATTGTTTTGGTTATCAAACCATGTTTGGAATGGTCTATAGTAACTTTGTTGAGAAAATTAGTGACCTAAGTGTCTTAGAACTTTTGGCATGTGCTACATCTAAAGATATGTTGAGCCATGATAGCAAAAACGCAAAAGAGTTTTGGGCATCTGTTGAGAAATTGAAGTCGCAACACAGCGCTGAGGAGCTTAATGAATCATATAAGTTTGATGCAAGTATTGCTGATTTTAAAGCAGCTCAAGATCAATTAAATCCATTGATGGCTAAATCCAGTGGTTTATTTCATCAATATACAGAGCTATTAGAAAAAAGTGTTGATAAAAAATCAGATGATAAAGCCATGCACACAGTGGCAAGCTTTCATCAGCTTGTTGTAGATATGTATAAATACAAAAAATTAATTGATCAAATTGCAACATGCATTCATGTTTATTACAAGGATAATAAGGGCGCACTTCCTGATCATCAATTTCCAGCATTAGTGAAGCTTGCAAAAGAATTAAAAGAAATGCTGCTCGAGCGATTCAATAATAAAGAGCCTTTGCTGTTAAACTCGCGAGGCAAGTTTGTTACTTTAGAAGATTATCTATTAAAAGATAAAGAATGTTTAAAAACGTATTTACCTTCAGAAGCCATTTTTGAATATATCAATAAGATAATAAATCCTTCGGCAAACAATCAAATTCGTATTGATCATAAACACTAATTTTTTAAATGGTTATTTTTATTGCCTAACGTTCATAACGTTAGGTATACTAACGTTATGAACGTTAGGTAACGGGAATATGGAAAATTATTTATTTAATCAATTACTTGCGGATGGCCTGGTGGATGAGCCAGGGCAGTTTCCTCGTCTTGAGCAACTGCAAGAGATGCCGTACCAGTTTGAGATGGATTTTGGGCTCAAAGAATTGCCCAGAGAAGGCGGAATTTTGTTAGTGCGAGGTGCTAGGCAATATGGCAAAAGCACTTGGCTAGAGCAGCAAATCAGGCAAACTATTTTGGATTTTGGTAAAGGCACAGCATTTTATTTGAATGGGGAATATATTGCAGATGGTGCGGAATTAGAGCAAGAAATTGAAAAACTACTGCCAAGCTTTGCTAAGTCAGCGCAAGTGAAACGATTGTTTATTGATGAAATTACAGCTATTCCACGTTGGGAAATTATTTTAAAACGTCTTGCAGATCGAGGGCGTTTAAAAGATATTTTAGTTATCACCACAGGATCCAAGGCGACGGATTTAATACGTGCAAATGAGAGATTGCCTGGACGCAAAGGAAAGTTATCTAGGACAACGTATCTTTTTACTCCGGTATCATATAAAGAGTTTCATCGCTGTTGTGGAAAAGCATTAGGAGAAAAGACATTAACAGCTTATTTACTTTCAGGCGGTTCACCTATAGCCTGCAGTACGCTTGCAACGACTGGGCATCTACCAGAATATGTTATTGAGTTGACACGTGATTGGATTGAAGGTGAAATATCCGCTGCGCAACGTTCGCGTGCAGCATTATTAAATGTGATGAATGTATTATTTAGATTCGGCGGAACAGCAGTAGGTCAAGCTAAACTTGCACGTGAGACAGGGTTGGCCAATAATACTGTGGCGGCTGGTTATATTGAACTATTAAATGATTTAGCTTGTGTTGTGCCTGCGTATCCATGGGATCCTCACAAAAAGATTTTAATATTACGCAAACCCTGTAAATACCATTTCACTAATTTATTAGCTGCGGTTGCATACTCTCCTGAAAAAATTCGTGGTATAAATGATTTTTATCAACTTCCTTTGGAACAACAAGGTAAGTGGTATGAATGGTTGGTCGCCCAAGAATTATTACGACGTTCTTCTTTGCGTGGTGAAGCGTTGCTTGCTCCTTTGATGTTTTATCAGGGAAAAGAAAATGAAATTGATTTTGTAGTACCGGAAGATGCATGGATAGAAGTAAAACGTGGAAAAAGTTCAGCATTAGAATTTTCTTGGTTTGCCAAATCTTTTCCTAACATTAATCTTAGAGTAATTAATGCCAATTCTTTTGAAACAGATCAAATTTGTGGATTGTCTATGGAAGGATTTCTTTTATCTGATAAATAAAATCAAGTAGTTGCAAATTTTAAAACTATGCAACAATGCCATTTTAAAAGAGGCTAAGTAAAAATTCATATTTTCTGTTGCTTAATAAATTAAGCAGGTTATAATTCTCGCGTCAAGATTTTGAATGTGCGTGTGTATATCTTTTAAAAAAGTGAAAGATTGTTTAACAACTATTCATTAACGACGACGGAGGTAAGATATGTTCTCACCTAATGCAACACCTACAACTGCTCTAGCTGCTTCTACATCTTCATTAGGTTCTCTTGGCCCAACATCCACAATTGTTTTAACCGCTTCCACATCTTCATTAAGCTCTTTGCAAGATGAAACATCTGCTACCGAAAAAATGACGGGTGTTCCCGAAATAGATATTAAAAAACATTTGCATAATATACGAGCGCAACTGTTAAAAACACTTGAAGAAGCAGAAACATCATTACAACAAAATACCCATGTGGGATTTTCTCGATTTCTAAAACAAAATATAGATAACCAAAGAAAAAGTGTTAAAGACACGTTTGTTACTCCATTTTATCAACGCGTTTATGACAATATAAAAGAATATAGGTCTTTAACCAAAGATTTGACGGAAGCTGCAGAAGGTAGAAAAAAGAGTATTGTAGCACTTGAAGCCCAATTGACAAAAGATAAAGAACGAATAGAACAAGCAGATGACCCATTGTTTGATTTATTCAATGAGCTTTACTCTAGTATTGAAGATTCATTTCTTTCGGGTGTTCTGCCTAGTTGGCATCCTGGAAAATTACGTAAGATTATGCATGATACAATGGAATCGATTGCAGAAAAAAAATTACCATTGGTTATTGCTACGGCCAAGAGTAAGTTGATTTTATTTTTGACCATTTTTAAAAATAAAATTTTAGAACATTATGATGCTGAAGTTAGAAAATCATTGGCGGTGAGAGCGGTGGCCTATTTTTCAAATGAACCTGCTTCAAAATTTGAAGGTTTATCTACGTTTGCTACAGATCGTAATAAAGCTAATGAGAAGTTGACTAGTTATTTGAATGAATTGTTTAACATGAATAATTTTGATGATATAAGAAATTCTGTTGTTTGCTCAATGGATGTTAGTCATATTATTAGCCATGCGAATAAATGTGGTGAATTCGTAGCAGCAAAATATGCTGATTGTGTGTCTCGTAAAATGGATGCAGAATCAAAAAGTAATTCGGCCCAGTGCGCTCTTGTGTTTCAAAAAATTATGGAATTGTATATCTGTACAGATGATCCCGCTTCTGTAGATGCCGATAGTAAATTAATAGAAGCGAAATTAATATCACCACCTAAGCCAAAAGACGCTAAGTCAGAAGATGATAAAAATACTTCTGGAAAAGGCGTCAAAAATAAGGCTGAAGGGGAAGATCCGAATCCTAGTGCTGCAAAGAAACCAAAACTTTCACCAAAGGCATCCTGAGTGTAGTGAAGGGTTTCTTTCTAAGCAGGAGATCCCTCTCCGCATGCTTTTAGTGGGGATCTCTATCTAAACAGTGGATTTCCATGCGGGGATGAAATTCTTTGCGCGCTGTGTGCGTAGTTTGATAAAATCCCCTCTTTCAAAGAGCGTTATTGCACAAATAAATCATTTAGTTATGCGATGTCCTCAGGCCGTAGGCCTGACAGCTCCTCTAGCCTAGGGCAAGTGCACGCTCTTTGTGCACGCCGCCCTAGGTAAGAATGCTCCTAAACAATGTTCGCGCTGTAAGCGCATTTCCTAGATAATACGATAAAAATGGTTGGTAATCCTTGCGCTTACAGCGCAAGCAGTTATATGAGGCTATCAATTACCTAGGGCGGCGCGTAAAAAGCACGCTTGCCCTAGGCTAGGGGAGCTGTCAGGCCTACGGCCTGAGAACATTGTAATTAACTAAAGAATTAATTTATGCAACGCCTTTTGAAAAAGGAAGATTTGTTTTTCTCGGAATATCACAATAAACATAGTTGCTGACGACGGGGCGAGTTTATTTTACTTTTTAAAATGATGAGGGCGTGAATGCTTTCTGCGCGGTGATTTTCTATCGGTATTTTTTAAAATTTCAAGACGTTTTTCTTCCGGCGCATCAATAAATACAGTCCACCATTCGCTAATTTCATGTACAGGTTCACCGCTCATCGCACGAAGCACTAGTAAATCATAAGCATGACGAAATCGTTGCGATGCCATTAATCGTAGCGGTCGTTTGCCTTGACGTTGTTCGAAGCGATGTTGCAATAAACAGACTTCGCGTACTATGGCGAGCATGTTTTTAGGAATAGTAAGACGTTCCAATTGTTTTTTGAAAACATGGTGAATGGCATTTTCGCAAGCAATATAAGCAGGCATACCGCTGCTTTTGTTTTTAGTAGTGTGCGCGCTCACAGGATGCCATAAAAAAACAGCGAATAAAAACGCAGGAGAAATGCTTTTTTCTTCGCGTTTACGTTGATCAGAGGCAGCTAATGCTTTTTCAAGTAATAATTGTGCGCTAGGGTTTTTTAAATGAGCGGCTGTTTCTGGAAATAATTCGGCAAACAAATGATATTTTTGTAGTAAATGAAATGTTGCCAGTGTTTTTCCCTCTTGAAAAAATTTCACGACTTCAGTAAACAAACGCGCAGGCGAGACTTGTTGTAATAAGTGTCGCAATGGCACGATAGGTCTTTCTGTTTCCTGACTTATTTTTAAATCCAATTTACCCATGATGCGTACAGCGCGCAGCAATCTTACCGGGTCTTCGTGATAACGTTCTTCAGGGTTGCCCATGATACGTAAAATTTTATGTTGAATATCATGCATACCATTGACATAATCAACAACAGAAAAATCAGCAATATCATAATATAGTGCATTAATGCTAAAATCGCGCCGCCAAGCATCATCTTCGATTTCACCAAAAACATTATCACGAATAATCATACCTTGTTGCATTTTAGCATGTTGTTCATGCGTAGCGTTTTTGTGGTGAGTGCGAAATGTTGCAACTTCAATGATTTCTTTGCCAAAAATAATATGTGCTAAACGAAATCGTTTACCAATCAGTCTGCAATTGCGAAATAGTCTTTGAATTTCTTCGGGGCGTGCATCTGTTGCAATATCAAAATCTTTTGGTTTGTAATCTAACAATAAATCTCGTACACAACCGCCGACCAAGTATGCCTTATACCCACCACTGTTTAAGCGATAGAGTACCTTCAACGCATTAGGGTTGATGTGTTTTCGGGAAATGGTGTGTTTTGCCCGTGGGATAATCTGTGGCGTTGTTTTTTGTGGTGTTGCCGGTTTAAGACGCCGTATAAATCCTTTCAATAACTTAATAATATTCCTGTCCTCGCCTGTTACTCTCACTACTTCATCGCATGATACACTATTTTATGAATTTTTGTTGATTATTTTTTAGTCAAAAATAGGGATTTATTAAAGTACTGCGATTATAATTCTCTTTTTTTATCGATGTCTGTAAACCCTAAGAGGGGAGCATCCCACTGCTTCGTCAAACCAATCACTTTAACCAATTCACCCATTTCAGTAGGTAGCAATAAAGTTTTCAATGCTTGTGCTTGTTGGAAATAAGCGGCATCAGTCAACGATTTTGTTTGCGCGAGCTCCAATAAGCCACAGTTAAGTAAAAACGCAGCTTGTGTCGTGTAGCCACTGACAGTGAGATTGGCAGCAGTTGCACTTTCGGCAACATAGGTAAAGTCAACATGAGCAGTGATATCTTGTAATCCAGGATAGAAGAAAGGATCATCATGTACGTGATGTTGATAAAAACATCGCAACGTGCCAGTGTTGCGATCTTCACGATAATATTCTTTGCGACTGTAGCCATAATCGAATAATAAAATTATGCCTTTTTCTAACGTATTTTCTAAGCTTTTAAGCCATGCGGGTAATTGCAAATTAATTTCAGATATATAATTTTCAGGAAGTAAAAAATCTTTTTGAATAACGTCAACAGCTGCTATGAGTGTGTTTGTCGTCGGCGTGGCGAGATGCCAAGCAAAGTGATTATCGTGCCAAGTGACACAACGTTCAAATACAACATTATTTTTTAATTGAAAACAATGAACAGGCATTGCATCGATGACTTCATTGGCAAAGATAATGCCACAAATAGGTTTTTGCGGCAGTGTGTCAAGCCAAATAATTTTTTCGAAAAAATCAGGAAGCATTTTTTTTAGAAAAACTTGCTGACGCTCACGTAAATCAGCGCTCACTTCTAAAATATAATATTGTTTTGGCAAGCTATGGAGATTTTTCAATGCTGTTAATAAGTCACTAGCAAATTTCCCCGAGCCTGCTCCCAGTTCTAAAATATCACCTCCTGATAATGTGCTTAAAATGCTTTGACATTGACGGGCAATACATTCAGCAAATAGCGGAGAAATATCAGGCGCTGTGATAAAATCGCCTCCAGGGCCAAATTTATGTGCGCCTGCACTGTAATATCCTAATCCAGGTGCGTATAATGCTTCATGCATGAATTGTGCAAAACTGATGGGGCCGGAAGTTAAAATGGTTTCGCGCAATCGCTTTTGCAATTCATGGCTATGGTCTACGGCAATTTTGTCGGGCTGAGGTAGCTTCATAGTTGAGAGAGTATTTAAATGAAGAAAAATATGCAAATAAATTCTCCCAAAGTGGCTTTTATTAGCGGTGCAGCGCGTCGAATTGGCGCAGAAATTGCGCGGACTCTACATGCTGCGGGGTTATCTATCGTGCTGCATTATCACCGTTCGAAAAATGACGCAGAAGCATTGGTTGCATCGCTCAATCAAATTCGTGAAAATTCTGCTATTGCGATTGGCGCAGATTTAGCAAACACAGAAAATGCGAATGCAGTTATTCAAAAAGCGCAGCAAATTTGGGGGCGTTTAGATGTGCTCGTCAATAATGCTTCGCGGTTTTATAAAACACCTATCGGCAAAGTGACAGATACAGAATGGGAAGATATTATCAATGGCAATTTAAAGCCCGCATTTTTTTTATCGCAAGCAGCAGCGCCGTTTTTAACAAATACGCAAGGGGTCATTATTAATCTTGCGGATATTCATGCAGAGCGGCCTATGCGTGAATATTCTGTTTATTGTATTGCTAAAGCAGGGATTGTTATGTTGACAAAAACCTTAGCGCGGGAATTAGGCCCTGCTGTGCGTGTGAATGCAATAGCGCCGGGAACGGTTGCGTTACCGGAAGGAGAAAATGCATTAACAGATGTACAAAAACAAAAAATAACAGATTGTACAGCATTAAAACGTTTTGGTGACATGAGTGATGTTGCGAAAGCGGTTTTATTTTTAGTGAATGATGGTGGTTACATTACCGGACAGGTGCTCACTGTGGATGGCGGGAGGTCATTGTTTATCCCATGAATTTCTTATCCAATACATTTATGAATGCTTATCGAAAAAAACATTATCCTAATTATTGGGATGCTGTCGCATTGTTTTTTGTGTTGAGTCTTGTCATTTTTTTTGCATGGAGTGCAAAGCAAATGTCAGCGCCTTATCATGTAGGCGAACCATTAGCTATTTCATTAGATCCTAGTAATTTACCAGGGTATGCATTACGCACAGTTTCGCGTATGTTGCTGGCATTGTTGTTTTCATTAATTTTTACTTTTGTTGTGGCGACCTGGGCTGTAAAAAGTAAACGAGCAGAAAAAATTATTATTCCTTTCATTGATATATTACAGTCTGTGCCAATTTTAGGATATTTATCTGTAGCAGTAGTCGCATTTATTGGGTTATTTCCAGGAAGCATGTTGGGACCAGAATGTGCGGTTGTATTTGTGTTATTCACTTCACAAGCATGGAATATGGTGTTAGGTTTTTATCAAACAATGTCTTCAGTGCCACCCGATTTAAAAGAGGCTGCTAATATGTTTCATTTATCCGCGTGGCAGCGTTTTTGGCGAATTGAAGTGCCTTTTTCTATGCCGGGATTATTGTGGAATACGATGATGTCTATGTCGGCAGGGTGGTTTTATGTGGTTTTTTCAGAAGCGATTTCTGTGAATAATCAAACTATTTCTTTGCCTGGGATTGGATCATATATTGCTCTTGCAATTAATACTATGAATTTGCAGGCAATAGGTTATGCGATTTTAACAATGTTTATCGTCATATTAGCTTACGATCAATTTTTATTTAGGCCATTAGTCGCTTGGTCTGAAAAATTCAAATCCGATTCTGTTTCTTCGGAACAAGAAGCGAGTTCTTGGTTAATCAATTTATTTCACCGAACACGATTCATGCGTAATCTAGGCAGGAAAATAGCAATTTTGTTTGATCGTTTTGTTAATGCAGCTATGTTTCGCTCACGTGCGCAATGGCATAGACCTACTGCAATAGCAATTCGTTGGGAGCGTAGCGTAGGGTGGGCATGGGATATTGTTATTTTTATTACGTTAATAGCGGCATTACTTTATTCAGGGCAGTTTGTTGTGCAACATGTCACTTTATCGGAAACGCGTCATGTATTTATGTTGGGATTAATTACTGCGCTCAGAGTTTTTATCATGATTATTGTTTGTTCGTTGATCTGGGTACCTGTAGGTGTATGGATAGGTTTGCGGCCTAGGCTTGCAGAAGTAATGCAACCTATTGCGCAGTTTCTGGCGGCATTTCCAGCCAATTTGTTGTATCCATTAGTGGTAATCATGATTGTGAAATATCATTTGAGTGTGAATGTGTGGGTAACACCTTTGATGATTTTAGGTTCGCAATGGTATATTTTATTTAATGTCATTGCCGGAGCAACAGCGATTCCTAAAGATTTATTGCAAGTCGCAGATAATTTGGGATTAAATGTTGTGTTACGCTGGCGACGCTTGATTTTGCCGGCAATTTTTCCTTTTTATATTACAGGCGCGATTACCGCAGTGGGCGGCGCTTGGAATGCGAGTATTGCTGCAGAAGTAGTGAGTTGGGGAAATGAGAAATTAGTGGCGACAGGCTTAGGTGCTTATATTACCCAGTACACAAAAGCGGGTGATTTTATTCATATTGCTTTAGGTATCGGTATGATGTGTATTTTAGTGTTAGTATTAAATCGATTGATCTGGCGACCATTGTATCGCCTGGCCATGACACGGTTTCCTTTGGAGTAAACTATGCAAGAATCAACACCTATTATTGAAGTCATTAACGTCTGTAAATCGTTTCCCAAAAGTGCTTCGCAGGATTTATTAGTATTAGAAGATATAAATTTTCGCATGTACGAAGGTGAAATCGTTGCGATACTCGGAAAATCTGGTTCAGGAAAATCGACATTATTGCGTATTATTGCAGGGTTAGTGCAGCCTAGTTCAGGAAAAATATTTTATCGCGGTAAATCAGTGCATGAACCTGTCAGAGGTGTATCCATGGTATTTCAAAATTTTGCATTATTGCCTTGGCTTACCGTATTGCAAAATGTGGAATTAGGATTGGAAGCTTTAGGAGTAGATAGAGATGAGCGACGTGAGCGTGCGCTGAAAGCAATTGATACTATTGGACTCGATGGATTTGAATCTGCATTTCCTAAAGAACTTTCGGGTGGCATGCGTCAACGTGTAGGCTTCGCACGCGCTTTGGTTGTCAATCCGGATGTGTTGATGATGGATGAGCCTTTTTCTGCATTAGATGTGTTAACAGCAGATAATTTAAAAAGTGACTTATTGGATTTATGGCACAACAAAAAAACAGGTATTCATGGTATTTTATTTGTAACACATAATATTGAAGAAGCTGCATTATTGGCCGATAGAATTATTATTTTTAACAGTAATCCTGGCTCGATTCGTGCTGAATTGAAAGTGACTTTACCATATCCTAGAAGTGATTTGGATACGCGTTTTCGTAATCAAGTTGATCGTGTTTACACTTTAATGACAACACAAGTGAAAGAATTTGGTGACACCATTGAAGGTCATCCACCGATTGATTTGGGTTATCGCTTACCAGAAGCAAGTATTGCAGAAGTCACCGGACTTTTAGAAATTCTCAACGCACCTGAGCATAATGGTAAAATGGATTTACCTGATGTTGCTGATATTTTAAATCTAGATATTGATGAATTATTTCCATTAACAGAATTATTAGAAATTCTACACTTTGCTAAAGTGTCAAAAGGGGATATTACTATTACCGAAGCAGGTAAAGCATTTGCTGAAGCCGATATTCAAGAGCGCAAGAAAATTTTCTCACGTCATTTAAAAACATATGTGCCACTTGCGCGTTATATTTTCGATCAACTGACTCGCCATCCGCGTCATCGTGCATTGGAGGAAAGTTTCTTGTCATTATTAGAAGATTATCTTGCTGAAGAAGAGGCCGACCGCGTATTACAAACTGTGATCGAATGGGGTCGTTATGCAGAATTATTTGCCTATGATTATAATGCAGGTGTATTAAGTCTGGAAAATCCGCATTAATTATTTTCTGTAGAATGAATAAGTTGCATCGCATTTCATTTTTTTCGCTAAACTTACCATATAATAGAAGTATGGTAGAAACTAAAGAGGTGAATTATGGCAGCACCTAAGCGAAAAACAGCAAGTGGGATAAGAAGCGACATCGCAGAATGGCAAAGAAAAGAAGAAAACCTAGAGCAAAGTGTGCAAGGGTTAGAGCATTATCAAAGAAAAAAAGCCGAATATAGGACTCGATTAGATTCTGGCAAAGATGAAAAAGCAGAAGCAAGACGAGTATATGATAATTTAGCTAATGATTTTAAAAAAGAATTAAACTCAGCTGATGTAATAGAGAAGCAGGCCTACAAGGTATTGAATAATCAACTGAATAAAGTGGGATTGAGTGGTCCAGCGATAAAAATCATACGTGATGAATGTTTTAAGATCCAAGCAGAACTATCTACTAAAATCGATCCCAAATCCAGTGTGCATGCTGTCATTAATTCCCGATTTTCAAAAATTCAACGCAACATGCAAACGTTAGATCAAATGGATATACCTATTGTGACAGCGTATTTAACAAATCTGGCTGCTCCCATGGAAAAATTCATAGCTTGCAGTCGTCTTGCAGATCAATGCGATCAACGATACAAGAATGCTAAAAGCCATAGTGAATTGGAAACCGCATACAATCAAGCAAGCGTGCAGCTGAGTGAATGTGAGAAAAATGTTGTCCGTCTTAGAGAATGCAGAGCTGAAATCAATGGATTAGAGATGCAGCTGACGATTGCTAATTTAAACGAAGCTGGTGAGCGAGAAAAAGCTAGCGCAGCCGTTAAGACGTTACTTGTAGATTTACAAAAAAATGCAAAATCAGCGCTACCCAAAGATGTTTTGGCTAGAGAAATTAAACCTATTGATATGAAAAGTGCATTAGGTGTGTCATTAGAAGCTGCGTTGATAAAAATTCAAATGCAGCAAGATACAAAAAACAGCCAAGAAATCAGAAAAGAACAAGACAAGCTTTTTTTAACAGCATTACACGTATCGAATTTAACACATCAATATTATCAACGAGGTGGTGGTTTATTGGGTCATGGAGAAAATCCTGCGAAAAAAGAAGTTTTTATGAAAATGGACAAAGAATTTTTAAAATTATTAGAAAAATGCCCGCAAGAGAGCTCTGTATCTAAAACATTTGGTGAGTTAAAAAAATATATTGCAGATCATAACCAAGAATTTCGAAAAGCATTAGGCGGAGACAAAGCAGGTACTATTTTCAACGAATTTACTAAGACTCTACTCGAGAGCGCAAAAGCAGTCGAACCAAAACCCATTTCACCGGCAGCGAAACAGCTCACAGATCCAGAGCCGCGTCACGAAGCTCCTTCTATGCGTAATGCTGGGTAAAATGGCGTTGTTACATAGTTCTCTTGATATATGTCGTCTCGTAACTTGCTTATGAGATCCAGAATAATTTATTCTGGATCCCGCGGACAAGCCGCGGGACGACAGAGTTAAATGAGTTATGCAACAACTTAACTATTTTCAATTTTATCTATATCGCTCCAGCCAATGACATTAATTTTATTATGTTGTTGATTTTGTTTCCCCGCATAAATCAACCAAGATTCGCCAGATTGTTTGATCCCTTCAGCAGAGCGTTTCAACATAAATTTAACCTTATCTAACTATATGAATATTATCATTTTATTCTATTTCTTGCAAATTGTAAATTGAATTTACAATTTGCAAGGTCGTCTATGAGGTTAAATAGCATGTGTTTTTAAATAGATTATTTAGATGGTTATTTTTTCATGCTGTATTCTTGCTGGATATTTTGTTTGAAATGTTTTAAATACATTTCGGGTTGTTTTACATTTTTGGTCCAGCCAAGATTTCTTTGTGCTATTTCACTTTCTGAAAGATAATTTTTTGCAATTTGGTTAACGACTAGTGCAAGCAAACGTGGGAAATGGCGGCCATTTTCCATTTTTTCGTTTAAGTATGTTGTAAATTGTTCAGGTGTTCTTTTCCAGCCGAATGTGGGTTTCATTGCATCGTCGAGAATCTTAGTAAGATCTTCAATAGCAGCTTGTATGGCGAAATCGTTGTTAGGATAATCTTTGATTTTTCCTTCTAATGCTAATACTTTTTCAATTTCTGTTTTTTGCGGTTTTTTGGTTTTTGCTTCATAAAATGCAAAGCGTACACTTTTCATTAAATCTGTTAAAAATTCTTTGAACGTAGTTGTAGGTGCTGATTTTTCTTGGGTAGCAGCAGGCTCCGTCATGGTAGACTGAGTATGTTGGTGATGGGCTTGTTTTGCATCTGGACGTGGCGATGGCTGTGGTGTGGTAGGTGCTGATTTAGAAATAGTATCGGTTGGGATAGCAAGTGCGTCTTTTTTAGTGCGTGATAGTGTCATAATTATCTCCTCATTATAGGTATTATTTATAGCATAGAAAATAAAAAGAAACCTTAAGGAAAGCTTAAGTATATTGAGTTAGTTTTAATCTTTATGATCATTGATATTGAGAGCAAGTTCCTGCAAACGTTCGACTAACATTTCTGCGCAAAATATAAAAGCATTGACAGCAATTTTTTCATCGAGTGAAAAAATGTCTATAGATGATAGTATGAATTGTTTTAATAAATCAGTATTGAGAGTAGCATTTTCTTGCGCTGCAGTATTTTTCTCGAACGC